>Ga0265294_10001896_pt1 | contig 27790 bp, 39 predicted proteins | sample MunlanPumphouse3_FD_192504 | JGI IMG/M metagenome (GOLD analysis project Ga0265294, IMG submission 192504) | Groundwater microbial communities from a municipal landfill in Southern Ontario, Canada - Pumphouse #3 | ecosystem: Environmental > Aquatic > Deep subsurface > Groundwater | place...
ATAAGCTCTAACTTCTTCCGGTTTACTATCAAGTTTAGTTAAATCTTCCTCTTTGGGCATTGTGAATGGGTGGTGTGAAGAAACAAGTTTCTTTTCCAATTTTGAGTATTTGAAAAGTGGGGCGTCAACAATCCAAACAAATGATAACTCTTTTTTATCGCTTTTGCTCTTTCGCAAATCAGGCTTATCTGTGCCGTACTTTTCTATTGACTCCTTGTAAGTTATCCGCGGGAAAGGTTTAGATTGAATTTTATTTTCTGGTGTGATAGTCTCAACCATTTTGACCATCATCTTCTCGATTAAATCCAGTATTTGCTCTTGATCAACGAAACTCATCTCCAGATCCAGTTGGGTAAATTCCGGCTGCCTATCCCCTCTCTGATCTTCATCTCTAAAGCAGCGAGCAATTTGAAAATATCTCTCAAAACCAGCGACCATCAAAAGCTGCTTAAATTGTTGCGGACTTTGGGGCAAAACATAAAATTCGCCGGGGTAAAGTCTGGCTGGAACAATATACTCTCTGGCACCCTCAGGTGTTGACTTCGTCAGATATGGTGTTTCAATTTCACGAAAATTTTCTTTGTATAAATATTCTCTGATAAATCTAATTAATTTATGCCGAACTGTAATATTTTTTACCATTCTTTCCGACCTTAAATCCAGATAGCGGTACTTTAAACGTAATTCTTCGTCGACTCCCGAGGTATCTTTATCAATTTCAAAAGGCGGAGTTTTTGCTTCATTTAGTACTTCGATTTCAGTTGCTTCCATCTCTATATTACCGGTGGCAATATCCTTATTGACCATTTTCTCTGGACGTTTATTAATTTTTCCAGTAATAGAAACCACCCACTCTGGACGTATGTCAGTAATCTTATCATACGCGCGAGAACCGGGAATAAAAACTACTTGTAACATGCCGGTCATATCACGAACATCCATAAATACGATTTTCCCATGGTCTCTTCTAGTGTGAATCCAACCAGAAATTAAAACCCGTTCTTCAATTTTTTCACCTAATTCACTGATAAAATTTCTTTTCATTATTCCTCGCCTTATATTATGATCTAATCTTCGCATTAAATTCTTTTTCAACACCAGATATTATCTTTTCAACCTGACTATCAGCTTCCTTATCAGTCAGTGTATTTTTAAACGATTGTAAAAATAGATGGAAAGCCATACTTTTTTTATTTTTGCCAAATTTATCAGAACAGAACTCATCGAACAGCTCCACCCTGTTAACAAGACCAGACAGTCGATAAATTGCTTTGCTGACTGACCCAGCATTAATGCTTTTATCAAAAAGGAACGCTAAATCTCGGGTAACCGCGGGATACTTAGAAACGCCACGGTAGCATATCTCTTTCGAATAATTTGCCAATTTGATATCTTGGTCAAATTTGTTAGCACTTAAAAAACCAGAAATGTTAATTTCAGCGGCAAAAAGTGTTGGTCTTTTAATTTTGTATATATACAGATCATCACGACTAAAATTTGTAACTTTTGCATATTTCTTATCTATCCTAAACTCATCCAGAAATTTATTTAAAAACATAATAAATTGGTCATAATTTTTTTCTGAAGAGACAAAAGAAAATACTACCTGTTCTTTTGTTTTAAAAAAAGTGTGACCAATTTCGTATAATTTTACATCATCGAAAGCCGAATTCTTGGAAATGTTTCCTAGCAAGCTAGGAATTATTGAATCTCTGAGATAGCGATTTTCTGGTTGAAGTGGATTTTCAACTTTAAGAAATTGCGACTGACTAGTAAATTGTGATGAAACTATTTTTTCTGACAAGAACGGATAATTTATTGATTCGCTATAACCATGAAGAATCATGAAATCTTTTATTTTTTCCTGAAAATAAAAACTTGATTTTTTAGGTGGATTAATTTTCTCCAATTTGCATCTGGAAACTTTTTCGTAACCAAACAGTCTCCCAACCTCTTCGGCAATATCTTGCCAAATCGTAATATCATGACGCCAAAAAGGGACAGCTATTCTGCCTGACTCTATCTCAAATCCTAGCAATTTTAAATAATAATTTATTTTATCATTACTAATTTTTATACCTAACATATCTCTAATTTTGTCATAATTCGCAATTACAAAATTTTTCTCAGGAACATCACCACTAGAGACAATTCCGGATAATATTCTGCCACCAGCAACCTGAGTAATTAAATTCGCGGCCTTATTTATTGCATACTCGATTCCACCAGAGTCTATGCCTCTTTCAAAACGGTAGCTGGCTTCAGTTTTTAAATTAAGGTATTTTGATGTTTCACGGATATTTTTTGAATTAAACTGAGCCGCCTCAAGAACTACTGCATCTGTGCTCTCATCGACTTCAGAATTTTCACCACCCATAATTCCCGCGATTGCAATTGGTTTTTCAGAATCAGCGATAACAAGAGATTTGTTATTTAAATTTCTTAATTCGCCATCCAAGGTAATAATTTCTTCATTATTTTTTGCTGTTCTAACAATAATTTTTTTGTCTTTGATTTTTTTATAATCAAATGCGTGCATTGGATACCCAAGATCCAAGAGTATAAAATTAGTAATATCTACAACATTATTGATTGGTTTAGCACCGCAGGCGATTAGTCTCTCCTGCAACCATTTTGGAGAAGGACCAATTTTAACCCCTTCGATCAAACGAGCGTAATATTGTGGGCAAAGACTAGCATCTCCCACCTTCAGTGACAACTTATCAAAAGCACTATTTGAATCAGTTTTTGACAATTTCACAGGTTCTTTGGTCAATCTGGTTTTTTCATAAGCACAGATCTCTCTGGAAACTCCCAGATGTGATAAACAATCACCGCGATTAGCCGAAACACTCAAATCAAATACTGTGTCACAGGCGATATATCTGTTAACCCTTTCCCCGGGAATCAATTCATCGGAAAGTATTTTTATGCCAGAATGATCATCACCCAGTCCAAGCTCCTTTTCTGAACAAAGCATTCCGAATGATCTTTCGCCACGAATAACCGCTTCTTTTAAAATTTCTCCTTGGATTTTTGCCCCGGGTAAAGCAAGAGGTACGATTTGTTTTGTTTCAATATTGTTGGCGCCACACACTACCTTCACTTCCCGATCCCCGACTGACAGAGTAACGAGTTTCAATTTATCTGCATTAGGGTGCTTGTATATATCTTTAATTTTTGCAACAACAACTTTATCATCAATTGAAGTTTCAACGGCTTCTACTTCGAGCCCGGAATTAATAAAAATTTCTTCCAGACGTTTGTTGGAGATTTTTTTATCAATATAATCTTCTAGCCAACTTTTTAGTATTTTCATTTAAAATTGCTTTAAAAATCTTAAATCACCAGAACGTAGTAACCTAATATCTTCAACGCCATACTTAAGCATTACCAATCGATCAACCCCCATACCAAAGGCAAAACCACTATATTTTTCTGGATCCAAGCCCATATTTTTAATAACCTTCGGATGAACCATCCCCGCTCCCAAAAGCTCGAGCCATTTTCCATTGTACTTAGCACTAACTTCAAAACCTGGCTCAACAAAAGGGAAGAAACTGGGATTAAATCTGACTTCAGTTTTATCTCCGTACATTTTTTTAAAAAAAGTCTCTAAAGTCCAGAACAGATGCCCAACCTTAATATCCTTGTCAACACAGAGACCTTCCAACTGATAAATCGCAACCTCATGCTTATAATCCGTCGCCTCGTTTCTATAAACTTGACCAGGGGACAAGACTCTGAAAGGCGGCTTATGGGTTTTACCGTAACGAACTTGAGCATTTGATGTTTGCGTTCTAAGCACTCGACCATCTGTAAGCCAGAATGTATCTTGCATGTCCCTTGCTGGGTGGTCGCTAGGCATGTTCAAAGCATCAAAATTATAAAATTCACTATCAACCTCAGGCCCCTCAAAAATATCAAAACCCAACGGTTCAAATATCTTAATTGTTTCTCTGATTATTTGCGTTATTGGATGTAAACTTCCTTTAACTTCCATGAGTTTTGCTCCTACTAATACCTCGAATATACATTTCAACCATTACTATAGCAATGGTAAGCGGTACACTAACCCATAAATCCAGCACTTTAAGTCCCTTAAGAGCTAAAAGCAGAGTAGCGATTACGGCTAATAAAAACGACTGCCTTATGCTCTCGCCGAAGTTTCTTAAAAAAACATTTTCTTCTGTAAATCGTGATTTCACAAACAGTAATAAAAAAGAAAATATGCCGGTAAGTGAAATCAAAAGTGATATATAAAAAGTTATAAATACTGAGCTCTCAGAGGTAAAGGGATTGTAATTTACAATTGTTAATAACAAGCTTGCTAGCGCAAACAAAGAAACCGACGTAAGAAAAAATATTTTCGCTTTTGTCTTTGCCATTATGAGCTCATAATAGCAGTTTTTAACCGATATGTGAATGATTTATTTACCCAATTGACAAAATAAATTTTTTGTATTATAATAATCTAGATCATAGAAACTTGAGGAGAGTGAGCTCTTTGGCAAACAAGAGCAAACAGCGGGCTACTGTGTTCAGTTCGTACTGGAATGGTGGTATTGAAGTCATCGTTTCGCCACCCAGAAACGTATCGCAAGCCCTAACGGCAGCAGCGAAACGAGCAAACAAGGATCGAGGGTGTTCTGTGTCCTATTCGATCCTTTCCCAGCCAGGTGTGTCGAGGATAGAGTGGGGTGATATATTACCTACGAAATCCGAAATGGCAAGGACTGGTCAGCCACCCAAACCACTACCTGAACAAAAAACGGTAACAAAAAAACCGAAACAAACCTCCTTCGACATCTGAGCGTTCGCGCCTAGCGGGCGCCTTTTTTTTCCATTAGTTCTTCAATCCTCTCAATATCAGCTTTCATATCGTCTTTTAATAAAATTAATTTAGGTAGCCGCCTAATCTTAATTTTTTTAGACATTACCTTCCAGTACCTCCAGGAATTAGAAATTACGGCTTTATACACAGATTCTCGTTCTGATGCGACCGAAAAAAATATTTTTGCCTGTGATAAATCAGCCGACGTATTGATAAAATTAATTGAAATAATCTCATCTAGAAAATCTGCGTGGACAAGCTCTGTAAGCTGCTCTTTAATTAGCTCATTTACTCGTTCTATGCGATAGGACATAAAATTATATTAACAGTTTAACGCTTAGACCATTGAGGAGCACGTCTAGCTTTTTTCAATCCCGGCTTTTTCCTTTCAACCTCTCTCGGGTCACGAGTTAGATACCCAGCTTTCTTCAAAGTTGGGCGATATTCAGCATTAGAAACAATTAGAGCCCGGGCAATACCATGACGTATAGCATCACTTTGGCCAGTTGTACCACCACCAATTATAGTAATTGAGATATCGTAAGAACCAAGTTTACCAACTAATTTCAGCGGGGAAACTGCATTATCACGTAAATTAGATTCTTTCCCGTTTATTGTAATTTTTCCACTTCCAGGGTAAAGTCGAACCCTGGCAACAGCAGTTTTTCTTCTGCCGGTGCCATAAAAGTATTTCGTTTTATTTGCTGATTCTGTCATATTACTCCTTGATTGGTGTCAAATTCTTTACCGGAAGATTATGTTCGGCAGTTTTAAATATTTTTAAATTTTTTAAAAATTCTTTTTGTAGTTTGTTTTTTGGCAACATACCTTTAACTGCAAATTTGATTATATTCTCGGGCTTGTTTTCTTTTAATTCTGAGAACATCTTGGTTTTCAAACCACCATGATAACCGCTGTAATGATAGTATTGCTTTGATGTTTCCTTGCTCGAAGATAGATTAACTTTATTAGCATTAACAACAACAACGACATTGCCTGGTAATACATTAGGCATAAACAATGGAGAATTTTTTCCACGTAGTATATTGGCAATTCGAGTTGCTATCCTGCCCAACGGCATTGCTCCGGCATCAATAATGAAATATTTCTTATCCATTTTAGACCCCTGTCTTTCTTGCAGCTTTAGTTCTAACTGAGGTATTAACACCTTGGCGATTTTCTGTAGCTGAAAGTTTATCAAGTCTTTTTTGAGCTTTCACATCAGATTTGGCTAGTGTTTTTTTTGTTTCTTCTTCATCTACTATTTTTTCTTTCTTCTTTTCTGAAACAAAAACTTTTCGGTCAATCAATTCCAGTCTTGCCATTTGTGCGTTATCACCAAGTCTGTTTGGCAAATGATAAAGTCTCACAAAACCACTGTGACGATCTTTGTATCTTGGGACTAATTCATCCCGGACTTTTCTAGAGGCATTAATATCAAAAAGATAACTGGAAATCTTTTTGTACGATTTTAAGTCAGCTGGCTTGGCATCAGATATTATGCCCTCAAAAATCGATTTGGTCTCTTTCGCTTTTTGCAAGGTGGTGTCAACTTTTTCATATAAAACGAGGGACGTAGTTAAATTACGCAACATTGATCTCCTGTGAGCAATTTTTCGTCCAAGAATACGCTTCATTTACTTTTCCAACATTACTTTTATTTCATCGAAACCTTTTTTCCCAAGCCCCTTAACTTCAGATAATTTTAGATCACTCATTCTTTTAAGACCGGCGATGGTTTTAATTCCAGCATTAACCAAAGAATTCACGGTTCTGGCGGACAAATTAAGGTCTTCAATTTTCGTCTTGGGATCTAAATCTAGAGAATTATTTTTTTCTGTCTTTTCCTCTTCAGAATTATTTTCTGATATATCTTCATCTACCTCACCAGAAGATACTGGTTTGCCTTCAGCAATATAATTAAAGTGTTCAACTAGAATAGTGCTAGCCTCTTTTAAAGCTTCTTTAGCTGACATAGAGCCATCGGTTACGACTTCTAATTCAACCTTATCGTAGTTAGTCATTTGCCCGACACGAGTATGTTCAACTTTCATATTAACATGTTTTACTGGTGAGAAAACGCTATCAACGGCGATTCTTCCAATATCACTTTTTTCTACGTCCTTTTCCTCTGTTGGAATAAAGCCGCGACCTTTTTCAATAACAACTTCAAGATTGAAATTTGCTGATTTATCAAGTGTTGCTATGTGTTGCTCAGGATTTAGTATCTCAATTCCAGACTTCAACTTGAAATCCGACGCAGAAATGGTTTTCGGACCTTTTTCGTTTATTTCGATGGTTATTGGTTCATCGCTAAATGATTTGAATACGATCTTTCTAAGGTTCATAATTATTTCGATCATATCTTCTTTAACATGCGGAATAGCGGAAAATTCATGCGCTACACCTTCCAGCTTTACTGACGATATCGCACAACCCGGCAGCGAGGATAGCAAAACTCTTCTGAGTGCATTACCGATAGTTGAGCCATATCCAGGATATAACGGCTCAATAACAAAGATTGATTTTGTTTCATCAATCTTAGTTTCTTTAATTTTTGGTATTTCCGTAACAAGGCTCATTTGGTCTCCTTTTCTATCTAGAGTAATATTCAATTACTAAATTTATATCATAGGGCATCTCAACATCATCAAGTGTAGGTAACTTTTTAATTTTGTAACCCTTAATGTTTTTTCCACTTTCAAGCCAATTAGGTAGATTTAGATTATCTTCTGTTTTGATTTTTTTATCGGATTTGAGACTGATTAAATCACCACTTTTAACAAGCATCGAAGGTATGTCGGCTTTTTTCTCATTCAAAAGAAAAAACCCATGATTTACAGCTTGTCTTGCTGATGATCTCGATTTAAATAATCCAATGCTGTAGATAACACTATCCATCCTCGACTCTAAAAGCTGCACTAGATTTTCACTGGTATTTCCAGAAATTTTCGAAGCCTTAAGATAGTAATTTTTTAACTGAGTCTCGTTAATATCATAAATATTGCGAACTTTTTGCTTTTCTCTTAATTGTTTGCCATATTCACTTAATTTAGAAAATTTTGTCGGACCATGTTGCCCGGGCGGATATGGGCGAGAGGTAATCGGACACTTTGGGGAAAAACACTTTTCACCTTTAAGAAAAAGCTTGACCCCTTGTCTTCGACATTTTCTGCAACCATGTTCCATAACTATATCCTTCTTACTTTCTTTCGACGACATCCGTTATGAGAAATCGGTGTTATATCTTTTATTAAGTCAACTTCTATATTGGCATTATGAAATGCGCGAACAGCAGAATCACGGCCAGCGCCAACACCAGAGATAAATATTTGGGCCTTCTTTAGACCTCGAAGTTTCGCCTTTTCGATCGCGGCTGATGCGGCTAACGAGGCTGCATAAGGTGTTGATTTTTTTGAGCCTTTAAAACCGATAGAACCAGCTGATGCCCAGGCAATCACCCCACCACGTTCATCAGTAACCGTGATAATTGTGTTATTAAATGTTGATTGTATGTAAACAGAGCCCGAAAGAACAACACCGAGAGTTTTTTTCTTTTTTAAATTTTTCTTCGTATTTGCTGCCATAATTTTATGTCTTCTCCGCCGCTTTCTTTCGACCACTTCCAACTGTTACCTTCTTGCCTCTTTTTGTTCTAGCATTTGTCTTTGTTCTCTGACCTCTAACAGGAAGTCCCCTGGAATGTCTATAACCACGATAGGCATTAATATCCCTTAATCTTTTAACATTCTGGCTAACTTCAGATTTTAGATCGCCTTCAATCCTATACATTCGGTTAATAATCTGACGAACTCTTTCCAGCTCTTCAGTTGATAATTTATCGGACCGAGAATCAAAATTTACATTAGCTTCGGCTAGAATCTTCTCGGCGGAAGTTTTACCTATGCCAAAAATGTAAGTCAGTGCTACTACAATCCGCTTGTTATTAGGAATGTCGATACCAACAATTCTCACCATTTATCCCTGCCTCTGTTTATGCTTTGGATTGGAACAAATCACAAATACTGTTCGCTTCATAGTAGATGACTTACTGTCACCTTTTTTCTTGCGAATTATCGTTTTGCATTTGCTGCACATCGCTTTAACTGATGGTCTAACTTTCATAATATTTCCGACAAAAAATAGAAAAAGTCCCCCACTCTAACTAATGTTAGTTGCTGACTTTTTCTCTTGAAACAATCCTACCCTTGGTCAAATCATAAGGTGTTAACTCAACTTTTACTTTATCACCAGGCATCACTTTAATGAAATTCTTCCTCATTTTGCCTGACAAGTAAGCCATCACCGAATGACCTTCGCCTAGCTTTACAATAAAACTAGAATTTGGCAGTGCTTCTTCTATTATTCCCTCAACTCGTATCGCATCTTTATCTGTCATACGCTGTATATCTTATCATATATAAAAAAACAAGTCAACATTTAGATAATATGATTACACAATGCTAGAAGGCAAAAAAAGCTTTTTTCATTATTTTGTAATAACATCAGCCTTATTATTGTAGATTAATACTGTGTGCTCAAAATGGGCACAATTTTGACCATCATCCATTCTAATAGTCCAATTATCCCGGTCTGTTTTTATTTTATTGTTACCACTGGATACCATCGGCTCGATGGCAATTGCCATCCCGTTATTTATTTCTTGCCCCGTACCTTTTTTACCGAAATTGGGAACTTGAGGTTCCATATGTGGGGCGGTACCGATTCCGTGACCAACAAGGTCATGAATACAAACATAGCCGCGCTTCTCTACATAACTTTCAATCAAGTACCCGAGATCACCAGTTTTTATTCCTGAATAAATCTGAGAAATTGCGTATTTAAGCACCGAATCAGTTACTTCAATTAATTTTTTATTTTTTTCAGAAATTTTACCAACTCCAACAGTTACCGCCATATCAGAAAACATTCCATTATAATTTGCACCGAGATCAAGAGAGATTATGTCGCCGTTTTTTACGATTTTATTTGGTTTAGGAATCCCGTGAACCAGTTCGCTGTTAATCGAGACACAGAGAGAGGAGGGAAAGCGGCCTGAGCCAGCGACATGATAATTTTTAAAAGAAGGTAAAGCGCCCTGCCTTCTTAAACTCCTTTCAGCAACTTCATCAAGTGAAAGTGTGCTGATTCCAGGTTTAACGTAAGAAAGAGTTTCCTTTATCGCCTGCGAAAGAATTTTCCCGGATTTTCTAAGATCAACTATTTGTTCTTTGTTAAGAACTTGAATCATAAAACTTTATTTATTTCTTCAGCAACTTCTGAGATGGATTTTTCACCATCGATTTCATAAACTTTTGCTTTATCGCGATAATAATCAACCACTAAATCAATCCGGGGTTGTGCAAAATTAACTCTTTTTTTCATTATCTCCGGAGTATCATCAGCTCGCTTTATTAATCTTCCGTTGCAACCACCTGATGAACAACTATCGCCAACACTACCACTCAAATAAATTTTTTTGCATTTGTCGCAAACCAACCTAGTAGTAATCCTGGAAACAGAGGTTTCTGGCTTAATTTTAATATATATTATTTCCGGCTCAGAAAAGTTATATTTTTCGATCAGGTGTTCAAAAAATTTAATCTGCTTAAGAGAAAAAGGATAATTATCAAAAATTAAATTGCCCTTAGAATTATTTATTTTTTCTTCAAGCAACTTACCGGCAATTTCATCGCTTTGGGGGATACCCTTATTGTAATTGCTTTTAATTTCCACAATGATTTCATCAGAAAAATTACCATCTGATATCGCTTCCCTAACCAAATCGCCAATACCAACAATCTCTGCATTGATTTTTGCCGCAACATTTTCAGCTTGGGTGCCCTTCCCTGATGCCGGCAGCCCTAACATAACAATAGCTCTTCTTTTTTTCTCCAGAATTCCTCCTTAGACCTAGTAATTATCGTAAGTATGCATCGTCAACTGAGCCTGAAGCTGATTCATTGTTTCGATAACAACAGAAACAACGATTAAAATCCCAGTTCCACCGATAACAAGTGTTTCAATATTTGTTAATGCCTGAATTATAAATGGTAAAACTGCTATTAGGCCAAGAAAAACGGAAGAGGTTAAGGTTATCCTAGTAATAATATTGCCTAAATAATGTGTTGTTTCATTACCAGGGCGAATTCCGGGAATAAACCCCCCCTGTTTCTGTAAATTTTCCGATATTTGATCAGGCTTGAAAACAACGTATGTGTAAAAATATGTGAATAAAACCACTAGCACAAAATAGGAAATTCCGTAAAACACGTTGTTTTTAAATAAATCTCCAATAAATGTCGCAGCTCCAGAAACCCAGGCCGAAGAGGCATTTTCGAAAAATTTTGCCGCCACCCCTGGGACAACCATCATGCTCATAGCAAATATTATTGGGATGACACCAGCAGTATTTACCTTAATCGGCAAAAAGCTGTTGACGGCAGAGAAAGATCCGGCTCCCCTAGCCCGTTTTGCATAAGAAACTGGCAAATTTCTCTGGCCTTCGGTCACCAAAACTATTGCAGCGATTATTAAGATAGCAACAATCGCAAAGATAATTATTGAGATTATTTTTTCAACATCACCCAAAGATATTATTGAGGCGGTATTTCGTATTTGTGATGGAAGGCCAGATAATATCCCGATAGTAATTATCATTGAAATACCATTGCCAATCCCTTTATTGGTAATAATTTCACCAATCCACATTAATATCATACTCCCGGCGGTGATTGATATTAACATAATTATTAATTGGTATAAATCCCAACCAGGAATTATCCCCTGACTTCTCAGGAGATACAACATGCCATAACCTTGCGTAATTGCCAGTGGCACAGTTAATAATCTGGTATACTGGTTAATTTTATTTCTTCCTGATTCACCCTCTTTCTGCATCTCTTCCAATTTTGGAACTAGCATAGCAAGAAGCTGGAATACAATTGAAGAGGTGATATATGGGCTAACGCCCATAAGAGCAACCGAGAAGTTGCTAATAGTCCCACCGGAAAACAAATTTAATAAGCCAAATATCTGGTTTTGTTGGAAAAAATATCTTAATTGCTCTAAATCAACCCCAGGCATTGGAATATGAGCAATAATTCTAGTTGCAACCAAAAGACCTAGAACAACAAGAAGTTTATTTCTAATATCCTTATATCGCCAAATTTTACCTAATGTGTCCATCAAAAACTCTATTTATTTTGAATTCTTGTCTTTTTTTGGTAATTTTGATTCAACGTTTTTTGATTTTTTAACATCCGAGAAAATAACACTAACGGTCAACTCTCCATTAGCCAAAATCTTTGCAGAGTCACCTTTTGTAATTAAGCCTTTAGACTCAAGAGTTTCATTAGACACAGTTTCACCGTCTTTAAAGTTTCTGCTTATATCAGCAAGAGTAATAATTTTTTTATCCTGACTAAAGCGCTTAAATCCTGGCAATTTATGCAATCTCATATTTAGAGGAGTTTGCCCGCCCTCAAACTTTCGAGGAATATTGTGACCGGAACGCGACTTTTGTCCCTTGGTCCCACGACCAGCGGTTTTGCCCCCACCAGCAGAAATACCGCGTCCAACGCGAAGGTTTTTAACATCTGATCTAGTTTTTTTTAATTCGTGTATTTTCATAATTCGATTAATTACTCTTTTACTTTATCTATTTTAGTCTCTTTTGGCTGTTTAGTAATTTTATCCTTGGTATTCTTTTTTTCAATCTTAACTTTTTTTTCCGAAAAGCTTCTAACTTTTGAAACTTTGTCGTCATCAAAACTATTAAAAGCTTTATAAACAGCTTTAACATTATTAATTTTATTTGAAGTTCCAATTACTTTCGATAAAATATTCTTTATACCGGAAAGTTCGGCCATAACTCTAACGGCGCCACCAGCAACAATAGAGGTTCCCTGACTTGCAGGCCCCAAAAATAACTTGGCGCTTCCTTCTTCGACTGTTACACTATATGGAATTGTTTCATTGACAATCGGGACATTAATCATTCTTTTTTTAGCCTGAGAAACAGCTTTTTTAACGGCAACAGCAATTTCATTCGCTTTTGCAATTCCATAACTGACCCTACCGTTACGATCTCCAATAACAACCAGGACTCGAAATCTGATGCGTCTGCCACCTTTAACCACTCTTGATACACGAGAAATTTCGATGACTCGCTCATCAAATTCTGATTTATTTTCTGTTCTTTTAAACCTATTTTCCGAATTTAGCGCCATAATTATTGCTCCTTAAAATATCAAGCCAGCTTCTCTTGCCCCCTTGGCGACTGCCAAGACTCTGCCGTGATATTTATAACCATTTCTATCAAATACTATATTTTTAATACCTAGCTTAAGTGCTTTAGCAGCGACGTTTTTACCAACAATTTCCGCCTTTTTGCATTTTGTCATCTTATCTTTGATTAATTGATCTGAATCAGCGGCTAAAACCTTGCCGTTGATATCAATGATTTGGGCATATATGTTTAAATTAGATCGAAAAACGACTAATTTTTTGCAACCAGAAGTTACCTTAACTTTGTTTTTAATTCGAATTTTTCTACAAATATTTTTAACTGTCATTTTTCTCCTTTACGAACCTGAAGACTGGGCAGCTTTTCCAGCCTTCTTTTTAATCTGTTCGTCGAAATATCTGATGCCCTTTCCTTTGTAAACTTCAGGCTTTTTAATTTCGCGAATTTTAGCAGCAAACAAACCAACCCTATCCTTATCTTTTCCTTCTATGAGAATAATATTTTTTTGAACTGAAACATTCAGATCTTTAGGTATTACAATTTCAATCGGATGAGAAAAACCAAGTCTCATAGCTAATTTATCACCGTTTACCGCTACCGTAAAACCAACACCTTTATATTCAAGTTTTTTTACAAAGCCGTCAGTCATTCCGATTATTGTATTTTCTATTAATCTTAAATATGTCCCGTGCAGTGATTTGGAATCTTTTAGCTCATTTTTGCGAGTAAGTCTCAATATATTACTCGACAAATCTACATTTAGATTGACAGGAAGCTTAATAGTCCTCTCTTCGTTTTGGCTTTTTATTACAATATCAGAATCATCGATTTTTACTTCGACATTCTCAGGTATAATAATTTTTTTGTTACCAATTCTGCTCATAATATTCCTTACTAAGGCAATTAATTACCAGACTTCACAAATTATCTCACCACCCAAACCCATCTTTTTTGCTTTTCTTGCTTCCATCACACCAGCTGATGTTGAAATAATTAAGTTTCCAATTCCTGATAATGGGATTCTTATGTCTTTAGACTTAACATATATTCTTCTGCCAGGCTTGCTGATTCTTCTAAGATGGCAAGATTTTTGGTTTTCCGGAACTTCAATAACAATAACTTTGCGGCCATCATTTTCAGAAAATTTAAAATTATTTATTATATGGAGATCCTTTAAAATCTGGCAGATGTCTGCTTTAATTTTTGAATACCCAATTTCTACCCGCTGTTGTCGGGCATTTAATGCGTTTCTGACTGAAGTTAGTAAATTTGCGATTGGATCCATATATTCCTTTACCAGCTAGATTTTGTTACGCCGGGAAGCTCACCACGACTAGCGATCTCTCGAATACAAATCCGGCATAATTCAAATTTTCTGTAATAGCCACGTTTACGACCACAAACACGGCAGCGTCTAATTATTCTTGTTGAATATTTTGGGGGCCTATTCGCTTTTACAATTAAAGATTCTTTTGCCATCTTTACTCCTTATCTTTCTTTTTTTCGAACGGAAAGCCCAGATGTTCAAGTAATTTTTTGGCTTCCTCTTTACTTCTGGCAGTTATGCTAAAATTAATTTGCATCGAAAAAGGCTGTTTTACATTATCATATTTTATCTCCGGAAATATCGTATGTTCTCTTATTCCTATTGAATAATTACCTTGTTGGTCAAAACTATCATTTGATAAACCTCGAAAATCTCTGATTCTTGGTAACGACACGTTGACAAATCTTTCGATAAAATCATACATTTTCATATTTCTCAAAGTCACAGAATATCCGACAATTTGACCTTCTCTCAATTTAAAACCGGAGACAGAAATTCTTGCTTTATTAAATCTTGGAAGTTGGCCGGTAATAAGAGCAATGTCTTTTGCAACCAATGCACAATCGTCTTTTGACTCCTTAATTTTCCCGACTCCAACATTTATTGAAACACTAGTGATTCTTGGGACTTGAAAATTTGAAGAATAGTTAAATTCTTCTTTTAATTTTTTAACGATCTCTTTGGTATATTTTTCTTTTAGATTTGTCATTATTTAACCGCTTCTAGACTGGCGTTGCATTTACGACAGACTCTAATTTTTTTATTATTTGTGATTTTATAAGATACTCTCGAAACTTTATTGCAACTGGGGCAAACTATCCCCAGGTTGCTAATATTAATTTTTGCACTAATCTCAATAATTCCACCTTTCGGTGATTTTTTTGAAGGCTTAACACTTTTTTTATAAATATTTAGCCCTTTAACAACCGCTTTATTTTCAGATACAAAAACTCGCTCAATTTCAGCAATTTTATTTCTATCTTTGCCAGTCAAAATTATTACTTTGTCATTTCTTTTTAACTTCATTAAATTACCTCTGGTGCTAAAGAAATTATCTTCATAAATTTATCTCTAAGTTCTCTCGGGATCGGACCGAACACACGCGTACCACGCGGCACACCATCTTTATCGATAACTACAGCAGCATTTTCGGAAAAACGAATCACCGATCCATCCGGTCTGCGATAAGGGAATTTTTGCCTAACGATGACCGCCCTGACAACTTCCTTTTTCTTAACGTTGGCCCTAGGTGTTGCAACTTTTACCGAAGCAGAAATTACCTGACCAATCACAGCACCATCCGATTTTGCACCTTGGAGCGTGGTGATACACTCTATCACTTTTGCGCCGCTGTTATCAGCAATTACTAATTGTGTTCCGGGTTGAATCATACTAACTCACTTTACCTACAACTTTAAAACTAACAAATTTTGAGATTGGTCGTGTTTCTCTGATTAAAACTCGATCACCAACAGAAATATCTTCGACCAAGCAGCTAGCTTTAATTTTTTTATTAATCTTATAATTCTTATCATAAAGTCTATGTTTTTTTAGACGCTCAGTTTCAATAACTAGTGTTTTATTTTTAGGTTCTGAAACTACAATTCCAACAATTTCTCGTCCGTTTTTTAAATTATCGTTCATTGGTTTCTCCTTTTCGAGCGGTAATCACTGTATTTATTCTTGCTATATCTTTTTTTAATTGAGAGATTCTATGAATGCCTTTGGTTTTACGATTAGCGATATCAATTCGTAAATTTAAAATCGTCAAATTAATACTTTTAATTTCTTTTAATAAATTGGCGTCGGTCATTTTACTAAATTTTTCAGTTTTGTTATTTTTCATTATTAATCCTTTACCACAAACCGACTTTTAACTCTTAACTTGTGTGAAGCTAAACGAATCGCTTCTTTAGCAGTATCTTCTGGCACACCATCCATCTCAAATAATATGCTCCCAGGCTTAACAACAGCAACAAAATGGTCAACTGTACCTTTACCAGAACCCATAGGAGTTTCAGCAGAAGTATTGGTTACCGGTTTGTCGGGAAATATGCGTATCCAAATCTGACCACCTCTTTTAACATACCTCGTCATTGCTCTTCTTGCTGCCTCGATTTCTCTCGCAGTAATCCAGCCTCTTTCAAGAGCTTTCAAGCCGAAAGACCCGAAGTTAATTTCAAAGCCCCTGGTGGCATTTCCACCTCTTTTACCTCGTTGGTGTTTACGATGTTTTAATTTCTTTGGCAATAACATAATTATTTTCCTAGCGCCCCTTTACTATTTGGAGATGAAATATTAACATCAGATGATTCCCCTTTATATATCCAAACTTTAATACCAATTGTACCGAAAGTAGTTTTTGCTACTTCATAGGCATAATCAATTTTGCTCTTAAGTGTTGAAAGCGGTACAAGCCCTAAGACAATTTTTTCACTTCTGGCAATTTCTGCTCCGTTTAGCCGCCCAGAAACCTGCACCTTAATTCCCTTAGCACCTGACTGATTAGCCTTTTCAGCTGCTTGTTTTATCGCTCTACGATAAGGAATTCTTTTTTCAAGTTGATTCACAATATTTTGCGCAACGACTGAGGCATCAGCATCTGGATTTCTTACCTCTTCAATATTTATTTTCAATTTGCTTCCTTGTATCAGTCTTTCAATGCTTTCTTTAATTTTGCTAGCCCCAATACCCCCCTTGCCAATAATCACACCTGGTCTAGCTGTTTTAATACCAACAGTAATTTTATTAGCATCACGATCAACAGTGATGGAGGAAATCGCTGCACCCTTATATTCATTGAGCAAATATTTTCTGATAGCTAAATCTTGATGCAGCATCTGTGGGTATTTATCACGACTAAACCACCTGGATTTCCAAGTCTCATTTATTTTCAGCCTAATGCTTGTTGGATTTACTTTCTGACCCATTATTTATCCTTTTTTTCTTCGGGATTAATTTCTTTAATGTCTTTTTCTAATTTTACAGTTTTCTCCTTGCCATTAGGCGAAGGCAAAGTAGCAGAAGCATTATCTGAGATTGTTAAAATCATATGGCTCTGTCTTTTTTTGATTGCCATCATTGAACCCTTGGATGCTGGTTTACCTCTTTTTAGCCTTGGGCCATCGCTGCAGATTATGCTCTTGATAGAAAATTTATTAATTTCAAGGCCTGATTCTTTAGCAGAGGCAATTGAGCTATCAACTAAGCATTTCAACATTCTGGTACCTTTGCTGTTAGATAGAAAAAGAATATCTCTGGCTTTTTCTAGATTTTTTCCCCGAACTAAATTAACAGCCAATCTTAACTTTCTTGGTGATATTTTCAAATATTTACTTTTAACTGTAATTTCCATGTTTTAAACCTTGCTACCGCTAGAAGCACCCTGCTCTTTGGCAATTTTTCCACCATGTCTTCTAAACTTCCTTGTTGGAGAAAATTCACCAAGTTTGTGACCGATCATGTCTTCAACAATAAAAACCGGGGTATGCTCTTTACCATTATGGACTGCGATTGTTACCCCAACCATTTCCGGAGTAATCGTTGAAGATCTGGACCAAGTTTTAATTACAATCTTACCACCATTTTTTTTGGCATCGGCAACTTTTTTTGCTAATCTTTCATCAATATATGGTCCTTTTTTGAGTGATCTAGACATTATCGGCTCCTGCGCTTAATAATCATTTTCTTTGAATACTTCTTTTTGTCCCTGGTTCTGTATCCAAGTGTTGGCAAACCCCAAGGAGTTTTTGGGTATTTCAAGCCTATAGATGTGCCACCTTCACCACCACCATGCGGATGATCAACAACATTTTTAGCCTTACCCCTTACGGTCGGTCTTATGCCCTTGTTTCTGATTCTTCCAGCTTTACCGTGATTTACATTCATTAATTCCTGGTTTCCAACCGCACCAATTGATGCCCAGCAGGTGGATAAAACTTTTCTAACCTCACCGCTTGGCATTTTCACATGAGCGGTTTTTGGTTCGACGCCCAGGAGAGTAGCAAAATTTCCGGCGCTTCGACAAATTTTACCACCTTTCCCAGGAACTATTTCGATATTATGGATTTCTGTGCCAACAGGAATTTTATTGATAGGCATTCTATTCCCAATTTTTATCGGGACGCTATTCCCTGATTCAATAACTGAACCAACTTTAATTTTTGCAGGCGCAAGAATATATTTATATTCCTTGCCCTCTGTTTCAATCAGGGCAACATTTGCGCTCCTGTTTGGATCATAATGAATTTCTAAAACAGTTGCCTTACAGTCAGAATTAAAAACAAAATCAACCAAACGGTAAAATCTTTTCGAACCTCCACCACGATGAGCAACGGTAATTTTACCTGAATTATTGCGACCAGATTTTTTGTTTACAACCTGCCTGAGCCCCTTGATTTTTGTGTTACCAATTAAAACACCAGAGATAAAACTACTACCTCTTCTGCCATTCGTTGTAGGTTTTGCGATTTTAATTGGCATTATTTTCCTTGGCTAGATTGTCATCAATATTATTTCTACCAATCTTTGTTTTGGAGTCTTTGGCTTTCATCTCCTTTTGAGTTTTTTGTTTTTTATCTTCTTCAACTTCAAAAATTGAAATCTTTTGCCCTTTTTTAATCCTTACTAAAGCTTTTTTAATATCACTTCGTTTGCCATAACCTTTTTTAACTCTCTTTACTTTGCCTGGAATATTAACGATGTTAACCGATATGACATCAACTTTAAATAACTCTTCAACTTCTCTGGCGATCTGCTTCTTTTCAGAGCTTAAATCAACAAGAAAAGTATAAACTCCATTAGCTGCCAAATTGAAGCTTTTTTCAGATATTATCGGTTTTTTAATTAATATATTACTCATTATCTTTCGCTTTCACTTTTGATATTTTTTTGTCAGGATTATAAATTTCAGCTATTTTTTTGAAGGATTCACCTGTAAATAGAATAAAATCTCCCGCAAGCAGTTTAACTGGATCAATTTTTTCAGCAGTCATAGTATGACAAGCAGCGATATTTTTAAACGATTTTTCTGTATTCTCATCCTCTTTGGTCGAAATTAAGGCGAACCTACCGTTTATCGGTAATTTTTCTACAAGCTTCGCAACTTCAGAAGTTTTTGGTTTATCTAGTTTAAAATCTGAAACACCCAAAGCCTTATTGTCCTTAATGAAGGAGAAAACAATCGCTAAAAGTGCCTTTCTCTTCTCATTTTTGTTCATTTTCAGCTCAAAATTGCGATTATTTCTTGGACCAAAAGTAATTCCACCACCAGACCAGATAGGTGATCTGCGGGAGCCGTGTCTTGCCCTGCCGGTACCTTTTTGCTTCCAGGGCTTTTTCCCACCACCAGAAACTTCACTGCGATCTTTGGTGTGAGCGATATTTTCCCTAACAGCATTGCGAATATACCTGATATAATCAAGAACTCTCTGGTCAGAGATTTCTGATTCTAAAAATTTCGGATATTCAACCGACTTATCTTTTTCACCATTATTTTTATAAAAATCTATTTTCATTATTTTGAAACAATTTTAACTTGTGAACCATTATTACCTGGTATCGCCCCGGATATTAAAAGGAAATGATTTTTATTATCAACATCGACTACCTTAAGATTTTTAATTGTTATCTGGCTATTACCCATCCGACCAGGCATTTTCTGGCCTTTCAGGACATGCTGCGGATAAGCGGCGCCAATTGAACCCAATCGACGCTGCTGATTAGACCCATGGGTTTTGGGCCCCTGAGCAAAACCATATCTTTTGATCGTTCCAGAGAAACCCTTGCCCTTGCTAATGCCAGTAATTGTAACTTTGTCTCCAACAATAAACTGACTCTCGTCAAATTTATCACCTTTCTTCATTTCAGAAAAATCATCTTTATCGGACCTGAATTCAACCAATCTTTCTTTTTTGCCATTTGTTACTTTGCACATAATGGCAGAATAGCCCCTTTTTTCCTCAAGAACCCGATCATAAAATTCAACAGGTAAAGTTTTAACAATAGTAACTGCTAAAGCTTCGCCTTCTTCAGTAAAGATCTGGGTCATATTTAGTTTTTTGCCGAAAAAAAACTTCATTTTCATCCTCAAACAACAAATGACCTGGAACCGGCTGCTTAATGCAGCTGTTTTCCATGGTCCGTAACTCTTATGTTTTGTTTATCTCTCCTTATTATCCTCGATGTTTATTTTCGAGGATAATTTAGCAGTTATAAACCTACATTTTAATCTCGATATCAACGCCAGCTGGTAAATCCAAGCTCATTAAATTATCAATAGTTTTGGGCGTTGGGTTTAAAATGTCAATAAGCCTTTTGTGAACACGCATTTCAAACTGCTCGCGACTATTTTTAAACACATTAGGTGACTTAATCACTGTTAGCTTAGAAGTTTCAGTAGGCAACGGAATCGGACCAATCACTTTAGCACCAGATCTGGTGGCAGTTTCGATTATTTCACCTGCTGATTTATCAATTATCCGATAATCATAAGCCTTGAGCTTAATTCTGATTTTCTGTTTGATTGTATCTTTAGTCACGGCCACTAAACTCCTTGCGATCGTAATTTATTTGACAATTTTGGTTACTACTCCAGCACCTACTGTTTTACCACCTTCACGGATAGCAAAGCGCAAATTTTCTTCAAGGGCAATTGGAACTATAAGTTTGACTTTAACATTTACGGTATCTCCCGGCATAACCATTTCACCCTCAAATTCAACTTCACCGGTTACATCAGTAGTACCAATGTAAAACTGCGGTTTATATCCCTTGGTAAATGGAGTGTGTCTTCCACCTTCTTCTTTGGTCAAAACATATACCTCAGCTTCAAATTCTGTGTGGGGAGTAATACTTCCTGGTTTAGCCAAAACTTGTCCTCTTTCAATATCTTCTCTTTCAACACCACGAAGAAGTACACCGACATTATCGCCGGCCTGGCCTTGATCAAGCATCTTTCTAAACATCTCGACACCTGTAACAACCGTCTTGGTGGTCTTTTTGATACCAATGATCTCAACTTCTTCATTTACCTTGACAATGCCACGGCTGATACGACCAGTAGCGACTGTTCCTCGTCCTTTAATTGAGAAAACATCTTCAATCGGCATTAAGAAATCTTTGTCAATGTCTCTTTTTGGTTCAGGAATCCAGGTATCAAGAGCATCGACTAAGTCTTTAATTGCTTTGGTGGCATCTGCATCATCTTCTAGTGCTTTAAGTGCTGATCCTCTGATAATTGGGGTGTTGTCGCCATCATATTTGTATTTAGTCAGAAGCTCACGAATCTCCATCTCAACTAGATCAAGAAGCTCTGGATCATCAACCATATCAACCTTGTTTAAGAAAATGACAATTTTTGGTACACCAACCTGATATGCCAGAAGTATATGCTCCCTAGTTTGTGGCATTGGACCATCAGCAGCTGATACAACCAGAATAGCACCGTCCATTTGAGCAGCTCCGGTTATCATGTTTTTAACATAATCAGCATGACCTGGACAGTCTACATGGGCATAATGACGCTTATCTGATTCATATTCCTGGTGAGAGGTAGCAATAGTAATACCACGCTCTTTTTCCTCTGGGGCGTTATCGATTTCATCAAATTTTTTCTCAACTGCCTTACCTTCTTTAGCTAGAACATGGGTAATAGCAGCAGTAAGAGTTGTTTTACCATGATCAACGTGTCCGATCGTACCAACATTCACGTGAGTTTTGGTTCTTTCAAATTTTTCTGCAGCCATCGTTTCTCCTTTAAAATAATTCTTTATAATTTATATACTTATTTATGTTAACCTAAAATTTGCGATAAGTCAACAAATTTTCGCTATTTTTTACCTTCAATAATATCCTTGGCAATATTAGTCGGAACTTCAGCATAATGGTCAAATTCCATCGAATAATTTCCTCTGCCCTGAGTCATACTGCGCAAAGTTGTAGAATAGCCAAACATCGACGACAGTGGGACTTTACAATCAATGACTTTCGTATTTGAGCGATCATTCATTTCCTCTATCTGGCCACGTTTGGAGTTCAAATCGCCAACAACATCTCCAGTAAACTCCTCAGGAACTGTAACTTCTACTTTCATTATCGGCTCGAGAATCACCGGATCAGCTTTTTTAAACCCCTCTTGGAAAGCCGTTGAGCCAGCAATCTTAAAGGCCATTTCTGAGGAATCAACATCATGGAAAGTACCGTCATAAAGAGTGACTTTAGTATCGACTACCGGATATCCAGCAATAACACCACGGGACATCGCTTCGGCAACCCCATTTTGTACCGCAGGTATAAATTCTCTTGGAATCGCTCCGCCAACGATTTTATTAACAAATTCGAACCCAGCACCGTGTTCATTTGGTTCAATCTCTAAATAAACGTGACCATATTGACCACGGCCACCAGATTGCCTGATATATTTACCTTCTTGTTGAACAGATTTTCTAATTGTTTCTTTGTATGCCACCTGAGGGTTGCCAATATTCGCCTCGACTTTAAACTCACGCTTCATACGATCAACAATAATCTCAAGATGCAGCTCGCCCATTCCTTCAATAATAGTTTGGCCGGTTTCTTCATCAGTTGAAACTCTAAAAGTTGGATCCTCTTCAGCCAGTCTTTGCAAAGCGATTCCCATTTTCTCCTGATCAGCCTTAGTCTTCGGCTCAATGGCAATAGAAATAACCGGTTCAGGAAAGGTAATCTGCTCAAGAACAACTTTGTAGTTCGGATCACAAAGAGTATCGCCGGTTGTGGTTGCTTTTAAACCGACAGCAGCAGCAATTTCTCCAGCATAGACTTCTGATACTTCTTCTCTGTGATTGGCGTGCATTCTAAGAATTCTTCCAATGCGTTCCTTTTCCCCAGAGTTTGTATTCACTACATAAGATCCTGCAGTTAGCTTGCCAGTATATACTCGAAAGAATGTCAGTTTACCAACGAATGGATCGGCAGCAACCTTAAAAGCAAAACCAGAAAATGGAGCGTCATCATCGACTTTTAAAACCACCTCTTCTTCAGTTCCTGCCTTTAAGGCTTTGGGTGGCTCAATATCGATAGGTGAAGGTAAATAGTCAACAACAGCATCAAGTAATGGCTGAATTCCTTTATTTTTGAGCGCAGTACCAGCAAAAACTGGATAAATCTTATTATGTATGACAGCATCACGTAAAGCTTTTTTAAGCTCTTCCATATTAAATTCTTCACCCGAAAGATATTTTTCAAGCAGAGTATCATCAGTTTCAACAATTTTTTCGATCATCGTAGCTCGCCACTCATTAGCCTTTTCAATCATATCAGCCGGAATATCTTTTTCTTCATAATTTTTTCCAAGATCATCGGAGCTCCAAAAGTAAGCTTTTTGTTTCATTAAATCAATAACGCCACTGAAATCACTTTCGGCACCAATCGGTAATTGGACAGCAACCGCATTGGCACCTAATCTTTCCTTAATTGAATCAAAGCTCATGTAAAAGTCGCCAGCTATGGCATCTAATTTATTGACAAAACAAATTCGTGGAACATCATATTTTTCTGCCTGACGCCAAACTGTTTCCGATTGTGGCTCAACACCATTTTTGCCATCAAATACAACGACAGCACCATCAAGCACTCGGAAAGATCGCTCAACCTCGACGGTGAAGTCAACGTGGCCAGGAGTATCAATAATATTAATCCGATGGTTATCCCAAAAACAGGTCGTAGCAGCAGAGGTAATGGTAATTCCCCTCTCCTTTTCCTGCTCCATCCAATCCATCTCCGCCGCTCCCTCATGCACTTCACCAATTTTATGCTTTTTACCAGTATAGTAAAGAATACGCTCAGTTACCGTAGTTTTTCCGGCATCAATGTGCGCTGCAATACCAATGTTTCTAATTTTTTCTAAAGGATAATCTCTGGCCATAAAATTTTAATTAGAATAAAAAAACGCCTCCCTAACAGTATATTTGTAACACATAATCTATGATCAAGTCAAACATAAGAACCTAAAGCCTAGCGAAGTGAGCAAAAGCCTTATTGGCTTCGGCCATTCTGTGAGTATCTTCTTTTTTCTTAATCGCTGCGCCAACACCGTTATAGGCATCAAGCATCTCCGCCGCTAATCTTTCCGACATTGGAGCACCTTTTCTTTTTTTTGCTGCATCAATTATCCAGCGAAGTGCTAGAGTTTCTTTTCTGATACTACTCACCTCTATTGGAACTTGATAATTTGCTCCACCGATTCTTTTGGCTTTGATTTCTAAAAGAGGGCCAACATTCTTCATCACTCGATCAAGAGCATCAAGTGGCTGCAATTTTGTTTGATCTGCCAATTTCTCAACTGAGGAATAAACTATCTTCTCGGCAACACTTTTTTTGCCACGCTCCATTATATAGTTGATAAATTTGGTTACAAGAACGCTCCCATGTTTTTGATCAGGAGATAATTGCTGTTTTTTAATTTTGCTGTGACCTCTAGACATTATTCTTTACCTCTCTTGGCACCATATTTACTTCTTCCCTGTTTTCTATCTTTAACACCGGTTAAATCAAGCTTGCCACGGACAATGTGATAGCGCATACCAGGAAGATCTTTTACTCTACCACCCCTGATTAAAACGACTGAATGTTCCTGCAAATTATGTCCTTCGCCACCGATATAAGCGTTAACTTCCATGCCGTTGGTAAGCCTAACACGGGCAAATTTTCTAAGAGCTGAGTTTGGTTTCTTTGGAGTCATTGTTGAAACCTTAACACAAACTCCTCGTTTTTGTGGACAACCTTTTCTGATATCTACCGGACTATTTTTAATAAAATTAAAACCATGCTTAAGCGCGGTTGTCTTAGTTTTGTTGACCGGTTTCTTTCGGCCTTTTCTGATTAATTGATTAATTGTTGGCACTATTCTCCTAATTCTAGTAACAGGAAGATTCTAACATAATTTTTCTAAACTGTAAACTTCTCTTATTTTCTAAGGCCGGTACCGGCAGGAATTTTGCGACCGATAATGACATTTTCCTTAAGCCCACGAAGATTATCGACGTCCCCGTTTATTGCTGCGTTTATCAATATTGAAGTAGTTTCCATAAATGATGCGGCAGAAAGGAAGCTCTCTGTTTTCAGTGCGACTCTAGTTATTCCCATGACAACCTCTTGGCTTAGAATTTGTTTCTTGCCATCTTTTTGTAATTCTGAATTAATTCTTGAAACCTTCAGACGATCCTGAATACTTCCCTCAAGAAAATCTGAATCTCCCGGATCCATTATTCGACATTTGGAATTCATCTGTCTGACAATTACCTCCAAATGCTTGTCGTTAATGTCCTGACCCTGAGAAGCATAAATCTTTTGCACTTCTGTCATGATGTAGCGTTCAGTAAAATTTGACCCAGCCAATTCATAACTTCTTTGTAGATCAAGGTGACCATCAGTCAATACCTGACCTTTCTTAACCTCATCACCGTCAGAGACATGAAGGCCTATCATCTCAGAAACTATATATTCTCTTGAAGTTTTACCTTTTGTAACAACACTCACAAGATCGTCCACTATTCTGACCATTCCAGAAGCCTTAGCCCTAATTGGATCAAGACTTTCATCTTTCGCTGCGGCGATAATTTCTTTTGATTTAACCATGTCACCATTTTTTACCGTCATTGAATAACCTTCAGGAATTTGATATTGATTTTCGCTTTCACCTTTTCCGACTACGGTAATAATCAATTTATTTTTATCTTTTTTAACACTAACTTTGCCATCAATCTCAGACATAACAGCGATAGCCCTCGGTGTTCTGGCCTCAAAAAGCTCACCAACACGAGGAAGACCAGAGGTAATATCTTCCCCAGCCGCACCACCAGTATGAAAAGTTCTCATAGTTAGCTGTGTTCCTGGTTCGCCAATTGCTTGAGCGGCGACAATACCAACAGCGGAGCCGATTTCAATTAATTTTCCGGTAGCCAAATCTTCACCATAACAATTCTGGCAGACTCCCCACTCTTTCTCACATGTAAGTAAAGACCTGATCTCGACTTCACTAGCTTCTGATTCATTAATCTTTTTCATTGTCTCGATATCCACTAAATGGCCTTTTTCAAAACCGGCAACAGCCTGGTTAAGAACGCGACCAGTAATATGTTTGGACCAATCATCACCGATAGAGTGGTAAAAATCTCTCTTAATCGTAATTCCGCGCTGAGTTCCACAATCGTTACAGGTAATTACTGTATCCTGGGATACATCGACTAGCCTTCTGGTAAGATAACCGGCTTCAGATGTGCGAAGAGCGGTATCAGCACGACCTTTTCTCGATCCATGTGAAGAAACAAAATATTCAAAAACAGACAAACCTTCTTTAAAGTTTGATTTTATCGGCAATTCAATAATGTTTCCGGTCGGATCTGCAACCAGCCCCTTCATACCAGCGAGCTGGTTAAGCTGAGAAACCTTGCCCTGGGCACCAGACACACGAATAATATTTATATCATTTTCCTTATCAAAGTTCTCCAACATCGCCTCTTGAAGTTCGCCGGAAGCATTCATCCAAATTTCAACTGTTTTTGCGTAGCGCTCTTCATTAGTTATCAACCCTCGACGATACTGCTGGTTGATAGTATCAAGTAGTTTTTCGGCATTCTCTAAAATATCTTTCTTCTTAGCTGGAACCTGTATATCAAAAGCTGAAAAAGTGATACCTGAGCGCTCTGAATATTCGAATCCAAGTTCTTTAATTTTGTCAACAAAAGTCGCGGTTGCATCCAATCCAGCGATCTTGAATGATTGAGCAATTAATTTGGAAATTTCAGATTTATCGAAATCTTGATTTCTAAATCCTAGTTCCTTTGGAATAATTTCGTTAAAGATTATTCTTCCGGCTGATGTCTCCAGTAACTCTCCATTAATATTGACTTTTATTCTGGATTTAAGATCTATCACATCCAAATCGCGAGCTAATAAAGCATCTTCTTTGGATGTGAACGTTTTTCCTTCGCCTTTTCGTCCTTCAGAAATTGTAGTCAAGAAATAGCAACCTAGGATCATATCGAGCGTTGGAGAAACTACTGGATCTCCTGATGAAGGTTTTAGTAGGTTTTTTCTCGACAGCATTATCTCCCTGGCCTCTTTTTGCGACTCTTCTGAAAGCGGCAAGTGAACCGCCATTTGGTCACCATCAAAATCAGCGTTAAATGCGGAACAAACAAGTGGGTGGATTTTAATTGCTTTTCCTTCAATTAAGATAGGCTGAAAGGCTTGAATTCCCAATCTGTGTAAAGTTGGAGCGCGATTTAACAAAACATGACGGTCTTTTGTAATATCTTCAAGAATATCCCAAACAAAAGGTTCATTTTTTTCAATCAATCTAGTAGCATTTTTAACATTGTGAACATAACCCTCAGAAATC
>Ga0265294_10001897_pt1 | contig 27784 bp, 28 predicted proteins | sample MunlanPumphouse3_FD_192504 | JGI IMG/M metagenome (GOLD analysis project Ga0265294, IMG submission 192504) | Groundwater microbial communities from a municipal landfill in Southern Ontario, Canada - Pumphouse #3 | ecosystem: Environmental > Aquatic > Deep subsurface > Groundwater | place...
CAACAGTAAATATGAGTGAGAAAGAGGGTGTTTTACAGGCAAAAGAGAGTATTTTAATAAAAAATTTGTTTAAACTAAAAAATATTAAAGCAAAAGATATTATGACTCCAAGAACTGTTGTTTTTGCTTTGGATTCTAAAACAAGTGTAAAAGAGGCTCTTTTAAATGATAATCTATATGTCTATTCAAGAATACCTGTATATAATGAATCAATAGATGATATAGTAGGTGTTGTTTTTAAACAAACTATTTTAGAAAAAAGAGTAAAAAAGAAGAAAAAGACTCTTTTAAAAGATATTATGGTTCCTGTTCATAAAGTTCCAGAAAATATATCTGTATCAACTTTGTTTGATATGTTTATTAGAATGAAAATGCATCTATTTCTCGTTCAAGATGAATATGGTCAAACAAGTGGAGTTGTAACACTTGAAGATACTTTAGAAACAATGCTTGGTATCGAAATTGTAGATGAGATGGATCAAGTTACAGACATGCAAGAGTTTGCAAAAGATGAGAGTAGGCGATTGCAAAGATTATAAAAAGCAGGTAATTATGAATAATAGTTTAAATAAATATATAAATTTTGCTAATGAAATTTATATCCTAAATATGGAAATATTTTAAAAAATCATGATAATTAGAGTTGTTGCAATACTTTTTTTACTAGTATTTGCTTCTTTTGAAGCAAAAAAATTTATTAGTAAAAGTAAAGAAGATTTATCTATTGAAAGTATAAAAAAAGAGATAAATCTTAAAAGTGGAGATATTATTGTAAAAAAAGAAGAGAATGAACTAAGCAATTATCTAGCCACTTTTGACTCTTCTGGTTATTCTCATATTGGACTTATTATTGATACAAAATATGGTTTGAAAGTTTTGCATATAGATATTGATGAAAAAAATGATGAGTTACAAATATCAGATTTAAATGATTTTGTAAATTTCTCAACAAAAATAGCTGTTTATAGATATAAAAATGAGATAGATGTTAAAAAGCTATCAGATATTATAAATGATTTACAAAAATCAAATACTAAGTTTGATTATGATTTTTATCTAAATAATGATAAATTATACTCTACAGAACTTATAAATTATATATATTTTAAACTTTTTGGTGAAGATTTATTTACATATTTAAGTAGCTTTTATGAAAAAGATGAAATTTCTATAAATAGTATTATAAAAAATCCAAAACTAGAAAAAAAATTTGAAATAGATTTTAAGTTTTAGATTTCTTAATATTTTACTGCTCTTGCCAAAGTAGTTCTATTTTAATGTCATAAATGTCAGTTCTTTTAGGTTTTATAAAAAACTCTTCTATGGTATATTTTGAAATATTAAATTCATCATTTATCTTTTCTATTTCAATTTTTAACTTTTCTTCCAAACCATCTTGTAGAGATTGTAGATCATCTATTTCACCTTGAACGGTTTTTATATCACTTCTCTCTTTTAAAGCTTTGCTTACACCTCTTGAGCTTGTAGCTACTTTTGAAACGATTGCTGTTTTAGTAGATTTTCCAAAAAAAGCTCCTAAAATTGATGTTCCAATAGATATGATACTATTTGTTGTAGCACTAATAGAGTCTTGCTCCTCTTTTTTTAATTTCTCAAAAAGTTTTGAAATTTTTTGTTCTAAAAGAGTATTCTCTTTTTCAAATTTTTGTTTTAGATTTTCTATTTTTTCATCAATTTGTTCGTTTAATCTATCCTGTATTCTTATTTTAAAATCATCTAAACTCTCATATTGTTTTGATGATATTTTTAAAGTATCATTTTTATATAGAGTTAATTTGAAATTTCTATATACATAATCAGCAAAATCTCTCTCTAAAAGTTTTAACTCTTTTTCATTTTGAATAAAGTTAGGAAGTTCATAGTAAAATGAGTTTGTTTTCTCTTTTTCATCAAAACTATATATTAAAACATCTTCTTTTTCATCAAAATTTATCTCTGTTGCTTTTTCATCTAAATATATTTTAAAATTTATATTCTCTTTTAAATCTACATTTTTTAAAGTATAAAGATAGTGAACACTACAAGAAAAAAGTAAATATCCTTGCATATAGTAAGCATTATTTTGAGAGCTATAACTATATTTTTCTTTTATACTACTTACAATAACTGGTTTTGATTTTCCTTTTGAAACATCAATAAATGGTTCATTTACTTCACTCTTTTTTTCTTCTAGGTTTTTAGGAGAGTTGTTTTTTTTATTTTCCATTAGTTTTTTTATTGCATCTTTACTTAATGGACCTTTTAAGTATGATAATGCCCATCTTGTTTCAAAAGTTTTTATATGCTCTTCATTTATATTTTTCATTATAAAATTTCTTTTAGCAAGTGTTCCCAAAGCTAAAGATAACTCTTGCTTATTTAATCCTTTTTCACTAGCACTACTTAAACCATCAATTACTTTTTCTATATCTTGCTTTGTTTGAAGTCTACCTATAAACCAAGTTCCAATATTTGATAATCCTTTGTAATCAATATCTACAGGATTTTGAGTTGAAAGAATAACTCCTATTCCAAAACTTCTTGCTTGCTTTAAAAGTGTTAGCATCGGTTGTTTTGATGGAGGATTCGCTTGTGGTGGAAAATATCCAAAAATTTCATCCATATAAAGTAGTGCTTTTAAAGATGTAGTTCCTTCTTGTCTTCTCATCCAAGCTAATATTTGATTTAGTAAAATTGTTACAAAAAACATTCTTTGTGAGTCATTTAGATGTGCAATTGAAAAAATATTTACTTTAGCTTTTCCACTTTGGCTATATAACATTTTTGAAATATCTAAACTCTCACCTTCTAGCCAAGTACTAAAAGATGGACTAGCAATAATTGTATTTATTTTTAATGCAAACTTTAATCTATCACTTTGAGGAAAAAAAGTTTCCAAATCAAAAACTCCAATTTTTGAAAAAGGTGGAGTTACTATTAAAGTGATTAACTCTTCTAGTGTTAAATCTCTTTGTTCTTTAAAATAACTTGTAAAAATAGATGCTAAAAGAATTGACTCTTTTGATGTTTCATCACTTTTATTATCTATTAAAGATAAGATAGAGTGTACGGTTGAGTTTATAATATTTGAAAACAACTCCATATCTTCTAAAATCTCTATTGTAGGTGCTTTAAAAGATGAAAGAATTGATACTTGAATTCCAGCGCTACTTCCTGGAGTGTATATTGTAAAATCAGCACTATCTTTTAGTTTTTTTACTCTACTTAAATCTTGAAAATCTCTTTGTATTCCTTCTTTGTAGCTATTTGAAACTTTTATAGCCAACTCTTCTTTTGTTCCTCCACTATTTGATACTTCACTATCATCAAGCCAAGGTTCAAAATCACTTGGATTTAATTCTGGGAAATTTAATAGAAGATTTGTCATATCTCCTTTGGGGTCAATTATGATTGATGGTATTGCATCAATAGCAGCTTCTTCTAAAAGAGTAACTCCAAGTCCTGTTTTACCACTTCCTGTCATTCCTATAATTGCAGCATGAGTTAGCAAATCTTTATTTTGATAAACCAAAGGTGTTATTTGACCATCAATTTTTTCTTTCCCAATATAAAAAAGTTTTAGTTTTTCGTAATCAAAAGTGCTATTCATAAATATCCCTAAATAAAATTTGAAATATTATAACAAAATAAAATGATTTTACTAAAAAAATATAGTATAATTAGCTAAATTTAAGAAAAGGAGTATTTATGGAACTTGGAAATATCCCAAAAATTGATCAGTTCAAGGATAACAAAGCTGTAGAGATGCAGCAGGTAAAATCTACTTCAAATTTAGCAAAAACGGATGAACAAAAAGAGCTAAAAGAGATACAAAAGAAAAGTATAGACCAAGCAAGAGAAAACTCAGATGTTCAAAAAGCACAAAATGAATCAACTTCAAAAAGTAAATATGAAGTGACACTTTCAAACACAAATTTTGGATTTAACAATAGCTCTCAAGATTTTTTTGTAAGAGTTGAAAGAGGAACTGCTGAAAATCAATATCCAACAGAAGATATGATGAGAGTAAAAGCACAAATGAGAGCACTACAAAAAGCTGATTCAGAATCTTAATAATTTTGGCTTAAAAAATATTTTTTAAGCCAAATCTACTTTAAAACTTATTATAATTTTCCCTTATTTTAAAAGGTTTACAAATGATAAAAAAATTGATATTAACTCTTTAGCTTTTCAAGATGAACTTGAAAATACAAAAGAGTTTACAAAAGATGTATTAAAGAAGTATGATTTTGTTTTTAATCCAGATGATGAAGTTAATTTGTCTGTACAAATGGGATTAGCAAGAAATATGCTTATTTATGGAAAAAGATATTGCCCATGTTTTATGGTAGTTGAAAATGAAAATGAAAATAGACTTTGTCCATGTGTACCAGCTTTGAATAGTGAGATACCAAAAAATGGAAGTTGTCACTGTGGAATTTATTGTACAAAAGAGAAAGCTAGTGAATTGCTTTTAAATATTGATACAAAAGAGGCTATAGATACTCATTTTAGAGGTTTGACAAAAAAAGAGTGTGAAGATTTACTTAACAATGATGAGATAAATTCTATAGAACTTGAAGCTCTTTTAGAAGCAAGAGATGAGGGTGCTGTAAATTTTTGTTTAGTAGATACAAGAGAGTGGATGGAGTGGGTTAATATTAGAATAAAAGGAACTGATTTTTTAGTACCAACAACTAGTTTTTATAACTCTTTAGAGCAGATAAATGATAAAAAAGATATACCTATAATATTGTATTGTCATAGTGGAAGTAGAAGTGCTTATTGTCAAAAAATAATGCTAAATATGGGTTTTTCAAAAGTTGTAAATCTTGATTATGGAATTATGAGTTTTGGTGGTGAAACTTTAAGAGGTGAGCCAAAATAAAATTTGGCTCTTTAAAATTATTCTAGGATACTTTTAGTTTCAACCTCTTTGATATACTTTCTTAAAAGCTGCATTGTAGATACAAATAAGCTCACCATTGCAGGTCCAATTATCATTCCCCAAAATCCAAAAGTACCAAGTCCTGCAACTATTGCAAAAAAGATTATCAATGAGTTTATTTTTGTAGGAGTTTTTACCATTTTTTTATTTATATAGCTTATTATTAGAGGTTTTATAAAAGTATCGGCGATTATTGAAATAACTATTATAGAGTAAACTGCTATAAAAATTGCATTTGATATAGTTCCAGTACTTGCTTCATATAAAGCTACAGGAAGCCACATAATAACTCCACCAACAACCGGAACTAAAGATGCAAAACCATATAAAACTCCAAGTAAAAGCCCATCATAACCAAAACTACTCACAAAAGCTCCAAAAAGAAAACCTTGAAATATTGCAGTTACTAAAATAGAGTAAAAAACTACACTCATTACGCTTGATGATTCATTAAATAATATATTCGCATCTTCGTTGTTTATAGGAGTTATATTTTTTAGATATGTTGCAATTTGGTTTGAAAATAGGGTAAAAAAGAAGAAAAAGATTAAAATCAAAATCATATCAATCATAAATTTTGCACTATTTTTACCTAAAGATGCACTAAAAGATACAAGCTGTTGTACTGTTTTTCCTATATCCACAGATGATGATATTTTATTTATAAAATCATTTAAGAAGCTAAATTCACCTAAAAAGCCAATAATCATAGTTTTTATCTCTGTTAAATTTTGTATTAGGTGTTGTTGGTCCACTTGATTAAAAAATGTTGCAAATGAGATTATGCAATACAAAATAGGTAAGAAAAACAAAGCTGCCATTACAAGTGTAAAAATTGTTGTAGAAAAGGCTCTATTTTTTAATTGATTATTTATTCTTAAAAACATTGAGTTTGTAGCAATAGTAAGCAAAGCTGCTACTGAAATTGATTTTAAAAATGGGTCAAAAAGTTCTATTAGAAAATAAAATAGAACAAATGCTAAAAGCATTAAAAAATATGCTGGTTTCAAAATAGGCTTCCTTGATTATTCTCATCTAATTTATTTTGAGGAGGAGTTAATCTAAACATCTCATATGTTTTAACACTAGCAACTCTTCCACGTGCTGTTCTTTCTATATATCCGTTTGCTAGTAAATATGGCTCAATAGCATCTTCAATTGTCCCCTCATCTTCACTTAAAGCTGCTGCCATAGTTCCTAATCCCATAGGTCTTCCACGATTTGATATAAGAAGTTCAAGTAAATTTATATCCATCTCATCAAAACCATTTTCATTTATTCCTAGCTCATCTAAGGCATATTTACAAGTATTTAAAAGTATAGTTTTTTCACCTTTTACTTGTGAAAAATCTCTAACTCTTCTTAAAAGTCTTAAAGCAACCCTAGGTGTTCCTCTGCTTCTTTTTGACATCTCTAAACTTGAGTCATCTTCACATCCAATTCCCAATTTTATAGAAGCTTTTTGAATAATTTTTGCTAGTTCTTCTTCTGTATAAAACTGCATTCTAAAATGCATTCCAAATCTCTCTCTTAATGGGTTTGAAAGCATTCCAGCACGTGTAGTTGCACCAATTAGTGTAAATCTTGGTAAATCAATTTTCACAGTTTGTGCAGCAGGTCCTGAACCAATTATAATATCAAGCCTATAATCTTCCATTGCTGGATATAAAATCTCTTCAACAGCAGGACTTAAACGATGAATTTCATCAATAAAAAGAATATCTCCTTCTTCAAGATTTGTTAAAATTGCTGCTAAATCACCACTTTTTTCTATCATAGGACCAGCTGTTATTTTTATATTTGAGCTCATCTCATTTGAAATAAGATATGAAAGTGTAGTTTTTCCTAAACCTGGAGGTCCATAAAATAAAATATGATCAAGTGCTTCTGCTCTTTTTCTTGAAGCATCAATAAAAACTCTTAAATTCTTTTTTATTTTTTCTTGACCTATATAATCGTCCCAATTTGAAGGTCTTAAGCTTTGCTCATTACTCTCTTCTTCAAAAGATACAGTTTCTACTTCTACTAATCTTTGCACTATAAAGCTCCACTTTTAAAATTCATCTTAGTACTCTTCTTCTTTTGATGGAAAATTTTGTGTTTGTACATCATCTCTGTAGCTATTTACAGCCTCTTTTACAAGTTTAGCTCCATTTAAATAGTGTCTTACAAATTTTGGTTTAAAATCTTCAAAAAATCCTAACATATCAGACCAAACCAAAACTTGACCATCTGTCTCATTTCCAGCTCCTATTCCAATAGTTGGAATATTTACAGCTTGTGTAATTTTTTTTGCAACATCACTTTTTACACCTTCAATAACAATTGCAAAAGCTCCTGCTTTTTCAACTGCTATTGCATCACGTATTAGTTGCTCTTCATCTTCTAAAGTTTTTCCTCTTACTTTGTAACCACCTTCACTTCTTACATATTGAGGCATAAGACCAATATGTCCCATAACAGCAATAGCATTTGATGTAAGATGTTTTATAATATCAGCTTTATCTTCTCCGCCTTCTATTTTTACAGCACTTGCAAGTGTTTCTTGATATACTCTTGCACAGTTTTTTAATGCTTCATCTTTATTTATATAAGTAGCAAAAGGCATATCTGTTATAACAAAAGCATCTTTTGCACCATTACAAACAGCTTTTGTGTGATAAATCATCTGATCTAAAGTTGCACTTAATGTATCGCTTTTCCCCATAAAACTCATATTTAAGCTATCTCCTACAAGTATCATATCAGCACTTTTTGAAAATAGGTTTGAAAATAGGGCATCATAGGCTGTTATAACTGTTAATTTTTGTCTATTTTTTGTCTGTTTTATCTTTGTTATATTCATTTTTTCAAAATCGTGTTTAATTATACTCATATTTAAAATCCTATATTAAAATAGTTAAGATTATAACTAAAAATAGATTTTAATTCGGTTTTAGATAAAATCAAAAAAATTTATTTTTAGGAAAAGAGTTGAAAAAATTAGTTGGATATATTACTACATCTTTACCAGATAACAATTTTACAGTTGATTTGGCATATAGTTTAAAAGATAATGGAGTTGATATTTTGGAGTTGGGTGTTCCTTTTTCAGATCCAGTTGCTGAAGGACCAATCATAGAAAAAGCAAATTTATTGGCTCTTAAAAATGGATTCAAAATTAATGATCTTTTTGAAGTTTCATCAAAAATTGCAAAAGATATTGACACTTTATGGATGGGATATATGAACCCATTTTATCAATATGGTTTAGAAAACTTTTTAAAAAAAGCAGAAGAGTTTGGAGTTTCTGGTACGGTAATTCCAGATTTACCATATGAAATGTCACAAAAATATGAACCAATTTTTAAAAAATATAATAAATCAAATATCACTTTTGTAGCACCAACAACACCAAAAGATAGAATAAAAACTCTTGTAGAAAACTCTTCTAAATTTATTTATATGGTTGCATATGCTGGAATCACTGGAAGTGGAAGAGAAGAAGATTTATCACAGATTATTGAAAATATTAGAGAGTATTCACAAACTCCACTATATATAGGTTTTGGAATAGATGAAAAAACTTGTAAAGAAAAATCAAAAAATCTTGATGGTGTTATTGTTGGAAGTGCTTTTGTTAAGTATCTTTTAGATGATAGTTTAAATAATAATGAAAAAATCAAAAAAATATCTAGCATAGCAAAAGAGATAAAGCAAAAAATAAACGAGTAGAAGATGAATTTTATTAATCCTGATTTAGAGTTTTTTGAAGAGAATAGAGATTGTTCATATTTTGAGGATCAAAAATCAGATATGAGATATAGATTTTTAAATTCTTGTAGTATTGAAGAGTATCAAAAAAAGCTAGAAAGAGGTTGGAGAAGGTTTGGAAAAATACATTTTGTACCTGAATGTAAGAGTTGTACAAAATGTGTATCTATGAGAATTGATGTAAAGAATTTTCAGTTTTCAAAATCACAAAAAAGAGTTTTAAATAAAAACAAAGATACAAAAGTTTTTATAAGACCTCCAACTGTAACAAAAGAGCATATGGATTTGTACCATAAATATCATACTATTATGCAAGATAAAAAAGATTGGAAGTATGTACATATAGACCATGAAGATTATATAAAATCTTATGTTGAAGGAAATACAAAATACGCAACAGAGTTTTTATATCTTAGAGATGATGAGTTAATAGGAGTTGCTTTGGTAGATATTTTACCAAATGCAATATCTTCAATTTACTGTTTTTATGATCATGATTTTGAAGAGTTTTCTATTGGAAAGTTCTCTATTTTAACTCAAATAAATATTGCAAAAGAGTTAAACATTTCATATATTTATTTGGGATATTGGATAGATAATCACTATTCAATGGGGTATAAAAAAGAGTATATGCCTTTTGAGGTTTTAAAAAATAGAGCAAACTTAAATGAAGAGCCAATATGGGAAAAATTCATACAATAGAAGTAGTTTTTTTCTAAATATCTAAAAAATCATTATAATTAAAATAAATTTTAACTATAATGAAAATTTAAAACGAAGGATTTGTATGAAAAAATTAGTTATTTTTCTATCTTTTGCCACTTTGCTTTTTGCCGAAGGTAGTGTTGAGCAAAAAACATATAACCCAAATGTTGATTGTCTTATTTTAGAAGATGAAAATTCAATAATTTGTAAATTTGAAGTTGAGTTAAATAATGAGAATAATCAAACATTGATTATAAACTGGATTGACCCAAATGGTACTGTTTCACGAACAAGAGAGATGATAATACCAGCTGGTGATACTTCAGCTTATGATTTTAGATATTTAGATGGAAGAGAAAAAGGTAAGTGGGATTTTAAAATTATCTACAACAACCAAGAGTACACAACAAAATTTGAATTAAAATAGTAGTAGCTTTTTTTAGGCTAATACTATTTTTGTAATGTTATATGCTATAAATGACATTATCCAAGCAGTTGTTGTAGTAAAAATAAATAAATACACAAGATATTTCCATCCACCAGCTTCTTTTGTAAACACCATGGAAGCAGCCAAGCAAGGCAGATAAATCATCACAAATACTATAAATGAGATTGCAGCTTCAAAAGGAATATTTATTTTTATTTTTTCAACTAAAGTTGTAGTTGGTTCATCTGGATTTTCACTCTCTCCTAATCCGTATAAAATAGATAGAGTCGAAACAACAACCTCTTTAGCAGCTAATCCAGCTTCAAGTGCAACAGCCATTTTCCAATCAAACCCCAAAGGAGCAAAAAATGGCTCACTAAATTTCCCAAGTTTTCCTAAATATGAGTTTTCAAGATTGTATAAAGCTAATTGATTTTGTAACTCTTGTTTTACTTCATCATTTATTGCTAACTCTATTTTTTGATTTATCATCTCTTCAATATTTGGATATTTTGGATAGTTACTCATAAACCAAATTAAAACTGATGCTACTAATATAAATGTACCAGCTTTTTTTAGATACATCAAAGCCTTGTTTGCAATCTCTTTGTAAACTAGTTTTAGTGAAGGTAATCTATATTTTGGCATCTCCATAACAAATGGCTCATCTTTTCCTTTAAAAACTACTGCTCTTAAAAATTTTGCAGCAAATAATCCCAAAATTGCCCCACTAATATAGATTATAAATAGAATATTTCCAGCATTATTAGCACCAAAAAATGCACCTACAAAAAGTACATAAATAGGTAATCTAGCACCACAAGACATAAATCCAATAATAAATAGAGTTAATAATTTATCTCTTTCATTTTTTAAAGTCCTAGCTGCCATATAAGCTGGAACACTACAACCAAAACCAGTAACAAGTGGAATAAATGATTTACCATGAAGTCCAAATTTATGAAAAGTTCCATCAAGTAAGAAAGCAACTCTACTCATATAGCCAGTTCCTTCAAGTAGTGAAATTCCCAAAAACAAAATCAAAATATTTGGTAAAAACATAACAACAGCACTAACTCCAGCTACTATTCCATCTGCTAAAAGCGAAGAGAGTTGATTATCTCCAATTATATTTTTAATAATATTTGCAAATGCTAAGAAGAAACTATCTATGTAATCCATAGGAATTTGTCCTAAAGTAAAAGTTAGCTGAAATAATCCCCACATTAAAAATAAAAATATAGGAAGACCTATAAATTTATTCATCAAAATTGAGTCAATTTTTTCAGTAGTAGTTTTTTCTTTAATTTCTTCAATTTTTACGCATTGTTGAATAAGGTTTTTTACAAAATCAAACCTTTTAGCCAAAATCTCATCATCATTTAAAATATGTGTATTAAAAGATTGTTTAAAAATGATTTTATCTTCTTTGAAAGTTTTTATAATTTGATCTAACAACTCTTTGAGTCCATCTTTTTTTGTAGCACTTGTTTTTATACAAGGTGTATTTAAAAGAGATGATAGTTTTTCATTATTGATTAAAATATTCTCTTTTTTTGCTTCATCACTCATATTTAGTGCAATAATCATTTTTTTATTTAAATCTAACAGTTCACTAGTAAGCAGAAGATTTCTTTGAAGATTTGTTGAATCAACAACATTTAAGATAATATCATACTCATTTTGATTTAAAAAGTTTTTTACCACTTTTTCCTCTAATGAGTAGTTTTCAAGTGAATAAGAACCAGGTAAATCGATAATTTTAATATTATAATCTTTATATTTAAAAATTACCTCTTTTTTTTCAACAGTAACACCTGAAAAATTACCTACTTTCAATCTCGAGTTTGAAATTGAGTTAATAAGCATTGACTTACCAACATTAGGTTGACCTACAAGAGCTATTCTTATGGCTTTATTCATTTAAATTATCCAACTTTAATATTGATAGCTTCGCTATGTCTTAATGCAACTTTTGATTGATTTATTTTTATCTCAATAGTTTTTTTAGCTAAAGATTTTGCTGTTACACAAATTTGGTTTCCTACAATTATTCCAAAAGAATAGAGTCTTTTTTTTAAAATATCATCACAGTTTATAGCTTTTATATTAGCAGTTTTTTGTAAATCCAAATCAATTAGCGACATTTTTACACCTTAAATATTAATAATGATTATTATAATGTAAAATTGATTAAATTGTATTAATTTATATCAATAAATATAGGAAATATTTGAATTTTTTTTAAACTTTAGATATACTAGATTTTTATTTTTTAAAGGTGTTTTTATGTTGAATAATTATGAAGAGATTATAGAAGAGTTAAAAAAGATTGTTAAGCAAAAAGGTCTTAAATATACTGAGCAAAGAGAGATTGTTTTAAGTATATTGCTTCAAGCAGATGGACATTTAACTGCTGAAGAGGTTTACAATCAAATAAAAAAAGATTATCCAAACTCAAATGTTGGAATTGCAACTGTTTATAGAGCTTTAAGTTTTTTAGAAGAAGTTGAGCTTATTGCTTCACTTAATTTTGGTGTAGATGGAAAGAAATATGAGAGTAATATTAAATCTCATCATGATCATTTAATCTGTACAGACTGTGGAAAAATAGTTGAGTTTGTTGATGAAGAGATTGAAAAACGACAAGAAAAAATAGCAAAAGCAAATAAATTTAAAATAACTGATCATTCAATGCAACTATATGGTATTTGTGAAAGTTGCCAGTAAAATTATTTTAAATATAAAGACTCATAAATATAATTTATGAGTCTTTTCTCTTTTTTTTAAAACAAAATTATCTTTGTTTTTTACCAGCAATTACAAGTCTTAAAGCATTTAATCTAATAAATCCTTCCGCATCTTTTTGATTATAAACTTCATCTTTTTCAAATGTTGAATATGCATCGTCATATAAAGATTTAATTGACTCTCTTCCAATAACCATAACATTACCTTTGTAAAGTTTAAGTCTTACTTTTCCTTCTACATTTTTTTGAGTTGCATCAATTGCTGCTTGAAGCATTTCTCTCTCAGGTGAGAACCAGTATCCTTGATATATTAGTTTTGCATATCTTGGCATTAACTCATCTTTTAAGTGAGCAGCTTCTCTATCCAAAGTTAAAGATTCAATAGCTCTATGAGCTTTTAACATAATAGTTCCACCTGGAGTCTCATAACAACCTCTTGCTTTCATACCAACATATCTATTTTCAACTATATCAACTCTTCCAATACCGTGCTTATTTCCAAGTTTATTTAAAGATTCAAGTAAGTTTGCAGGAGATAATTTCTCACCATTTAGTGCAATTGGGTCTCCATTTTTATACTCAATTTCTATAATTTCAGCTTGATCAGGAGCTTTTTCTGGAGATGTTGTCCATAACCACATTGTCTCTTCAGGTTCATTTGCTGGATTTTCTAAATGAAGTCCTTCATAAGAGATATGTAAAAGGTTTGCATCCATTGAATATGGGCTTATTTTTGGGTTTCCATTTTCATCAACGTGTTTTTGAGAAATTTCAATATTATGTTTTTTTGCATACTCAAGTAGTGATTCTCTTGAGTTTAACTCCCACTCTCTCCAAGGAGCAATTACTTTTAAATCTGGATTTAAAGCTAAGGCTCCAAGTTCAAATCTAACTTGATCATTTCCTTTTCCTGTCGCTCCATGACTAACTGCTTGTGCGCCTTTTTCATTTGCAATTTCAACAAGTTTTTTTGCGATAAGTGGTCTAGCTATACTTGTTCCTAAAAGATACTCACCTTCGTAAATAGCATTTGCTCTAAACATAGGGAAAACATAATCTTTTACAAACTCTTCTTTAACATCTAAAATATAAACATTTTCAGGTTTAATACCACAAGCAATAGCTTTTGCACGTGCAGGTTCAACTTCTTCCCCTTGACCTAAATCAGCTGTAAAAGTTATAACTTCTGCATCATATTCATCTTGAAGCCATTTTAAAATAATAGATGTATCAAGCCCACCGCTATAAGCAAGTACAACTTTTTTAATATCTTTTTTACTCATAATTTTTTCCTATTTTTGGTAATTTATGGTGTGGATAATACCAAAGTTTTGTTGTAAATCCATTTAAACAATATTTAATATTTATTAATTTTTAAGTAAATCTTTTTTATTTGCTATATTTTGTAGATAATCACTTATTTGAATTAGGCAAAAAGTTATTATAAATATCATAATTCCTGGAAAAAAGCTTAAATGCCAAGCAATATCAATTACAGCTTTTCCATCACTTAAAAGACTTCCCCAGCTCATTTGTGGTGGATTTACTCCAAGACCTAAAAATGAAAGACCAGATTCTGCCAATATAGCACCTGCAACTCCAAATGAAAAAGAGATAAGAAAAATAGGAGCTAAAAGTGGGGCAAAATATTTTAAAATAATTTTTACTTTATTTACATTTGCTATTTTTAAGATTTTTATAAATGGCTTATTACTAAGTGCAAAACTTTCACTTCTTATCATTCTTGACATTCCCATCCAACCAGTTATTGAGATTACAAGTATCAAAACAAGACTATTTGCTTCAATATATGAAACTAAAGCTAAAAGAAGAAAAAATGTTGGAAAAGTTAAAAATAGGTCAATTATAATAGTAATAGTTTTATCAATATTTCCTTTAAAATAACCAGCAGTTATTCCAATAATTAAACCCAAAAAAGATGAAAAAGATGCCGCTAAAAAACCTATTATAAGTGAAGTTTGACCACCTTCTAAAACTCTAGCAAATACATCTCGTCCTAATCTATCTGTTCCCATTATATGCTCAAAAGATGGTGATAGAAGAATTTTACTTGGATTTAATTCATATGGTGAAACTGTATAAAAAATTGGAGCTATAAACATAGATAAAGCTACAACTATTAGCAAAATTAAAGAAAATCTAAACATTAAGCTTTATAACTAAAGTAAGATAGTGAACTTTTACCAAACTTTCTAGTTTTTTCTAAACTATATTTTCCTAAAATTTTTGGAACTTCAAGTTTTGATTCATGTTCTATTATTATTTTGAAAATATTGCTATTTTCAATATTTTCAATCATTCTAAAAGATTTATCATAAATATCTTCCATTCCTTCTCTAAAATCAAAAGGAGGGTCAACATATAAAACAATTTCTTCTTTAGAATTTTTTAAAAAATCTAAAATAAGAGGAGTTTGAACAAATGCATTTCCTTGAATAGTTTGACACTTTTCAATATTTATACTTTTACAATTTTTAAGTAAAATAGAGTAAGATTTTTTATCAAGCTCTATAAAATAAGCTCTTTTTGCACCACGACTAATCGCTTCAAGCCCAATAGAACCACTTCCAGCAAATGATTCTATAAATATTTTATCAATAATATCAAATTGTAAAACATTAAATACAGACTCTTTTAAAACTGCTTTTGAACTTCTTGTTACATCTAAAGATGGTAAGTTTAAAACTTTACCTTTGTATGCACCTGCTATTATTTTTGTTGTTGGTTTTGTTATTGGTTTTGTTTCATTCATTTTTTGCCTTTTTCTCGATTACCTAGCATAACTTTCAGCTCTAATTTCTCTTATTACGTTTATTTTAATTTCACCAGGATATTGAACTTTTTCTTCAATCTCTTTTGCTATTTCAGTTGCAAGCAGTACAGCTTCATCATCATTTACAAGTTTAGCATTTACTATAACTCGCACTTCACGTCCTGCATTTATAGCATAAGCATTGGTAACTCCAATTTTACTTGTAGTTATATTTTCAATCTCTTCAACTCGTTTTAAGAAGCTCTCTAAAACTTCTCTTCTTGCACCTGGTCTTGCAGCACTTAAAGCATCTGCTGCACAAACAGCTGCACTTTCAACATTTATTGGTTCTTCATGTCCATGATGAGCATAAATTGCATTTATTACAGTTTCACACTCTCCATATCTTTTACAAATATCAGCTCCTAAATCAACATGGCTTCCAGGTGCCTCATGAGTTAAAGCTTTTCCAATATCATGCATAAGACCAGCACGACGTGCAAGTATTGCATCTCCACCCATTTGAGCCGCAATAAGACCTGCTAAATGAGCAACTTCAAGTGTATGTGCTAAAGCATTTTGTCCATAACTTGCTCTATATCTTAATCTTCCAACAAGTTTGATAAGCTCTGGATGCATAGATTTTATTCCAAGCTCCATCACAACATCTTCACCCTCTTTTTGTATCTTTTTATCAAATTCAGTTTTTACTTTGTTATAAATCTCTTCAATACGTGCTGGTTGAATTCTTCCATCTTCAAGTAGTTCTTGAATTGTTCTTGTAGCAATTGCTCTTCGATACAAATTAAAAGATGAAATTGTAATAGTATTTGGAGTATCATCAATTATAATATCAACACCTAAAAGCATCTCAAGAGCTTTTATATTTCGTCCTTCTTTACCAATAATCTTTCCTTTTGTCTCTTCATCATTTAAAGGAATATTATTTATAAGTCGCTCCGCTGCAAACTCTCCTGCATATCTTGTAACTGCTTGAGATAAAATATTATTTACCTCTTGTTTTGAATTTTGTTCTGCTAATTTATATTTTTTTCTAAAAATTGAAGCAATTTCGGCTCTTGAATCTTCTTTTACTTTTTCAAGCATTAACTCTTTTGCTTCACTTTTTGTAAGTCCGCTAGCATTTTCCAATATTTTTATAGCTTCAAGAGTTTTTTGTTCGTAAGTTCTTTTCTGCTCTTCAATACCATCTTTTAAGATTGCAATTTTTCTATTATTTTCGCTAATTTCTTCTTTTTGAGCTTTAATAAGTCTTAATTCATTTTCAAGATGCTCATTTAGCTCTTTTTCTTTCTTTTCAATCTTAAAAAGCATATTTTCATACTCTTTTCTAGCACTTTTAAACTCTCTATCACACTCAAATTTTGCTTTTAGTTGGGCATCTTTTAAAGCAACTTCTGCTTCGTGTTCTATAACTCTCGCTTTTGCCTTCGCTTGTTCAATAAAAACTTCAAGCTTGGCTTTATTTATCTTCTTTAAAATAAAAACTGTAACAATTGAACTAAAAGCCCCAAATGCAACAGATATTAATAAAATCTCCATTTTAACCTATCCCGTAATTATATAATCTGCTTCAATATCGTAATTATCACTTAAAATTTCTTTACTTTTACAAAGTTCAAGTTGTATAAAAACTATTTTTGGTTTGTATTTTAATCTATAAAAAAATCTATCATACATACCTTTACCAAACCCGATTCTTTTGTTTAAAACATCAATTCCAACAATAGGAACTACTGCTAAGTCAATCTTATTTGGTTTTAAAAAAGAGTTTGTAGGCTCTTTAATATTAAACTTTTTTTTATGAAGTGGTAATCTATACTTTACTATTTTAAAACTATCATCTTCCATAAATGGTACATAAACTATTTTTTTTTCTTTTCTTAACTCATTTATTAAAAGTGTTGTATCCACTTCTATATCAAGAGGAAGATACAATAAAATATTTTTTGCACCACTAATTTGTATAATACTCTTTAATTTTTTAATAACTCTCTTGTTTCTTGAGTATTTTGAAAAAAGTGCCACATATTTTAATCTTTTAATACACGATTTTCGAAAATCACTTTTGTGATTTGTGTTCATTTAAGCCTCACTTAGGTAAAATCTCTACCTAAAAAACAATTTTATCTAAAGGAATTAAAATGAAGTTTAAAACTTTAGCAATTTTAACTATTTTACCAATTTTATTTTTTGCTGCTTGTGATTCAAAAAGTGATAAAAATCAAAAAACTACAATAATAAATAGTGCTGAAAAGCAATTTAGCCTAAATACAATTAATAACTCACAAATAAATATATCTTTAAATCAAGATAAGATAATTTTAAAAGACATAAACAATAAAATAGTTTTATTAAACTTTTTTACAACTTGGTGTCCAGCTTGTAAGGTTGAAATTTCAAATTTAGTTCAAATTCAAGAAGCTTATAAAAATGATATTGTTGTAGTTGGAATTTTGCTTGAAGAGTTTAAAACGAATGAAGAGATAATTGAGTTGTTAAAATCTTACAATGTAAATTATACAGTAACAAACTCAAGTGAAGCTTTTGATTTGGCTAAATCATTGGGTGGAATTAAAGCAATTCCTACTACTTTTTTAATAGATAAACATGGAACATTTTTTCAAAAATATACAGGTTTAGTTCCAAATGAGATGTTAGAAATTGATATTAAAAAGCTTTTGGAGAAATAGGATAAAAAATGTTTAACTTTCTTAAAAAAAATAAAGAGAATCAAGTTGTTGAAAATAAAGAAGAGAGCGAAAGTTTTTTTTCAAAAGCTTTTAGTAAAACTTTCTCTTCAATAAAAAACATAGTACCTCAAAAAAAAGAGAAAATATCTTTTGAAGAGATTGAAGAAATTCTAATTGAAGCAGATGTTGAGTATGAAATTATAGAAAAAGCTATGAATGGTTTACCTTCTATGATTTCAAGAAAAGAGTTAAGGCACAGACTTGTAATGCTTTTTGAACATGCTCCAGATGTTGATTTCTCAAATATTTCAAAACCTTATGTAAGATTAATAATTGGTGTAAATGGTGCTGGAAAAACTACAACTATAGCAAAGTTAGCTTCTAAATTAAAAAAAGAGGGACAAAGTGTAATTTTAGGAGCGGGAGATACTTTTAGAGCTGCTGCTATTGAACAACTTACTTCTTGGGCTACTAAACTTGATATTCCAATTATAAAAACAAAACAAGGGCATGATTCAAGTGCTGTAGCATACGATACAATTAGCTCAGCAATTGCTAGAAATATTGATAATGTTATTATTGATACAGCAGGAAGACTTCAAACTCAATCAAACTTAAATAATGAGTTAAAAAAGATAGTAAAAGTTTGTGAAAAAGCTTTAGAAAATAGACCTTATCAAAAGCTAATGATATTAGATGGAACTCAAGGAAATAGTGCAATTGCTCAGGCAAAAGCTTTTAATGAAATTGTAGGAATAGATGGTATTATTGTAACAAAACTAGATGGAACTGCTAAAGGTGGTGCACTATTTTCAATATCAAATCAGCTTGAGCTTCCTATTTTTTATATAGGTGTTGGTGAAAAACAAGATGATTTGATAGAATTTAGTCCTGATTATTTTGTAGATAGTTTACTTGATGAGATTTATATTAAAGATTAATAGAAGAGGGAAATATGAAAAGAAGAACTAAAAATTTTGTTGAAGATATATTGATTGTTATTGGTGTATTTTTTATTTTGTATTTAATCTATTTTTTTGTTTTTTCAAAAGATAATGATTTATCATTGGAAACAGCAACAAAAGAGACTAAAGTAGAAGTGGAAACAAAAGATTCAAAACTATTTGTTTCTGAAAATGGTTTTTTATCTAAAATCTATGAGGATATAAAAAATAAACTCTTTTCAGATAATAATGATGAGCTTTTAATTGTAAAAAAAGTAGAAGATGAAAATAAAGAAGAGAGTACAAAAAATATCTATCTTACGCAAAGAGCTGAAATATTATCAAAGCAAGAAGAGAGAGTAAAAGAGGATTTAAATACTCAAGAACAAACTATTAAAAGTGAAGAAAATATCTCTACAGATAATACAAATATTGAAGCTTTAAAACAAGAAGATATAAAAGATAAAGTTGTTGAAAATAAAGTTGTTGAAAATAAAGTTGTTGAAAATAAAGTTGTTGAAAATAAAGTTGTTGAAAATAAAGTTGTTGAAAACATAGATGAGCAAAGAGTTGAAAATAAATTAGCTACAGAGCAAAAGCATGAAGAGCCAGTTCAAGAAATTAAAGATAATGATCATAAAGATGAAACTATTTTACTTGAACCAAAAACTACATTAGAAACAAAAACTTTAGAAGATGTAAAAACAGATGAGAATAGTGAAGAAGTTAATCATGAAGTATCAAATATTGATGACTTTTTTGATAGATTTGAGAAAAAAGTTTATAGTAATATAGATAGAAATTTTGATAAAACAAGTTTTAAAAGAGGTGAATTTGTAAATATTAGAGTGACTATTTTGAAAGATGGAAGTTATGAACAATTAACTTTTTTAAATGGAAATAGTGATTATTTTAATAAAGTAAAGCCTCAAATAGAAGAGATTTTTCCTCTAAAAATTGAAGAAAATCTAAAAACTCATTTTCCTAGATATTATAGAATGAAGATAGATTTTTAAGTCTACCTTCATTTTTTAATTATTTAAACTCTATTCCATATTTTTCTAAAAGATTAACCCAAACAATACTATTTCCATCTTTATCAAATAGTGCTGGAGTTCCTTGTACATTTAAACTTATTCCTAAATTTATATGCTCTTCAAGCTTTTTCTCTAGTTTTTCTAACTCATTTTTAGAGTATTTTGCATTTTTTACTTTACTTAAGTTATCGCCAATATTAAATTCAAACATTGCATTAATTTTTTCATCTCTTGTTTTTTTACTCATAATGTATATACTTAAATCTTTTGCATTTTCATGAAAGTCTAAAGGGAAGAAAAATACTTTTATTTTTACCTTATCTTTTATTTGAGGTAAAAATGATTCAAATTTTTTACAATATGAACACTCTGGGTCTGTAAAAAGAATATACTCATCTTTTCCATTTCCATAAGTAAATGCTTCTTTATCTTTTAATATAGCTAAGTTTACAGGAGCTTTTATTTGCATACCTGTTGTTGTATTTATTACAGCACCTGAGATAAGATAGTTTTTATCTTTTGTCAAGAAAATTTCATCTTTATTTCCTTGAACAACTATTGAAAGAAGATATAAGCTTCCTATATCATAAGCTTTTTCAACTTTTATACCAGCTTTTTTAAATAGTTCTAAACTTTCAAAATCTAACATTTGTTTGTTTGTTAGCTCTTTTTCTTTTGCTTCTAGAGTTAAAGCTAGAAATAAAGATAGAAATATTATATTTTTTAATATTCTAAACATTCTTTTCCTTAAAATTTTTTTGCAATTCTTACTAAAATTTGGTTAATAGTTGATGAATTAGATTATTAAAATTTTAAATAGATATGTTGTAGCAAAAGAGATTAAAATCCCATATCCAACTATTGCAGAACTTAGTCTTGGTGCAAGTCCAGCCATTGCTGCTATTGCACCTGCTGTTATCATTGGAGCCATAGCAGCTTCTAGTATTGATACAGTTGAAGCCAGATTATTCCATCCAAAAATTTTACAAACAATAATTGCAATAATTGGAGCAAAAATAAGTTTTACAAAAAGTGCCACGCTAAAAGGTTTTATATCCTCTTTTGGAAGTTTAAGTTGAAGTTGAAGTCCAGCTGCTACAAGTGCCACAGGAACAGTTGTAAGAGCAAAAGCTTCTAAAACTTTTGTAATAGTTGGATGAAACTCAACACCTACAAGAAATAGGGCAAAAATAAGAGTTAAAAATGGTGGAAATGTTAGAACTTTTACAGTTATTAGTTTAAAAGTCACTTTTGTTTTACTTGTATATAGTGATACAATAAATGTTCCATATATTGCAAATGCCAAAAAGGTTCCTAGTTGATCATAAACTAGTAAATAGGGCATAAAGTTATCATTTGGTAAATATGTATTTAGCAATGGAATACCTAAAAATGAGCTATTTGTTAAAATAGCAACAAGCATTAAACTTCCAGTTACTTCCTTGCTAAAATCAAAAATCTTTGATAAAAAAAGAATTAAAAAAGCACTTAAAGTCATAACAACCCAAGCAACAATTGCTGGAATCATAAGTTCAAGAGAGAAGCTTATTTTTGGTGTTTGTAATAGCACAATTGCAGGATATGATACATAAAGTACAAATTTATTTAAAGCAATTGAACCGTCTTTTTGCATAATATTTAAACGATTTAGCATATATCCTAAAAACAGAGCAAATAAAATTAATAATATATTTTCCAAAATGAACCTTTTGTATAAATGAAACATAACTTTATCATAATCTGTTTTAATTATTTAATACAGAGATTAAGATTATTTTTGATACATTCATGTTTTAAATAATTTTAAAAGGATGAATCATGAAAAAAGTTTTAATTATAAATGGACATCAATATTATGATGTAGTAGCACGTGGTGAATTAACTCAAAAATATATAGATAAAGCAACAAAGTTTTTTTTAGATAATGGTTTTGAAGTAAAACATACAAATATTGAAAATGGTTATAAAACAGAAGAAGAGTGTGAAAAATTTGAGTGGGCTGATGCTGTACTGTTTCAATATCCTGTTTATTGGATGGGAGTTCCTTGGATTACTAAAAAATATTTTGATGAGACTTTTACTCAAGGAAGACACTATGAAAGCGATGGAAGAAGTAGAAGCGATGAGAGTAAAACTTATGGAAGTGGAGGACTTTTAAAAGGTAAAAAATATATGTTAAGTATTACTTACAACTGTCCAAAGAGTGAATTTAATAATCCAAATGGCTTTTTTGATGGATTATCTTTAGATGAAGCAAATGTTGCTACTCATAAAACATTTCAATTTGTTGGACTTGAACCTTTAAAAACTTACTCTGTTCATGATATTTTTAAAGGTGATTTGGATTTAAATAAAGAGTTAGTTAAATTTGAAGAGACTTTAAGAGAGAATTTTTTATAAAATTACAAAATTAAATTAAAAGGATAAAATATGGAAAAAACTTTTATAGAAGCAATGGATTTTAGACATGCTTGTAAAATTTTTGATGAAACAAAAAAGATTAGCAATGAGGATATAAAATATATTCTTGAAACAGGAAGAAAATCTCCTAGCTCATTTGGACAAGAGCCTTGGAAATTTTTGGTTATTACAAATCCTGAGTTAAAAGCAAAAATTAGACCATTTTGTTGGGATCAGCCACAAATTACAACTTGCTCACACTTAGTTGTAATTTTAGCAGCAATTGAAAGTACAAAACCAACTTCAAGTGAAGTATTAAGAAAGTTTAATAGAAGAGGAATGCCTCAAGAGATGGTAGATGCTTATATTAAAAGATATACAAGTCATTTAGAAGATACTTTTAGTAGTGATGAAAAAACTCTTGCTTGGACTTCAAAACAAACATATATTGCAATGGCAAATATGATGACAGCAGCAGCTGTAAAAGGAATTGATTCTTGTCCAATTGAAGGTTTTGAAAAAGATAATGTAGAAAAAGTTTTAAATCTTAATACAAAAGAGTATCAACTTTCAGTAATTGTTCCTTTTGGATATAGAATAAAAGAGCAAAGTACACAAATAAGAGATAAATTTGAAGATATTGTTGAATTTATAAACTAAGTAATAAAATGTTAATATATATCAAAATTTAAAAAATTATTTAAGGGCTTAAAAAGATGCTAAGTATTAGTGATATTGAAAACTGGCTTAGAGATTATGGTATAAGCAACTATCATATATCAGAAGATTTTTATGTTTCTGTTCAAGGAAATGTAAATTTAAGTGAGAAATTAAAAGGTCAAAAGCTTCCTATTAAATTTGACAGAATAGATGGATATTTTGATATAAGCAATAATGATTTACCAAGTCTTGAGGGTTGTCCAAAAATTGTAATGAAAGATTTTAACTGTTCATACAATAAATTAACTTCGCTATTTGATTGTCCTGTTGAAGTTGGTGATTTTGATTGCTCTCACAATAATTTAAAAAACTTATCATATGGACCAAAAGAGGTAAAAGGATTTTATGATTGCTCATTTAATGAACTAACTTCAATAAAAGCAAGTCCACGAACTGTAAAAGGTCATTTTAAGTGCAACAATAATCGTCTAACTACACTTGAAGGTGGGCCAAAAAGTATTGATACATATTTTGACTGCTCAAGTAATATTATTGAAAGATTAATAGGTGGACCAATTTCAGTAAAAGAAGATTATCTTTGTAACACAAATAGATTAAGCGATTTAGATGGAGTTGCAGATGAAATTGGAGGAGATTTAGTAACAGATATTAAACTAAATATTACTTCAAAATTTGACGAAGAAGGACAGTTTTATAGATACAAAGGTAGTGAAGCTGTTTCTCATATTTACAGACCAGTAGTTGCTTTAACAAATAATGAAGATATTCAAGCTTGGCTTGATAAATTTGATATAAAAAATACTACAATTTTACCTGATAACTCTGTTGATGTTCACGGTGATGTAAAGTTATCAAATAGACTTCCAAACCTTTCAAAACTACCAATAAATTTTAATTATGTAGATGGAGATTTTGATATAAGTGAAAATGAGTTAGTTTCTCTAGAAGGAAGCCCAACAAGAGTTGGTGGAAGCTTTTTTGCTCATAAAAATGAACTAAACTCTCTTCGTGGAGGACCAAAAGAGGTTAAAGGAAGTTTTGTAATATTGCACAACAATATAACATCTCTTCAAAACTCCCCAACTATTGTAAAAGATGATTACATATGTTCACATAATCCTTTAAGAACTTTAGAAGGTGTAAATTCTGTGCAAGGGTATGTTTTTACAGGAGTTTATATTCCAAGACTTAAGTGTCAAAAGTATAACTATAAAGGAATTACAACTTATAAATATCCAGGTGATGCTGTTATGAAATATTTAGATGAAGAGTATATTTCATTAACAGACGAAGAAAAAGCATTTGAAAGTACTAAAAAGAATTTAGAAAAAGTTATTAAAAAAATGTTAAATGCAAATACTCTTACAAAAGAGATGATAACAGATAACCTAATTAAAAATCTTACAAAATATCAGCTTGATCAATTAAAAACAAAAGTTTTATGGATAAAAAATCCACCAAATGAAGATAATAGCGATATTATAAGCGAAGATGATATTATGAAGTTGGCTTTTGAAAAAGAGCTGTAAGCTCTTTTAAGCCATAAAACTTATTTTTTGGATATAATCGCCAAATTAAAATTAAAAAATCACAAAAAAATAAAATAGTTAAATAAAAATGGAGAAGTTATAAGATGGTTCAAATAGTTAATTTAAAAAAATCTTTCGGAGCAAGAGTTCTTTTTGCTGAGATAAATCTAAAGCTAGATGCTGGGAAAAGATATGGTTTAATTGGTGCAAATGGTGCTGGAAAAACTACATTTCTAAAAATTCTTTCAGGACAAGAAGAGGCTACTGAAGGAGAAGTACAAATTCAAAATGGCAAAAAAGTAGGGGTTTTATCTCAAAATCAATTTGCTTTTGAAAACTTTACTCTTTTTGATACAGTTTTAATGGGAAATAAAAGACTATATGATGCTATAAAAGAGAAAGAAGAGCTTTATATGAGTCCTGAGTTTACTGATGAAGTAAATAATAGATTAGCAGAGCTTGAAATTATTTGTTGCGAAGAAGACCCAACTTATGAGTATGATATTAAAGTTACAAAAATTCTTGAAGATTTAGGTTTTCCAGCTTCTACTCAACAAAATTTAATGAGCACATTAACAGGTGGTGATAAAGTTAAAATACTTTTAGCACAAGTTTTATATCCAAAACCAGATATTTTATTTTTAGATGAGCCTACAAATAACTTAGATATTGATACTATTGGTTGGCTTGAAAATCAACTTCAACACCACGATGGAACAATGGTTGTAATCTCTCATGATAGACACTTTTTAAATGCAGTTTGTACAAATATTTTAGATGTTGATTTCAAAAAAATTAGAGAATTTAGTGGAACTTATGATGATTGGTATATAGCATCAACACTTATAGCAAAACAGCAACAAACAGATGTGAGTAAAAAACAAAAAGAGAAAGAAGAACTTGAAAAATTTATTGCTAGATTTAGTGCAAATGCTTCAAAAGCAAAACAAGCAACTTCAAGACAAAAACAACTTGATAAACTCGATATCCAAGCTATTGAAGTGTCAAGTAGAAGAGACCCATCTATTATTTTTAGACAAAAAAGAGAGGTTGGAAAAGAGCTTTTAACTGTTAAAAATATATGTAAATCTTATGGAGATAAAGTTGTTTTAAATGATATTTCATTTACTCTTGAAAAAGGTGATAAAATTGCTTTAATTGGTCCAAATGGAGTTGGAAAAACAACACTTTGCGAAATTTTAGTTGGAAATTTACAAGCCAATAGTGGAGAAGTTTTATGGGGAGCAACTATTCAAAACTCTTATTTTCCTCAAAATACAACAGATTTTATAAATGGTGATATGACTTTATATGACTGGTTAAGAGGTTGTGATAGAGATGCAGATATTGGAGAGATTAGAAATTGTCTTGGAAGAATGTTATTTAATGGTCAAGAGCAAGAGAAAAAAGTAGATTCTTGTTCTGGTGGTGAAAAACATAGAATGATGCTATCTAAAATTATGTTAGAACAAGGAAATTTCCTTGTTCTTGATGAACCAACAAATCACCTTGACCTTGAAGCAATTATTGCTTTAGGTGAGGGTTTACATCAATATGCTGGTTCAGTTATTTGTGTATCTCACGATAGAGAGTTACTTGATGCTTATGCAAATAGAATTATTGAAATTCAAGAAGATGGAACTATTATTGACTTTAAAGGAAGTTATGAAGAGTTTATGGAGTCTAAATCAGCTTAATAAAAAAGGCTTATTTAAGCCTTTTTTATCATTTTGCATGTCTTGATGACATTCTAAAGTCTCTTCTTTTTAAAGCATCGTTATATCTTCTTTTATCATCTTCTGTTATAAGTTCTAATTTTGGAACAGGTACAGGTTTTCCATCTTCATCAACTGCAATCATTGTAAAATAGCAAACATTTGTATTTTTCATAGTGTGATCTTTTATATCTTCTGATATAACTTTTATACCTATTTCCATAGATGTTCGTCCTGTGTAGTTTACTGAAGCATGAAAAGTTACCAAAGAGCCAATTTTAACGGGATTTTTAAATAGTACCATATCAACAGAAAGTGTAACAGCATAGTGTCCTGAGTATCTAGCAGCACAAGCATATGCTACTTGATCAAGCATTTTTAAGATTTCGCCACCATGTACATTTTTTCCAGAAAAATTTGCCTTATCTGGAGTCATTAGCATTGTCATTGTGATAGTTTTTTCTCTTTTTATCTCTTCATTCATCTTTTATACCTTAAAATATTTTTGATATTGTATTTTATTGAATTAATCTTATTCAACAGTTTTATTTTATTCTATTTTATATTTTTTTCTAAGTAAAGGAAAAAAAGTAACACAAAATTACGCATAGCTTTTTACTATGCGTAATTAAATTTTAGAAACTCTCCCACTCCTCATTACTTGAACTGCTTGTTATCTCTTTTGTAGAGTTAATATTTTGTTTTGAAGATTTGATTATTTTTTTAGGTGTTGAAGCTATTATATGCTCTTTTACCTCTTTTTTTATCCCTGCATTTTTTGCTTTTACTTCATTTTTCCCTTCAAACTCTTTTTGGTTTGCATCTTCTACATTTAATTTTGCAACTTCATCTAAATTCATTGCAATATCATTTGTTTGTGTTGATATAGCAGCATTTTGTTGAGTTTGTTGGTCAAGTTGATTTACTGCATCATTTATCTGTTCAATTCCAGATAATTGCTCTTTACTCGACATCTCTATATCTGAAATTAGATTTATCGTTGAGTTTATTGAATCATTTAGACTTTTATATCCTTGAATCATCCCATTTGCAATATCTTTACCTTCGTTTGCTTTTTTTGTAGCTTCTTCAACTATAGATTTAATCTCTTTTGCAGCTTCTGCACTTCTATTTGCAAGATTTCTTACCTCTTGAGCAACAACAGCAAATCCTTTTCCAGCCTCACCTGCAGTTGCTGCTTCAACAGCAGCATTTAGACTTAGAATATTTGTTTGGAATGCTATTTGATCAATTACACTTATTGCATCATTTACAAGATTTACTTGAACATTTATCTCATCCATTGCAGTTGTAGTTTGATTAGCCATAGCTTGACCTTCATTTACTGCTTTTGTAACACCATTTGAAAGCATAGACATTTTTGCAATACTCTCTGTATTGTTTCTAA
>Ga0265294_10001899_pt1 | contig 27764 bp, 19 predicted proteins | sample MunlanPumphouse3_FD_192504 | JGI IMG/M metagenome (GOLD analysis project Ga0265294, IMG submission 192504) | Groundwater microbial communities from a municipal landfill in Southern Ontario, Canada - Pumphouse #3 | ecosystem: Environmental > Aquatic > Deep subsurface > Groundwater | place...
TCTCCTGCTGAAGATCGGTCGCGCCGTGGCTTACGCCCATGCCAGCGGCGTCATCCACCGCGACCTCAAGCCGAGCAATGTGCTGCTGGATAAGAGCAATGAGCCCAAGATCGTGGATTTCGGCCTGGCGCGCCTGATGCGCAAGGAGGAGTCCAAGCTCACCGTGCCGGGCGAGAAGCTGCTGTCGCTGGGATACGGCGCGCCGGAGCAGGAGTCGGACGCCAGCCTCTCGGATGAGCGCGCTGATGTGTATGGGCTGGGCGCGCTGCTCTATTTCGCGATCACCGGTCAGAACCCGCGCTATTTCCGCGAACAGGATGTGCCGGTGCCGCTGCGCGACGTGGTGGTCAAGGCGCTGGCCACCGATCGCGAGCAGCGCTGGCAATCCTCCGTCGCCTTCAACGAAGCCCTGCACCATATCCAGACCAAGACGCGCGTCGAGACGCCCACGGTCAAGACCACCTGGCGCTGCAAGTGGTGTGACGCCGTCAATCCGCTCGCGATCAAATTCTGCGCCGAATGCGGTTGGGACGGCTCGGAGAGCTGCCCGGAATGCGGCGCTGAGACGTATGTCGGCGTGCAGTATTGCGGCAATTGCGGGGCTGACGCCCGTGCCTACGAGTCGGTCTTGCAGCTCTTGAAAAAAATGCGCGAGGCGAACGAGTTGCAGCGCTTTGAGCGGGTGGTCGCCATGGCCGGACGCGTGCACGGGTTCGAGCCGGCAGGCCCCTCGGGGCGGCGCTTTCAGTCCGAGGTGACGGACCTGCGCGATCAGGCCGAGAAGAGTATCCGCCGGCGCGAGCAGTTGAAGGAGCAGATCCCGATGGAACTGCGCGCCGAGAATTTTGAGCGCGCAGCCGCATTCATCGATCAATACCGCGATCTCTCGGAGGACAAGCGCGCGTTTGATGAGGAGAAGCGGCAGATCCCGGAGCTGATGCTCAAGCGCGACCTGTTGCGCGCCCGTAAGGCCCTCAAGGAGCACGAGTGGTCTGCCGCCTCGCGGATCTGCGCCGATCTGCTGCGCGAGGTGGCGCCCGACCACCCGGATGTCCTCGCGATCCGCCGCGCCATCCGCCGCCACAATCTCCTGGCCGATGTGCGCATCGTCGCGGGTGCCGTCGCCGGCGTCGCACTGCTTTACCTGCTGAGCTTGCCGGGTGCGGCCCGCGTCGCCAAGGACGGCTTCGGACCGGGTGCCCGCTTCTTTTTCCGTCCCAGCTTCTGGGTCTACGAAAACGGCGCGCTGGCCGCGCCGCTGCAACGCTACGCGCGGCTCTGGCTGGATGAGCCGACGGCGCTGGCCGCCGCCTTCGCCTCGGGCCCTGCCCCTGACACCCTCCCGGCTGAGGCGCAACCCCTGCCGGAAGCGCTGAAGGCCAAGCAGGCCGAGTACGCGCGGCAGCTTGCCGAGATCGAAAACGTGCAGATCGTTTTTCAGCGCGCGTGGCCGGTCGAGTATCTGCGCGAATTGGAACTGCTGATGGAACGCCGGCGTATGGCCGGCGACTTTGAAGGCTGGGCGGTTGCGCAACAGGAGCGCAAGCGCTTCGACGAGGCGCGCCAGATCGACGATCAGAGTGGCGGCGACCTGGCCGAACTGACGGCCCTCAAGAATAAATACCGCCAGATGCTGTCGGACCAGAAGCTGCACCACAGCCGCAAGCTGGTCTCGCTCTGCAAACGGTATGTCAATGACCTGACCGACATGCAGACCGCCTACACGCAGCAGAGCCAGATGGATCTCGCGTCGGCCGTGAACGCCGAGATCCGGCGCGCGCGCGGTGCGCCGGGCCATCTTGCCGCAGAAGCCGTGATGGCCGCCTCGGCCAGCGCCGGACCGACCGAAACCGAAGCCCCCGCGCCGGTGCTGCTCGCCGCCACGATGGAAAACCGGGTCCAGGAACTGGCGGCCATGCGCAGCGACTTCGAGGATGCCTTGCTCAAAGTGGAACGGGCCGCCGCCCAGAAACTCTCCGAGTGGCCGGATAAGTATGTGGCGGCCCTGACCGAGCTGATGGACACGTTTCAGCGCGCCGGTGACTACGGCGGCTGGGAGAGCGTGCGCGACGAGTCCATGCGCTTTGAAGCCGACCGTGCGATCACGCCGCGTCATGTGGTGTTGCAGCCCGCGGGGCTCGCCGACCTGCAGAAAAAACACATGTTGATGAATGAGGAGCTGCGCCGCAGCCGTGCCGAGAGCGTGGTCGACACCACGCTGAAGCACATCAAGAAATTGGAGGAGCTGCAGAAAAAGCTGACGCAGGAAGGTCAGATGGAGACCGCCGCGATCGTCAACGCTGAGATCAAGCGCGTGCACGCGCGGGCGGATTTCATCGGCGCACAGAACGAGATCGCCCCCCAAGGACCGCCCGTGCCGCCGACCCTGCAGGAGGTGGTGGGCCCGGGCACGGGCGCGCAACAGTGAGACGGAGCGCTTCAATGATGAAGGATGTGACAGGCCGTGTGATCGGCCAGACGCCGCTGAAGGCGGGGTATTGGGCGTTGGACGTGGAGGTGCCGGGCGTGGCCGAAGCCGCGCAGCCCGGACAGTTTGTGCACGTGCGCGTGCCCGGGCTGGAACCGGTCGCGCTGCGCCGCCCGTTCAGCATCTATGGCGCGCAGGGTTCGGTCCTCAAGCTGCTTTACAAGACCGTCGGTCGCGGCACCGCCCAGATGAATCGGCTGGCACCCGGAGACCCGATGCAGGTGATCGGCCCGCTCGGCAACGGCTTCCCGCTCGCGCCGCAAGGCTCGCCGCTGCTGGTGGCCGGCGGGTACGGGGTTGCGCCGCTCTCCTTCTTGGCCGCACGCCTGCCGGTTCGGGGCGTCGCGCTGATCGGCGGACGCACCGCCGATGACGTGCTGGCCGTAGCGGATTTCGAGCGGCTGGGCTGGACGGTGCGTGTGGCGACTCAGGACGGCTCGCTGGGCGAGGCCGGCTTGGTCACGGTGCCGCTGGACCGCGAATTGGCGCGCCTGCGCGAAGCGGGTGTGACGCCGGAGCTGTTTGCCTGCGGCCCGGACGGTCTGCTGCGGGCCGTCGGCGAACGCGCCGTCCAAACGGGATGCCGCGGCTGGCTTTCGCTCGACAAGCACATGGTGTGCGGCGTCGGCGCCTGCCTGGCCTGCGTGCAGACGCTGCGGCGTGCGGACGGTACGGAGTGGATCGGGCGCGTCTGCCACGACGGTCCTATCTTCGAGGCGCGCGAAATTGTTTGGTAATCGGTTGGCGACGGGGGAGCGGGTGACAGCATGAGCGACCTGGATATGCAAGTCGACTTGGGCGGCATCCGGATGAAAAATCCGGTGACCGTCGCGTCCGGCACGTTCGGATATGGCAAGGAGTACGCCGAACTGATCGATGTGACCCGCCTGGGGGCGATCACGGTCAAAGGAATCCGCCTTCAGCCCTGGCCCGGCAATCGCCTGCCGCGGCATGTCGAGGTGCCGGGCGGCATGGTCAATGCCATCGGATTGCAAGGCCCCGGCGTGGCGGGCTTCGTCCGCGACTACATGCCGTTTCTGCGCACCACCGGTGTGCCGGTGATCGTCAACATCTGGGGCACCAGTGAAGAGGAGTATGCCGAAGTTGCCCGCCGCCTGAGCGAGGTTGAAGGGGTCTCCGGCCTGGAGCTGAACATCTCCTGCCCGAACGTCAAGGAGGGCGGGCACGCCTTCGGCACCGACCCGCAGACCGTCGCCTCTCTCGTCGCGGCTGTGCGCCGCGCCACGCGCTTGCCGCTGATGCCCAAGCTGGCGCCGAATGTGCCGGACATCAGGCTCTTTGTGCGCGCGGCGCAGGAGGCCGGCGCCGATGCGTTGGCTTTGATCAACACGCTGCCGGCGATGGTGATCGATATCGAGACGCGCCGGCCAGTGCTGGCGAATAAGGTCGGTGGGCTTTCAGGGCCCGCGATCCATCCGGTCGCGGTCAAGCTGGTGTGGGAGGCCGCGCAGGTGGCCCGTGTGCCGCTGCTGGCCATGGGCGGCATTGTCGATCCCGAGCAGGCGATCGAATTCCTGATCGCGGGCGCCTCCGCCGTGGCTGTGGGCACCGCGAATTTTATCGACCCGACCACGCCGCTGCGTGTGTTGGATGGCATCGAGGCGTATCTGCGCCGGCACGGCATGAACGCGGTCGCGGCGTTGACCGGTTCGCTGCGCGCCGAGTGAGAGAGCAGGGAGGTTCACATGGAGAAGGTCTGGTACTACGCGGAGGCGGGCATGCAGCAAGGGCCTGTCGGGTTCGACGAGCTGCGCGCACGCGCGGCCTCGGGGGCCTTGCAACCGTCCGACCTCGTGTGGCAGCCGGCCTTCGGCAACGTGTGGCGGCCGGCCGGCGAGGTGCCAGAACTCTTCTCGCCGCAGCGCGCGGAAACACCGCCCCTGCCGGATCACGCGACGCTCGCCGATGCCTCGCTGACGGGCGTGCCCGGCGAGCGGCCCTCGGGCTTCACCGCGGCCTCGCAGGCGTTTCAGCACATGTCGAGTGTGCTCTTCCGTGCATTCGATGTCACGCGCTGGTTCAGTATCGGCTTCTGCGCGTGGCTCGCCTATATCGGTTCTCAAAACTCGATGCCTAATTTCAACCGGGCCGGCGCTGCGTCGGCCGAGTCGCTCAAGCAGCAGGTTGACAGTGCATTGCGTCATGGCTTCGTGATGCTGGCCGACACCCAGAAACTGGTTTTCGGCACCGCGATCGTGCTGTTCGCGCTGGTGCTGGCGTTGCTGTTCTGCCGCCTGCGCTCGCGCGGCGACTTCATGCTCTTGCACCGCTGGTACCGGCCGGATGCGCCGATCAGCCAGTGCTGGTGGGCCTCGCGCGCCGCGGGGCGAGAGCTGTTTGTCTGGCGCGTCTACTTCTTCCTGATCGCTGCCTTGCTCTTTGCGCTCACGGCGGCGGTCGGCTATGGCACGGTGGTGAGCCCGTATGTCGCGGCCGGCTACCGGTGGCACGCGGCGTTGGTCAGGCCCGCCATCGCCTGTGTGACGTTCTCCGCGCTGCTCGGCATGGCCGTGCAGGTGATCGCGCATCTGACCAAAGCCTTTGTGGTGCCGGTCATGTATTGGCACGGCGTCTCGGCCTCGCGCGCCTGGCTGGCGGTCTTTTCGCTCTGCAATCACTATCCGTTCGCCGTGCTGGGCTACCTCTGCTGCGGCGTGGCTTGCGCGTTTTTCGCCGGTCTGGTCATCCTGGCCGCTGGCCTGCTGACCTGCTGTGTCGCTTTTATTCCGCTGCTGCTGCCCTTTCTGAACGCGGTGGTCCTGCTGCCGTACACCTATTTCTTCAGGGGCTACGCCGTCTGCTTCCTCAGCCAGTGGCGGCCTGATCTGGTGCCGGCCTCGGCGTGAAGAAGGGAGACGTTTCATGATTGCGCGCGAACTGATCCAGGCGGTCCCCAAAAGCGATCTGCATACCCACCTCGACGGCTCGATGCGCGTTTCGACGCTCATCGAACTGGCGCGCGAACAGGGTGTCGCGTTGCCGTCGTATGAGGTCGAGGGTCTCAACGAGCGGGTGTTCAAGCCGGTCTATCGTGACTTGCCCGAGTACCTCGCCGGCTTCCAATACACCTGCGCGGTGCTGCGTTCGTTCGAGGCGATGGAGCGCGCGGCGTTCGAACTGGCAGAGGATGCTGCCGCTCAAGGCGTTCGCTATGTCGAGGTCCGTTTCGCCCCGCAGTTGCTGGTGCCGACCGGCGACGCTTGCGTGCGCGCGCTCAAGGCGGTGGGCGACGGCCTGGCCCGTGCCGCGCGCCTGCACAATGCCCTGCCCGCCGTGCTGCAGGGCGAGGACATCCCGTTCGAATGGTCGATCATCTGCTGCGCGATGCGTAACTTCACGCGTGGCATGGGCGCCTATTTCGACAACCTGCTGGATCTGCTGCCCGGGATGGCTCACAAGGATCTGGTCTCGTCCGCCTCACTTGAGGCCGTGCACGCCGCCGTGGTGGCGCGCGACCGCCACGGCGTGCCGGTTATGGGTTTCGATCTGGCCGGCGAGGAGGCCGGATATCCGGCGGGCCACCACGATGCCGCCTATGAAGAGGCGCACCGCCATTTTCTGCGCAAGACGGTCCACGCCGGCGAGGCGTACGGGCCGGAATCGATCTACGCCGCGATCGTCCGCTGCCATGCTGAGCGCATCGGCCACTGCACCTTTCTCTTCGATGCCGACCGCGTGCGCGGACGCGGCGTGGTGGACAAGGCGGCCTATACCGACGCGCTGGCTGAATATATCGCCACCATGCGCATCACCATCGAGGTCTGCCCCACCAGTAACCTCCAGACGATTCCGGAGCTGGCGGGCGACATCCGCAATCACCCCGTCGGCCGCATGATCGAGTACGGTATGGCCGTGGCCGTTGCGACCGATAACACACTGGTTTCACATACCGACCTGAACCGCGAGCTGGCACTGGTCAGCGACGCCTGTGCACTGGATCTGGCCGGCTTTAAGCGTCTGGTGCTGGCCGGCTTCAAGGGCGCGTTCTATCCCGGGCGCTACAAGGACAAACGCCTGTTCGTGCGGCGTGCAGCCGAGCAGTTTGAACGTGTCGTCGCACGTATCGGGCGTACGGCAACGAATGGCTGCGGGGGTGCGTCATGCGCGTCCTGACCGTCGAGCAGATGCGCGCGGCCGACCGCGCGGCCGTCGCTGAAGCGCACATTCCGGAGATGCTGCTGATGACACGCGCCGGAACGGCACTGGCGCGCGTGGCGGCGCGCGTGGCGGCATGGCGCGGCACGCGCAACGCGGTGCTGATCGCCGGACATGGCAACAACGGCGGCGATGCCTGCGTGGCGGCGCGCTGCCTGTTTGACGAGGGATTCCGCGTGCAGGTGCTCATGACCTGCGTGCCCGCGACGCTCAAGGGTGCGGCGCGCGAGGCGTGGGACGAGATGCGCACTGCCGGCGTGCCGTACGTGGTGCTGGCCTCGCCCCAGAGTTGGCAAGAGGATGTCGCCGTCTGCTCGGGCACCGTGCTGCGTGACGGCGTGATCGTTGACGGCGTGCTGGGGACCGGCTGCCGCGGCGTCCCGACCGGCGCGGCGGAACAGGCGATTCTCTGGATCAACCGCATGCGGCCTTTTGCCGCAGTGGTCGCCGCCGACCTGCCTTCCGGCATGGACGGCGATACCGGCGAAACGCCCGGTGCGGCGGTCCACGCCGATGTCACGGTGACCTTCGCGCGCCCCAAGCGCTGCTTCCTGAATGACGCCCAGGCGTGGCGGGCCGGGCATCTGACGGTGGCGGATATCGGCATTCCGGATGACCTGTGCGACCGCGAGGCGGCAGAGGAGCCCTGTCAGTTGAGCGCGCTGCCCGCGTTGGCGCGGACCTTCGTGCCGCGCGCCTGGGACGCGCACAAGGGGCGCTTCGGCCATCTCTGCGTTGTCGGCGGGTCGGAAGGATTGGCGCATGCGCCGGTGCTGGCGGCGCTCGGCGCGTTGCGCAGCGGGGCGGGCTTGGTGACGCTGGCGCTGCCGGCGGCCGGGGCCGCGGCGGCGGCCGCGTGGACCCCGGAGGCGATGGCGCGCCTGCTGCCGACTGAAGGCGGCGCGTTGTCAGGCGCGGCGCTGGCCGAGTGGGGCGGTGATTTTTCGCGGTTCGACGGCGTGGTGGCCGGGCCGGGTTTGGGCACGTCGGCGGCGGCGCGCGGCGTGGTCACGCATCTGCTCGACACGGTGCCGGGCCGGCTGGTGCTGGATGCCGACGCACTGACGGTGCTGGCCGAGTTGCAGGCCGAGGGAGCGTGGCTGCCGCGCGAGGGGCAGGAACGCCTGCTGACGCCGCACCCGGGCGAGGCCGCGCGGTTGCTGGGGACCCCGGCGGCTGAGGTGCAGGCGGACCGTCTGGGCGCGGTACGGTGTCTGGCTGAACGTTACCGCGCCACGGTCGTGCTCAAGGGCGCGGGCACGCTGGTGTGTGCGCCGGGCGGCGTGCCGCGTCTCAACCGCACCGGCAACCCGGGTATGGCATGCGGCGGCATGGGCGATGTGTTGGCCGGCATGGCGGGAGCGCTCTGGGTGCAGGGCGTTGACGCCGTCGAGGCCGCCGCGATTGCCGTGTGGGCGCACGGCACGGCGGGCGATGCCGCCGCCTTGGCCGAGGGGCGCACCGCGCTCGGCGCGACGGCGCTCGTGCAACGCTTGGGTGCGGCCTACCGGCTGCTCGAAGCGTTCGGAGACGGCTGAAGGGGATTCTTGCTTTTCACGGTGAAAAAACGTATTTTCGTACGGCGCGAGTCACAGGCGATTAACAGAGGTTGGAGGTGGATGCATGGGCGGTTTCTTTGGTGTGGTTTCGAAAGAAGATTGCGTGGCGGACCTGTTTTTCGGGACCGACTATCATTCGCATCTGGGCACCATGCGCGGCGGCATGGCAGTCCTGTCGGACAAGGGGTTCCAGCGGGCGATTCATGATATCTCGAATTCGCAGTTCAGGACCAAGTTCGAGAACGATTTCAAACGGTTTGAGGGTAAAGCCGGCATCGGCGTGATCAGTGACAATGAGGACCAGCCGCTGATCATCTCCTCGCACCTCGGCGTCTACACCATTACGACGGTCGGGGTGGTGACCAATGTCGCCCCCTTGGTCAAAGAGCTGTACGCCACTCACGCGGCGCAATTCTCGGAGATGAGCCGGGGCGGGATCAATCCCACCGAATTGGTGGCGACGCTCATCAATTCGCAGCCCTCGCTGGCCGAGGGCGTACGCTATGCCCAGCAGAAGATCGAGGGTTCCTGTTCGCTGTTGCTGTTGACCGAAGAGGGCGAGCTGTATGCGGTGCGCGACCGTTACGGGCGCACGCCGGTGATTATCGGCCAGAAAGAGGGGGCGATCGCGGCCACCATGGAGTCCTGCTGTTTTCCCAATCTGGGGTACGAAGTGGAACACGAGCTGGGGCCTGGCGAGATGGTGCACTGCACGCCGGATGGGGTCGAGACGGTGCTGACACCGGGCGATCAGATGGCGATCTGTTCGTTCCTTTGGGTCTACTTTGGTTATCCGGCGTCCGGTTACGAAGGGCGCAATGTGGAAATGGCGCGTTACCGCTGCGGCGGTGCGCTGGCGCGGCGCAACCCGGTCGAGGCCGACTCCGTGGGCGGCGTGCCGGATTCGGGCGTGGCGCATGCTTTGGGCTATGCGGTCGAGGCCGGCATCCGCTACGCGCGCCCCTTCGTGAAGTACACGCCGACCTGGCCGCGCAGCTTCATGCCGCCGGATCAGAAGGCCCGCGAGCTGATCGCCCAGATGAAGCTGATTCCCATTCCGGGCTTGATTCAAGGTAAACGCCTGATCTTCTGCGACGATTCAATCGTCCGCGGCACGCAGCTCCGCGATCAGGTGAAGCGGCTCTATGACGACGGCGCCAAGGAGATCCACATGCGGATCGCCTGTCCGCCGCTGCTCTACCAATGCCGCTTCCTGAACTTCTCGCGCTCGAAGAGCGAGATGGATCTCGCCACGCGCCGCACCATCCGCGAGATCGAGGGCGATGACGCGGATATTGCGACATACCGCGATGCGGACGGCAAGCCCTATCAGGAGATGGTCGGGCGCATCCGGCAGCGGCTCGGGCTCTATTCGCTCGCCTATCAGCGGCTCGACGATCTGGTGGAGGCCATTGGCCTGCCGCGTGAGCAGCTCTGCACCTATTGCTGGACCGGCGAGGATATTTCCAAGCCCAACGGCTGTACGCATGGCTGCTCGCACTGTCCCTCGCCCTGCGCGGCTACAGCCGGCACGGTGGTTTAGTAGCCGATCTTGAAGTCGATGAACGTGGCGGGCAGCCCCAATCGGCGCGTGACCAGTCCGGCCAGCGCGCGCGCGCCGAAGGTTTCGGTGGCGTAGTGGCCGGCGAACACCACGTTCTGCCCCAACTGTTCGGCTTGGTTGTACCCCTGCAGGCTGGGCTCGCCGGTGAGATAGACGTCCACGCCGAGCGCGGCGGCTTGGTCGATCATGTCCGAGGCGCCGCCCGACACCACGCCCACGGTGCGAATCCGTTTCCCGCCGAAGTCCAGAACGCGCAGCTCGGGGTTGACCGTGGCGCGCACGCGGTCGCAGAAGGCATCGAGCGTCAGCGGTCGGGCCGTCGTGCCGGTGAAGCCGATCGTCTCGCCGTGATAGACGAAGGCCGGCGTCAGGCGCCCGAGTCCCAGCGCTTTTCCGAGCTGCGCGTTGTTGCCGTAGCGCGGGTGCGCGTCAAGCGGCAGGTGCGCCGCGTACACCGCGATGTTGTGCGCGATGGCGAAAGACACCAGACGGTGGTTGAGGCCGGTGATGCGCGCGAGCGAGTCGCCCCAGCTCAGGCCGTGATGACACACCACGCAGTCCGCACCGCGCTCGGCCGCCGCCTGAAGCAGGCGCAGGCTCGCATCGACGCCGGTGACCACCCGTGTGACTGTGCCCGCGTTGGCGATTTGCAGGCCGTTGTTCGAGACGTCCTTGAATGCTTGGCACTTCAGCGTGCCGTCCAGCAGCGCGACCAGCTCCTCCAGCTTTCTTTTCATAAAAAAAGCGTCGCACGGTTGCCGCCGCATGTCAAACGCCTTCTTGCGGGGAATGCGGGCTTGTCGGCGCTGATGCGGATGGGCTATGATTCAAGCGCATTTTTTAACATGCTTGTAAGGAGAGGGTAACGTCATGAGAATCAGCTTCCCGTCGGTGTGGGCTCTGGGTGTTTTGTGTGCGGCGCTGGCTGCGCAGGCTGCGCCGGCGTATCGTCAGGTCGAGGCGCAAGAGGTGCGTGCGCGCGGCGGCATCGGGCATACGATGGCAAAAATCAACGCCGGGCAAGATGTGACCGTGGCCTATCTCGGCGGCTCGATCACCGCGATGAACGGTTGGCGCAACAAGACGACGGAGTGGCTGCGGGCCACCTATCCCCGGGCGAGTTTCAAGGAGGTGCATGCGGCGATCGGCGGCACGGGCAGCGACCTCGGCGTCTTCCGCCTCGGGCGCGATGTGCTCGCCCATCACCCCGATCTGCTGTTTGTGGAGTTCGCCACGAACGACGGCGGCACGCCCCCGGAACAGATCTGGTGCAGCATGGAGGGTATCGTGCGCCAGACCTGGCGGCAGGATCCGCGGACGGACATCATCTTCACCTATACGATCACAACCGCATTCACGAACGACTACTGTAAAGGGCTTTGCAACCGCTCTGCGTCGGCCATGGAGCTTCTGGCCGACCATTATGCGATTCCCTCCATCAACTTCGGGCCGCGCGTGGCCGCGCTGATCAATGCGAATAAGCTGGTCATGGACGCCAAGGTGATCGAGACCGCCGTGCCCAAAGAGTCGGCGGACCGCGACCGCCTGATCCGCGAACGCATCGCCGCAGATCCGCGCCTGCTCTTCGCCAACGACGGCGTGCATCCGCGCGACGAGGGCCATGACCTCTACAAGGCGTCGATCATCGAAGGCCTGACAAAGATGAAAGCCATGCCGCCTGCCGACCATGTCTCGAAACTGGCCGTGCCGTTTGTCGCCGACCATTGGGAGGCGGCCAAGATGGTGCCGATCACGCGCGCGATGCTGAGCGGCGAGTGGACCGCGTTGCCGCCCGAGGACGGCAAACAGAAGGCCTTCGGCGCCCGCATGGGCCAGATCTGGACCGCCGAGAAGCCGGGCAGCGCGCTGCGGTTCCGTTTCAAGGGCCGGGTCGCGAAGCTCTATGACCTGCTCGGTCCGGACGGCGGCCAGGTGGTCATCACGGTGAATGGCCAGCGTGGGACCAAGCCGGTGCCGCGCTTCGACAGCTATTGCACCTACCACCGCATCGCCACCCTCGGCGCGGTATGGGGCGGCGAGGATCCAGAGCAGGTTCATGATGTGACGGTCGAAATCCATCCCGAACAGCCCGACCGCAAGAGCGTGGCGTTTCGCCTCAAAAATCCGGACGTGGAGCTTAAAACGCCGAAATTTCAGGGCACGCGCGTCTGGATCAGTCAGCTCATGCTGATCGGCGACGTGGTGGAGTGACCGCATGCGCGCAGCAGCATACAAGCCGGTTTCAGTGGGATTCATCAGTCTCGGGTGCGCCAAGAATCTCGTGGATTCGCAGGTGATGGCGGGCTATCTCAAGCACGGCCAGATCGCGCTTGCGCCCTCGCCCGAAGCGGCGGACGTGATTCTGGTCAACACCTGCGCGTTTATCGAGCCGGCCCGCGAAGAGGCGGCAGAGGCGATCTTGAGCGCCTGTGCCTATAAGAGCGAGGGTGGATGCCGCGCGGTGATCGTGGCCGGCTGTATGGTGCAGCGCTACCGAGAACGTCTGCAAGAGGCCTTTCCGGATGTGGATGCGTTCTTGGGCGTGGATGAACTGGAACGCGTCGGCGAGATCGTGCGCCAGGTGGCGGCCGGTCGTCACCCGGGCGTGGTCGCGGCGCGCGGCGAGGCGCGCAACCTGTATGCGCCGCTCTATCCGACGCTGCTCTTTACCGGCGGACCGTTCGCCTATCTCAAAATCGCGGAGGGCTGTAATCACCGCTGCGCCTATTGCGCGATCCCGAATATCCGCGGGCGTTTCCGCTCGCGCGGTGCGGACGAACTTGTGGAAGAAGCGCGCGGCATGGTCGCGGCCGGGGTCAAGGAGATCAACCTGATCTCGCAGGATTCGTTGCTCTACGGCGCGGACCGTCAGGACGGCGCGAACCTGACCGGGCTGCTAAGCCGTCTGGACGCGCTGGAGGGCGAGTTCTGGCTGCGCGTGCTCTACGGCTATCCGGCCGGCGTAACGGATGAGCTGCTGGCGCTGCTCAACAACGCGCGCCATATCTGCCGCTACCTCGACCTGCCGGTGCAGCACAGCCATCCGGACATCCTGCGCGCCATGAACCGCGGCAAGGCGGTCGACGCAATCCAGGAGCTGCCGCAGCGGTTGCGCCAAGCCGTGCCGGGCGTCGTGCTGCGCACGACCTGCCTGGTGGGGTTTCCCGGCGAGACCGACGAGCACTTCGCACATTTGCTGGATTATGTGAAGCAGGCGAAGTTCGACCACCTCGGGGTTTTTGTCTATTCACCCGAAGAGGAGACCGCGGCCTTCGAGATGGCAGACGTGCCCGACCCGGAAGTTGCGGCGTCGCGCCGCGACCGGCTGATGGCGGCGCAGCGCGCGGTTGTGGACGAACGGGCGCGCACCCTCGCGGGCAGCCCGGAGACGGCGCTGCTGCTGCGCCGCGAGCGCCGCGCGTGGATCGCCCGCCTGCCGCGGCAGGCCCCGGATGTGGACGGCGAGACGCACGTGACCGGCGTGCCCCCAGACGCGCGCCCCGGGATGTTCATTCCGGTGCGCGTGACCGGCGGCAAAGCGTATGATCTGAAGGCTCAGGCAATCTAATGGACACAACGTCGTTCATCCAAGACCTGGCGGTGATCCTGACGGCGGCGGGCGCGGTGTCGGCGCTCTTCACGCGCGCGGGCTGGCCCAAGGTCATCGGGTATATCCTGGCCGGTGCTGTGATCGGCAAGTACACCTTCGGCGGTTCGCTGGTGATCAACCAGGGCAGCATCGAGGTGCTCGGCCAGATCGGCGTGGTCTTCCTGATGTTCACGCTCGGCTTGGAGTTCAGCGTCAGAAAGCTTAAGAAGGTGGGGCATGTCATCTTCCCGACCGCGCTTCTGGATATCGTGCTCATGACGTGGGTCGGCCATTTTATCGGCACCAAGGTGTTCGGTTGGGGGTCGGCGCAAAGCCTGTTCCTCGGCGCGGCAATCAGCGATTCCGCGACCACGCTGCTGGCCAAGACCATCCAGGAAATGGGGTGGGGCGCGCGCCGCTTCACCAAATACATTTTCGGCATCACCATCACCGAGGACATCCTGTGCGTCGGCCTGATCGCGCTGCTGACCGGCTTTGTGAAATCGGGCGATGTCCAGTTCAGCGCGATGCTCTACAGCATGGGCGGGCTGCTGCTCTTTCTGACCGGCGTTTCAGTGTTCGGGCTGCTGCTGGTGCCGCGCCTGCTGAACCGCGTGGGCCGTCTGCGGGATGACGAGTCGCTGCTCCTGACAATGCTCGGCATCTGCTTCCTCGTCTCGTTCATCGCCGCGCGGCTCGATTTCAACCTGGCGCTGGGCGCCTTTCTGGTCGGGGTGATGGGCGCGGAATCCGAGCCCTTGAAGCGTATCTACCAGCAGTGCGTGCCGCTGCGTACGATGTTCAGCGCGATCTTTTTTGTCACCATCGGTCTGCTCATCGATCCGGCTCAGATGCTGGCAAATGGGCCGGCGATCCTCGGGCTTGCGCTGGTGGTGATTGTCGGCAAGAGCATCAACTGCACACTCGGCTCGCTGCTGACCGGTCAGGATCTGAAAAACGCCATTCAGACTGGCATCGGGTTGGCGCAGATCGGCGAGTTCGCGTATCTGGTGGCGCTGATCGGACTGACGATGAGGGTGGTCGACAGCTCCCTCTACCAGATCGCGGTCGGGGTGTCGGTCCTGACCACGCTGCTGAATCCCATTTTGATGCGGGCTTCGGATCCATTCTCGGACTGGGTTGAGCGCAAGCTGCCTGCACGCTGGAAGGAGTATCTCGAGACCTATGCCAACTGGGCCGAGCGCTTTCTGCACAGCTCGGCGCCGAGCGACAAAGTGCGCGCGCTGCGTTTGAACCTGACTCTGCTGCTGCTGCAGATGGCGCTGGTGGCCGTGGTCTACATCGCTGCCGGGATGCTGGCGCGGCTGGACTACGTGCGGCTTTCGCCGCTGGTCGATGCGAACAAAAAAATGTTGCTTTGGGGCGCGGCGAGCCTGCTGGCGGTCCCCAATGCGATCTTCACCTTCTTCCGCGCCGGGGCGCTAGGCGTTTCCGTCGCCGAGATCCTGATCCCGGTCAAGGTGCAGGAGACCTCGTGGGCGCTCTCGTTCCGGCGGCTCACGCGCGTGCTGTTCGCGGTCTCCGGAATGATCGTCCTCTTCCTGGAAATCGTCCTGCTGAGCGGCACCATCATGCCGGAACAGGGCTGGGCGCGCGTCATTATGGCGGTGGTCCTGCTGCTGGTCGCAGTGTTCGGCTGGAAACGTTTTTGGCGGCTGGGGGCGGAGTCGCTGGAGACGCTGCGGGGCGTGTTGACCAAGGAGGTCGAAACCGATCCCGCCGAATCGGCGGCCGATCTTTTGGATATTCACACCGAGCGGCTCAACGTGAGGGGGGGCTCGAGCGTGTGCGGACAATCGCTGAGGGCGATCAACCTGCGGGCGCGCGTCGGTGTCAGCGTCATCGGCATCGAGCGGGAAGGCGTCACGCAGGTGAATCCCACCGCCGACGCGACGCTTGAGGCCGGCGATGTGGTTCTGGTGCTGGGCGACGACGATCAGATCGAACGGACGCGGGTGCTGCTGGCATGAGCGTGTCGTGTGCCAGCGGATGTCGGCTCGCCGCCGCGCGGCGCGGGGTGGCGGTCGTCTGCCTGCTGCTGGTGCCGGGGGTGGTGGGCGCGCGGCCGGAGACGGATACGGCTGTGTGGCATCTGTCCGGCACGCGGGCGCTTGATCCGATACGGAGCTACGCGGTGCTCGCGAGCGAGGCGACGATCGCGCGGCCGGAGTGGCGTCGCGTGGTGGACATCCTGTGCGCGAAATATGAGGCTGAAGTCGTGCTCTATCCGGCCGGGCATCCCGAGCTGGCCTTGCCCGGACTGCGGCGGCTCTTCCCGAATTACGCCTGTTTCGTTGAACCGCCCGAGACTTGCGGGCGCGGCTTTGTCTTGGCGCTTCACCGGTTGACGCGCCGGCTTGATGACGATCCGTACGGAGATCTGCTCTGGGGCATTCTGACCGGTTACGCGTCCGACGATGCCGCGCGTGTGGCCGCGCTGCGTGAGCCGTTGGTCATCCGGCGCGGCGCGACCAGCATGGGGCCGGATCTGCTGCAGCGGCTGGATGCCGGCTTCGCCACAAACGAGAACGCGCCGTCGGACTTTTGGCAGAAGCCCGCCGGCAATGCCAGGGCGGCGCACCGCGTCGTGGCACCTGATGCCGCGCGCGCCCTGGCGCAGGCATTCCGCGAGATGCCGGTCGATGTGTTTTACACCAGCGGCCACGCCACCGAACGGGACTGGCAGATTGCCTACAACCTGCCGGGCGGCGCGGTGGTCCATGAACACGGCACGCTCTGCGCGGTGAGCGCCGACAACACGCGCCACCCGTTTGCATCGCCTAACCCCAAGGTCTATCTGCCGGTGGGCAACTGCCTGATCGGCCACATCGACACACGCGACTGCATGGCCACCGCGTGGCTGCACAGCGGGGGTGTCGCGCAGATGATCGGCTATACAGCGGTGACGTTTTACGGGTACATGGGGTGGGGGACAGGCCTGCTGTTCGAGGATGGACGCCTGACCCTGAGCGAGGCCTTCTTCCTGAACAACCAGTCGCTGCTGCATCAGATGGCTCGGCGTTTCCCGCACGCGCTGCAGACGCAGCCCGGAGCGGAAGACTACCGCAGTGTCGGCGCATTCCGCCAGCGGCACCCTGTGCGGGCCCGCGACGAATTGGGGTTGCTTTGGGACCGTGACGCCGTGGCTTTTTACGGCGACCCCGCCTGGGCGGCGCGCTATCCGGCCGAGGGCGCGGCGGCGGAGGTGGTGTTGACGCGGCAGGGAGAGCGCTGGACGCTGACTGCGACCGTCCGCCGGGCCGGTGTGTGGGAAGATCCGAAGTGGGGCGGCCGTCCGCTGGCCGTCCTGCTGCCGTTCCGTTTGCGCGATATCGCCAACGTGACGTGCGTGCCGGCCGGCGAGGCGTTGGTGACCGACCGCTTTGCGTTGCTGCCCGTGTCCGGTCGACGCAAGGCAGGCGATCGCTATACGTTGACCTTTACGGCGAGGTGAAGCCCCTTTTCATGGGCGAGATCTCCCCTCATCCGTGAAAGGTTGAACTGGAAACAGACGGTCGAGTGTGGTTAAATAAACCCCTTTTCATCTGGGGGGGCGGCTTGCTCCGGCCCGTGAAGCGTAAGGTTGACACATGAATTTGATTAAAACGATTTTTGGAACGAAAAACGACCGTGATTTGAAGCGGATGCAGCCGCTGGTCGATCAGATCAACGAATTGGAGAAATCGTACCAGTCGCTGTCGGACGATCAGCTCAAAGCCAAGACCGCCGCTTTTAAGGAGCGCGTGGCAAAGGGGGAGTCGCTGGACGATCTGCTGTGCGAGGCGTTTGCCGCAGTGAAAAATGCCTGCCGGCGGCTGTGCGGCACCTCGCGCGAAGTGTGCGGGCACACGTTGACGTGGGACATGGTGCCGTTTGACGTGCAGCTTATCGGCGGCATCGTGCTGCATCAGGGCAAGATCGCCGAAATGCAGACCGGCGAGGGCAAAACGCTGGTGGCAACGCTGCCGCTCTACCTCAACGCGCTCTCCGGACAGAATGTGCGCTTGGTGACGGTCAACGACTACCTGGCCCGCCGCGACGCGCAGTGGATGGGGCATGTGCTGGAATACCTCGGCCTGACGGTCGGCTGCATCCAGAACCACATGAGCCCGGCCGAGCGGCGCGAGCAATACGCCTGCGATGTGACCTACGGCACCAACAGCGAGTTCGGTTTCGACTATCTGCGTGACAACGGCATGGCAGTCGAGCCGGCCCAGGTGGTGCAGCGCGGGCATTTCTTCGCGATCATCGACGAGGTTGACAGCATTCTGGTCGACGAGGCGCGTACGCCGCTGATCATCTCCGGCCCGGCCGCGCACTCCTCGACCGCGCAGTACGTGGACCTGAAGCCGCGCGTCGAGCGGCTGGTGCGCGAACAGAACGAGATCTGCAACCGCTTCATTGCCGAGGCCAGGAAGGCGTTGGAGGCGAACGACGACGAGACGGCGATGCGCAAGCTGTATCAGGTGTATCACGGCATGCCCAAGCACAAGCAGTTTCTGCATATGCTTGAGGAGCTCGCGGTGCGCCGGCTGCACGAGCAGGTCGAGAGCATGATGATGACCGACATGCGCAAGGAGGAGGCGCGTGACCTGCGCGAGGAGATGCTGTTCGCGATCGACGAGCGGACGCGCGAGGTCGCGCTGACGGACCGCGGCAACGAGACGCTTTCGCCCTCTGACCCCGAGATGTTTGTGATGCCCGATCTGGTGTCGGCGCTCTCCGCGCTGGACGGGGACGCTGCGCTGAGCGCGGATGAGCGCGCCAAACGCCGCCAGCAGATCCAGGCCGATTTCATGATCCGCAGCGAACGCGTGCACAATGTCGACCAGCTCCTGCGCGCCTACTGCCTGTATGAAAAGGATGTGGACTATGTGGTGCAGGACCACCACGTCTACATTGTGGACGAGTTCACGGGGCGCATTCTGCCGGGGCGACGCTGGAGCGACGGCCTGCACCAGGCGGTCGAAGCCAAAGAGGGCGTCGAGATCGAGCGTGAGACCCAGACGCTGGCGACGATCACGATCCAGAACTACTTCAGGCTCTACAAGAAGCTGGCCGGCATGACCGGCACGGCGGAGACCGAGGCTTCGGAATTTCACGACATCTACAAGCTCGACGTGGTGGTGATCCCGACCAACCGGCCGGTGCGCCGCATGGACGGAAACGACCAGATTTACAAAACCCAGCGCGAAAAGTACAAGGCGATCATCGGCGAGGTGGAGCAGCGCCACCAGCGTGGTCAGCCTGTGTTGCTGGGTACGGTGACGGTCGACACCTCAGAGGTGCTGAGTCGCATGCTGCGCATGGCGAAGATCCCGCACAATGTGCTGAATGCCAAGAACCATGCGCGCGAGGCAGAGATCGTCTCCCTGGCGGGCCAGCCCGGCGCGGTGACCATCGCGACCAACATGGCGGGCCGCGGCACGGACATCAAGCTTGGCGAGGGCGTGGTCTGGGTGCCGGAATCCACGATCAAGTCGCAGGTCAAGCTGGAGGATAAATACGACAACGGCCACAAGGCGCTGCGCGAGCTGCTGCTCGAAAAGCCTTGCGGCTTGCATGTCATCGGTTCTGAACGGCATGAGTCGCGCCGTATCGACCGGCAGTTGCGCGGGCGTTGCGCGCGCCAAGGCGATCCAGGCTCCTCGCAGTTCTACATCTCGCTGGAGGACAGTCTGATGCGCTTGTTCGGCTCGGACCGCATCTCCGGAATCATGACGCGCCTGGGCATGCAGGAGGGCGAGGCCCTCGAACACAAATGGCTGAACCGTTCGGTCGAAACGGCACAGCGCCGTGTGGAGCAGCAGAACTTTGCGATCCGCAAGCGCACGCTGGAGTACGACGATGTCATGAACAAGCAGCGTTCGGTCGTGTATGACCTGCGCGGCGAGGTGCTGATGTCGGAGAGCGCGCATCCCCAGATTCTGGATGTGTTCAACGACCTGATCCTGACGCAGTGCGAGCGCTATCTGACCTCGGCCAAAGATGCGGAGCCGCAGGAACTGGTCGCCTGGGTGACGGAGACCTTCCCGGTGGCCCTGCGCGTGGAGGAGATCGCGCCGTTCAAAGGCGAGCCGGAGAAGGCGGCGGAGGTGGTGTACGCGCGTGTCACGGAAGCCTACGAATTGAAGTGCTCGGTGGAGGATGCTCAGGTGCTGCCGATCATGGAGCGGTCGGTGTTCCTCAGTTGCATCGACCAGCAGTGGCAGGACTACCTGCGTGCGATGGACGAGCTGCGGCACGGCGTAAACTTGCGGGCGTACGGTCAGCGCGATCCGCTGGTGGAGTACAAGCGCGAGGCCTTCAGCATGTTTGAAGAGCTGATGACGAACATTAAGACCGAGGTCGCAACCTCGGTCTTCCGCGCGACCACGCTGCAGAACTTCCAGCGGATGATGTCGGCCGCGCCGGCGCATGTGCAGACCGTGCACATGGACGTCAATATGCTCGCGGGCGGTACGCAGCCGCAGCAGGAGCCGGAGCAACCCGGCAAGAGGCCGCTGTCGGTGGATGTGCCGGAATCGGCGGTGGCGGGGTTTGACGCGATGATGCAGGCGTTGGAACGCGCCGAGCGTGCGCCGGCAACGCAGTCCAGTCTGCCGCACGCCGGCGACGCTCGGAGTGTCGGGCGCAATGATCCGTGCCCGTGCGGCAGCGGCAAAAAGTACAAAAAGTGCTGCGGTCAGGGCCTGTAGGTCCGGGCCGTTCGCGTCACTTGCTGCTGAGGGCGCGCCGCAGGAGCGCCTCGGTGTCGTCGAGCGCCGGGTCGGCGTCGAGCGCGGACTGCACCATTTTGCGCGCCTGGTCCTGAGGGAATCCCAGTTGGCCGAGCGCCAGAATCGCGTCGCGCAGCATCGCGTTGCGGCTCTCGTTCCCGGCGACGCCCGTGCGGCCGGCAAAGGCCTCCAGCGGATCAACCTTGTCACGCAGTTCAACCACGATGCGTTCAGCCGTCTTTTTGCCGACCCCGTGTACCGAGCTGATCCGCTTGATGTTGCTCTCGGCAATGGCCGCCGTCAGCTCCGGCACGGTGAGGCCGCCGAGCACGCTCAACGCCAGTTTGGGGCCGACCCCGTTGACGTTGATCAGGCGCTCGAACATCCGTTTCTCCTCCGCCTGGGCGAACCCGAACAGGATCTGCGCGTCTTCGCGGATATGATGGTAGGTTAGCAGGCGGCAGGATGCGCCGGTGGCAGGCAGGCGGTCATAGGTGTTCAGCGAGATGAACACCTCATAGCCGACACCCTGGACATCCAAGGTGGCGGCTGAGGGCGTCTTTTCAGCCAGCGTGCCGTGAAGGAAGGCGATCATAAGGAGCTCTCAACGTTCAACGCTTACCATTCAACGCTCAATGCTCAATGCACACGGGTGCTTCCCGGCGCGCAACGTTCAGGCGTCTTCTTCCCGGCGCGGGGCATGGGTGAGCACGTAACGTTCGGCTTCGGTGCACCAGAGCCCCTTGTTGCGTCCGCAGATTTCGGCCAGTGCCGCAAAGTAGGGGTCCTTCTCGCCGCGCGCCCCAAAATCCTCGATCGCCGTCATGGGCATGGAGACATGGGTGTAGACCAGCTTTTTGCCGCCCGGGATATTGGGCAGGTTTTGGGTGGTCTCGGCAACCGAATCGATGCCGCCGACATGCGTGATCATCACCGAAGGCGTGATCAAGCCTTGGGCCGCATAGTTCATGGAATCCTGCAGGTCCTGGGTGTTGCCGCCCGACGAACCAATCACGTGATGGCCCATGTAGTGGACGTCATAGAAGTTGATCGACGCCTTGAAATCGACTTTCGCCGGCCCCGCGAAGAAGTTGAGGCATCCCAGGTAGGCAAGCAGCGCGGACCCTTGCTCGATCAAGGCGGGGACGGGGGCGAAGACCATGACGTCATCATACCCCTGGTTGTTGTTGACGGCCTTGATGAACGCGACCGGGTCATCCTGGCCCGCCGTGTTCACGTAGTGAAGATCGACACCGCAGCTCGTGGCGTGCTCGACCGGGAAGATCTGCGCGGCGCGGTCCAGGCGAGCTTGGTCGATATCGGTGATCACGAGACGGCCGGGACGGTGTTCGGGGCCGTGCAGGGCCAGGTCGATGGCGCTGAGGCCCATCGGTCCAGCGCCGGCGAGGATGACCATGGAACCGCCGTTTTTAATGCCCATCTGATGGTTGTACTCGCCGGCTTTGAAGTGATAGCTGCAGCGATACGCGCCGACGATGCAGGAGACCGGTTCGGCGATCGAGGACTTGTAATAGGCGTCGCCGTCGTAGGTGAGCAGACAGTCAAGCTCCAGAACTTCCCGGGGAATGACGATACGCGTCGCATTGCCGCCGATCCAGCGGAACGAATAGCCGGGCGCCCAGTGTTCATGGCCGGGGATGTTGAGCTGGGGCTGCACGCCGTATTTCTGGCCGACGCGGAATTTGTGCTGCCAGTTCTTGCCGACCTTCAACAGCTTGCCGCAGAATTCGTGACCGAGGATGATCGGGTTGACGTCGATGTCTTTGGGCACGCGCTTGTGGCCGGCACCTTGAATCGTCGCCTTGTAATCCGACATGCAAATGCTGTTCGTGACGATATCGGCGAGGATCTCGTCGTCCGTGATTTCAGGCAGGTCGAAACGTTCCAGCCGCAGATCATTCGCTCCATAGAGCCGCAGTGCCAAACTCTTCATCTGAATCGCCTCTCAGTAAGGTAGTAAAGAACTTCACCATACCGTTTTAAGCCCCGGCACGACAAGGCTAAATTACGGTTCGCCGCTTTACGGCGTAACCGGGGTGTGATATTTTTGACGACGATTAATGTGGGAGTGACAGGCCCGGTCGCGGGCCGGGAGGATGGACATGACACGACGCGGATTTTTGAAGGGCGCGGCGGTGGCCGCTGCAGCGCCGATGGGCCTGGCGCGGGCACAGACGCCGGACACGGTGCGCCTGCATGCGTTCTCGAAGCCGTTGAATTGGCTGGGCTATGATGATTTGGCCGAGGCATTGGCGCAGGCGGGGTGCGGCGGCATCGATCTGGCGGTGCGGCCCAAGGGGCACGTCGAGCCGGAGCGGGTCGAACAGGATTTGCCGCGCGCCGTCGAGGCCGCGCGCAAGCAGGGGCTTGCGGTGCGGATGATCGTGACGGCCATCCGGGCGGCCGACGAGCCGCTGGCGGAACGCACGCTCAAGACCGCGGCCCAGTGCGGCGTCCAGATTTACCGCATGGGGTATTTCGCGTATGACCACGAGGTGGGCGTCGAGGGCACCATCGAGCGCTTGCGGCCGCAGACCGCCGCGCTGGCCGCATTGAACCGGCGCTGCGGTATCACGGGGTGCTATCAGAACCACTACGCATGGAACGACACGCTGTTCGGCGGCTCGGTGTGGGATGTCCATGCCGTGCTCAAAGGGCTCGACCCGCAGTGGATCGGCTGCCAATACGACGTGCGGCACGCAGTCGCCGAGGCCGGCGGTTCCTGGGGCGTCGCGATGCGGTTGATCGCGCCCTACATCCGCAGCGTCTGCCTCAAAGATTTTGTCTGGGCCAAGAAAAAAGGGGGCTGGGTGCCGGACGATGTTTTCGGCGGCGTCGGACAGGTGCCGTGGGGACGTTTCCTGAAATTGATGAACACGCTCAAGCTGGAGGTGCCGGCCTCGGTCCATTGCGAATGGCCCCTGTTCACGCCGGAAGAGGCCGCGCTGCCCGAGGGCGAGCGGCGCCGGATCGCCGTGGCGAAGATGAAGCGCGACGCCGATTTCTTCAAGGCGCAGTACGCGAAGGCCGGGGTGAAGGCGGGTTGAGGCGCAGGTGGCGGAGGCCCGGGCGTCGGTACGCCTGCGGCCTTGCCGCACAGGACGAAAGTGACAGAAAGGGCAGGCGACCATGACACGACGCGCGTTTCTGAAGGTGGCTGCAATGGGGGCCGCGGCTACGTCGGCCGGCGGCTGCGTGACGTCCGGCGGGGGCGCCCGTCCGTGCGCCCGGCGCATCACGGTGGCGGACACCGGGTGCGAATTTGAGCGCGAGCCGCTGCTGCGCCCGTTCGGTTTCAAAGGCGGCTACCTGACCAACATCTGGCAGAGCGCCGCGATGATCCGCAGCACCGGCGGGCAGCGCGGCATCGGCATCTGCACGCACAGCACGCTGTGGAGCGACGCCAAGGTCTTCGCCGAACATTCTGAGAGCGCGGGGAATGCGCTGATGTTCGCGATGACGGCCCATGCCCTTCGCCTGCTGAAGGGGCAGACGTTCACCGACCCTGTCGCGCTCAACGACGCCCTTTTTGAGGAGGTCTACCGCTACGGACGTCAGATCACGCGGCATCCCAAGCTGCGCCAGACCTTCGCGCTCAACGCGCTGGTGGGCGTCGACAACGCGGCGTGGCTGCTCTACGCCAAGGAAAACGGCCTGACGACATTCGACGCCTTGATCCCGCAGGCGTATCGCCCGGCTCTGGCGCAGCGCCATCCAAAAGCGGCCTCGATCCCGTTGATGGCCTACGCGATCCCGATCCCGGAGATCAAGCAGGCCGTGGATGACGGTTATTTCTTCATGAAGATCAAGATCGGCCAGCCCGGCACGCAGCAGGAGATGCTGGCCAAGGACATGGCGCGCCTGAGCGCGATCCATGCGGCGCTCGAAGGGAGCCGCACGCCGTATTCGGCCAGCGGCAAACTGCCGTATTATTTTGATGCGAACGGGCGTTACGAAAAGAAAGAGACGTTGCTGCGTCTGCTGGACCACGCTAAAAAAATCGGCGCGTTCGAGCAGATCGCCCTGATCGAGGAGCCGTTTGACGAAGAGAACGAGATCGACGTCCACGACATCCCCGTGCGGCTGGCCGCAGACGAAAGCGCGCACACGGACAAGGATGCCGTGACCCGCATCGAGATGGGCTACCGCGCGATCGCGCTCAAGGCGATCGCCAAGACGCTGAGCATGACGATGAAGATCGCGCGCGCCGCCCACGACCGGAACGTGCCCTGTTTCTGCGCCGACCTGACCGTCAACCCGATCCTGGTGGAGTGGAACAAATGCGTGGCCGCGCGCCTGGGCTCGTTCCCCGGTCTGGAGGGACTCGGTCTGGTCGAGACCAACGGCCATCAGAACTACAAGAACTGGGCGGCGATGCGCACGTATCATCCGTATCCCGATGCGGCGTGGTCCAAGACCGAACGCGGCGTGTTCAATCTGGATGCCGACTATTACGCCAAGAGCGGCGGCATTTTCGCGCCGCTGCCGCACTACGAAGCGATGTTCAAAAAGGGGTGATCAGAACGCGACGCGCGTGCAGACCAGATGCGGGTGCGTCACGAGCGGCGGCAGGATGTCGGCGAGGTTGGCGAGATTCGCCTTCGGCGACACGCACAGCGTGAGGCTCGCGCTGCCGTGCGGCCCGGGCAGCACGTCGAGCGCGAAAACGGCGCGCCGCTTGAGCGCGGCCAGAGCGAGGTCCAGCCGCCAGCTCTCAGCTTGTCCGTCCGGCCCGGCCTCAGGCGAGCGCAGGCGCCGCAAGGTGTCGAGCGGCCGAATGATCGCCGAAAGCGTCGGCGAAGTCTTTTGCTTCTTTTGAGAGCGACAGCGTGTACACGCCGCCGGACAACCCCACGTCGGTCCGCAGCCGCACCGGGCGGAAGACGTCCGCCGAGGCGGGCATCGCCCAGCCGGTCTCGGGAGACAGGCCGGGATGCAGCGCCCGGTCGGCCGCGTTAACTTCGCCGTCGAGGTTCACGTCGCCGAAGAGGCGCACGCTCAGCACCGTGAACGCGTTGGTCACGCGGTGGACCCGGTCGTTCTCGTCCGTCCACATTCCAAGGAAGGACCTATTTGCCATCGCACCCACGCAGCCTCGGCTCCCATTTCGGCAACTCGTCCCTGTACTTGTAGAACGAGCGTAATGTCTTTTCCGACATTCCGCCAGGCGGTTGATTCGTTTTCATAATCGACAGGAAATCAATCTCGTCTTTGGCAGAACGCAGTGCTCTTGCTAGTGGCTCAAGTGTGCGCGCGAAACTCTCCTGTGTTCCTCTCCGCCGGGCACTGCCGAACATAAAATAGTTCGTGGCTTTCAGCCCTTTGGCATAGATATCGCAGACACCGTCCAGCAGCTTGACCGCCTGTTCGGGCGTGATGTCAATAGGTTTTCGCATGGGTGGAAATTCATTGATCCCCTCCCTTCGCCCATTTGTCCAGGTTAGGACGATTGTGCTTCCGGTATTGGTTTCATGATAAGCATCCGCGATGCAGGGGAGTTCTTTATAAGTCTTAATTAGCATTTCAAGAACCTCATGTTTGTCATACTTTGACAAAAGAAAGGCCTTCTTTGCGTTTATATAGTTGATGAATTCGGGATCAAATTGTGTCGTTAGCTTTGTGATTCCTTCCGGAATGGCCGGATCTACGGTGCTTGGTGCTGTAGGCGCAGGTTTCGGGTTCTGAGGACGCCAAGGTAACGGCGACTCGATATGCCGCCCATTTATATAGATGCCATTACCGATGCGAGAGACCACATATGGTGACGGCAAGAATTCTCCCTCGACGAACACCAGCCCGTTTGATACGGCCGGCCACTCCCGTCGGCCGAGCCCGCCATCGGGCACCCTTTCGCCGCTAGGCTGGGCTTCTGACATCAACGCTGGCAAACAAACGCTAACCATGACAACTGCTATCTTCATGTCGGTATCCTCCGTTCAGAAACTCCACTCCTGCCATCCGGCGGGCCATGAGAAAACGCGACGGACAAGCGGGCGCCCGCCACCTTCGCCCTCGTTCAGACACTTGTTCGAATCAGTCCGAAGCCAAATCATGTCGCATGCCGCTTTATCGTATCCGAAGCCGAGGCCGCGCTTGCCGACGCCGACACTTATCCAGCTCACTTCCGCAATTGCAGTCCCTTCCAATTGCTGAATTACCGACACCGCAGACACGTTACCAGAAACGTAAGTGTCGAAAAGGACACACCCCCAGCCTTTCCCTTTGCGCGCGGTCGTGCCGGGCTCAGGGAACTGCCATAGAGGCAACCACGCGTTTGCAGGAATATGGGCGGGACACAGTGTTGTCCAAGGATTCCCAGACATCGTCACCCCATAACCCGCGTACTCATCACCGCCGTTCCATGCAGTCCCCGCCGTTCGACGCAGACCGTCCCCTTGCTTGCCGTTCATGAATTGGAAGAACTTTTTGTTGACGACGCAGTTATCGAATGCTGATGTCGGCACTGTGTAACCGATTCTCCAGCGTCCTCCGGCACCTTCCTTCACACTGTACATCTGACCGATGGAAGTGCCTGAATTACATATTGACCAAACAGTGATCGCTCTATTGGTGTCAAAACATGGTTTCCAGTTTGATTGCATCCATGCGCTAGAAACTCGCGCAAAGTAGTATCCCGGTTGAGCGGGTGAATTCGTTGTTGGCAGAACACTCCTGCAACTCATGCCAATGTTTGCGGAGCACCAGTTTTCAATTAATTGACGACCTTCCTCGGTATATGGCGCGTAAACCGCGTGATGGTATCCTGGCGCGCCGTGGGATGCCGTTACACAGATCAAACCCGCGTTGCGCATGTTGAGGTAATTTTCGACCGTGCAGGTACCAAACTCCAAATCCGTGTCACCTGTCTCATCCTTGTACCAGACCACCTCTGGCCACCCTTGGCTGGACAATTCGTCCGCGAGATATTCCCCATCAAGCCAGCCCACGTCATTATCCGTGTTCACATTGTTCTCCGTCATTAATGGCGCCCAGATCACGGCGAAGCTTCCTCCGCCAGGAGCGTAAGAGGCTGGCGGGATGACGGTGAGCCGGATGCGGTCGCTGGCTAGGACCTGCCCGTTCATGATTGCGGAATACGCCAGCGACACCACGCCGGTCGCGACCCCGTCCACCCAGACATGCGCGGGCGGCGTATCACCCAACGACAAGTTCCACTCCACAGGCAACGAGACGACAGCGGCGCCTGGCTCCGTATTCGTCCAGACCCGGACCTGCCCGCATCCCGCGGAGTGCGCCAGCCGCACGGTCCCCGTGAACCCGCAGAATTCAGATGAAAGCCTGACGGGGTAGCGCATCCCAGCACCTTCCGCCAGCCCATTCGTGACTGTCAGGAGCAGCCCCGGGGCATAATCCTCGTACCCGTCCTCACCACTGTTAACCGTATCGATCACGCCGTCATTATTCGAATCAACGTCAGTGTCGACATCCCACGCCGTCATCTTCAGCGCCGCCGAACAGGGAATTCCCTCCGCGTCGCCGGTCCCCGCGTAGCTGTAGATCAGCGTGGCGGTGCCGTTGCTGACGGCCTCGACGTAGAGGTCCGTGTCGTCGCCTGAGAGAAACGTGACGCCGCCGGCCCCGTTGGTGACGGTCTGGCCGCCGCTCA
>Ga0265294_10001900_pt1 | contig 27746 bp, 21 predicted proteins | sample MunlanPumphouse3_FD_192504 | JGI IMG/M metagenome (GOLD analysis project Ga0265294, IMG submission 192504) | Groundwater microbial communities from a municipal landfill in Southern Ontario, Canada - Pumphouse #3 | ecosystem: Environmental > Aquatic > Deep subsurface > Groundwater | place...
TCCAGGACATAATCTCGGGGATTCTCTTCTCCTCTTCCAATACCAATACGGATGCGCTTTAGATTATCCGGTGGGAATATTTCCAACAGCGATTTTATTCCTTTATGACCACCATCACCTCCTCCACTTCTAACTCTAAGTGTAGCTAAGGGGAGCTCTATGTCATCGTGAACAACCAGAGCTTCAGAGCAATTCCACTTTAGATATGCTTCTTTCAAAGCAAGACCCGACCGATTCATAAAAGTTTTAGGTTTGATAAGAGCAGCATTTTTATATTGAATGAAGTCGTATAGTTGGTTTGTTCTGAAGGTAAGATTATGTTTTTTTGCCCAGTGCTCCAGGCACATAAACCCAACATTATGTCTGGTTCCTTCATAATTTTTACCTATATTTCCCAAACCGATAACGAGTTTCATTACTCCGTATTTTCTTCAACCCTAACTTCCGCAGCTTCTTCTGGAGCTTCAGCAACCTCCACTTTTGGGGCAAGAACAACAACTAATGCTGTATCTGGACTATCCTTATATTGCCAATTTCCCTGAGGGAGATCTTTGATATGTAGAGAATCGCCAATTTGCAGATCGGATATATCAATTGGAATTTCTTCAGGAGCATCCTCAGCTTTGCAGGAAATCTTTACAGTTCTCTGTAAAGTTTCAAGTAACCCACCGTTTTTAACTCCAATGGGTTCACCGATAAATTGCAAAGGAATTTCAAATTCCATTATAGCAGTAGCTTGTACTAGCATAAAATCCAGATGTAAAAAATCTCTACTTACTGGATGAATCTGCTTATCCTTGAGTATAGTGTGGTATTTTTTCCCATTTAAGATAATTTCATAGAATGACAGTTCCTGAAAACTCTTCTTATAACATTTTAAAAAATCATTTCTTTTTACTGCAATGGGCGTGCTTTCCAAATCTTTACCATAAATAACTGCCGGAATTAGTCCCTGTTGTCGTAGGGCAGTCAATTCACTATGTTTAGTGTTAGTTCTTTTTTGGGCTTCAATGGTAAATATCACTTTAACTTCCTCCAATCTCCAATATTAATTAAATAGAACGCTAAGAGATTCTTCTGTATGTATTTTTTTAATTGCCCTAGCCAGCATATCAGCTAGGGATAACTGTACAATTTTCGTGCAAGATGCAGCTTCTTCGGTTAGAGGGACGGTGTTAGTAATAAATAATTTCTCAATATAAGAGTTATTTATATTCTTTACAGCGGAACCTGATAGAACTCCATGAGTGCAAGCTGCATATATATTTTTAACATTTTTGGTTTTCAGAACATCTGCAACCTTTATCAAACTGTTTCCTGTATCTATTATATCATCATATAAGATTGCCGTCTTATCCGTCACATCACCTATTATATTCAACAATTCCGTTTTATCAATATTTTCCACCCGTCTTTTATCTCCTATAGCAAGACCGCAATTTAACCTTTTAGCTAGAGCTCGAGCTCTATTAGCCCCACCTGAATCAGGAGAAACGACTACAGGATTTTCCAGCTTCATATTCTGAAAATATTTTGCAAAGATGGGAATAGCATATAAATGGTCTACCGGTATGCTAAAAAACCCCTGAATTTGCTCGGCATGTAAATCAACAGTAACAACTCTATTAGCACCAGCGACGGTCAATAAATCAGCTACCAGCTTAGCAGTTATAGGCACGCGGGGCTGATCTTTTTTGTCTGAACGAGCATAACCATAATAAGGTATAACGCAATTGATACGTTGAGCGGAGGCACGTTTTAGGGCATCAATAATAATCAAAAGGTCAATTAGATTATCATTTACCGGTCTACAGGTAGGTTGGATGATGAACACATCTGCACCGCGGACATTTTCATTAATTTTAACGAAAGATTCGTCATTAGAGAACTTAAAAAGTTCAATATCAGTTAAGGGCACCCCCACATAACTGGCAACCTCTTCTGCCAGAGGTAAATTTGCATGTCCGCTAATTAGTTTAAGCTTGGAATACATTTTGATATTCTTCCCTTGATATTGTTCTTACTACTTTTGTCCAGTAGCCTATTTCTTTAAAATATTCTTCACATTTTTGCATAGCAAATCTATCCTCAAAAACACCAAAACAGGTAGGTCCACTTCCACTCATTATGGCGGTCATTGCACCGAATTTTATTAAATCATTCAATATTCCATTCACTAGAGGATACTTTGTTCGCACTGGAGCTTCCAGTCTATTGAAAAACCAGTTTGGATTCTTAGAGATTCTACATTGTCGTCTTTCATTTTCGGCTGGAATTGAAGCTATTTGATAAGCTTCCGAGCTGGAAATTCTTATTTTGGGGTTAACCAACAGAATATTTTCCATATGAAAATCATCTAAAGGATGAATGACTTCACCACGATTAGTAGCAAGTGCTGTTCCTCCATAGAGAAAATATGGAATATCACTTCCAAATAAAGCGGCAATTGCATTTAGTTCATCAATACTCAATTCTAGCTCCCACAAAGAATTAAGAGCTAAGAGGGTGGTAGCTGCATTACTGCTACCACCACCTAAACCAGCGGCAATAGGTATCCTTTTTATCAATTGAATCTCAATTCCCCAATCAGGTTTATACTGTTTATATAAGTATTCAGCAACTTTATAAATCAGATTATTTTCGTTAATCGTATCATTTAAGTAAATCCATTTTTGGGGATCTATCTTTTTTGTCAAAGTATATTTAATGGTATCAAAAATTGAGACACTGCAGAGCAGTGTCTCTATTTGGTGAAAACCATTAGGTAAAGAACCCAATATTTCAAGGAATAGATTTATTTTTGCGTATGAAGGGTAAATTAGCCTTCTTTTGTTTCTTGGGTATTTCTTCACCATAATAGTAATAGTAATAGTAATAATAATAGTAATAATTAGATTTACTGTAATATTGTTGGACATATACGCCGTTTACGATAATACCATCAATGGTGGCGTTAATATTTTCCATCATATCTTTGGCACGTTTAACAATACCCTTTTCGGTAGTGCCACAACGAACCACAAGGAAAGTAAGATCAACTTTTTTGGTCAAGATTAATGCATCTGTAACCGCAATAATAGGTGGTGTATCAAAAAAGATAAAATCATATTGAGATTTTAATTCTTCAATTAGTTTATCAGTTCTAGGAGATGAAATTAATTCAGAAGGATTAGGAGGTATAAAACCACTGGTAATGATATCCAGATTAGGAATTCCAGAAGCTTTAATTATCTGTTTTAAAGGAACATCGGGGTCAATTAAATAGTCGCTGATACCATTTTCTTTTTCCAGAGCAAATTTATTATGTATCATAGGACGTCGCATATCCATATCAATTAGGATGACCTTAGCATTCATCTGAGAAAAAGTTATAGCCAGATTGGCAATAGTGGTAGATTTACCTTCTTTAGGACCTGGCGAAGTTACAAGAATAGAAGTGCTACCCTCGGGTTTTTTAGATATAATGTTAGTTCTTAAAGTTCTATAGGCTTCGGATATAGGTGATTTCGGAGCATAATGAGCAACCAATTGCATCATAACATAGTGCAGGGATTTACTTAGCTGCTCTTTATTTTCTCCTTCGCTCTGTTCTATCATCCGATTGAATTCCATAATTCGGGATTCGGATTCTTGAATTATGGGAATAGTACCCATAATGGGTAAACGCACATAGCTTTCTATATCTTCAAGTGTGCGTAATTTAGTATCCATAGAATGAACAATTAATGCAGTGGCAATACCTAATCCTAAACCGAGCAGTATACCAACCAACAAATTCATAGCGATATTAGGTTTAATTGGTTTATCTGGTCTTTCAGCATAATCAATGACCCTGATATTACCAATTTTAGCTTGTTCAGCAATGCGTGCATCTTCATACTTTTCCATCATTATGGCGTAAATTTTTTCATCCAGAGCCATATTTCGGGTTAAACGTGCAAGCTGAAGTTCTTTATCGGGCAAAGTGATAATTCTATCTTCAAATATTGCTTTTGTCTGTTCCAGACCTTGAACCTGAGTGCGAGCCATTTCAAGTTCTACTTCTGCTTGAACTATCTTCGTAAGAATTTGATTTCTGAATGATAGGGGATCATAATTTAGATTTTTACTGATATACTTTTTAATTTCAGCATCCAGAGTGGCTTTAATCTTTGCAAGCTCTTCCTGAAGAAGTTTTATTTGTGGATGGTCTGAAGAATAATTTTCGTTGGTACGCAGTTTTGTTATAGTAGCTTGAGTATTTGTTATATCTTTACGTAACTGTTCAATGTAAGGTGCTCTTAACACATTATCAACTTCCACCATTAGAGAATCCTGGTCTTTTAACTGTTTACGCAGGACTTCTAAGGTTTTAGCCTTAACTGCCTGGTCAGTCAATGCTGATTCATATTGGGATTCTAAATCCGCGGTTTGCTCAATCCATTTTTTGGTAGTTTCAGTTAGTTCTGCTATCTTATTTTCATTTTTAAAGGCTCTTAGATCTTCTTCGGAGGCTTGCAAACGCCGTGATATCAGGTCTAATTGTTCTCCCAAGAATTCCCTAACTGTTGTATATTCCAGCCTTGCTACTTGATTGTTTTGTTGTACTACTGCATCAGCTATAGCGTTAGCAGCTGCCATAGCCTCTCCCGGGTTAGTAGACTCGTAAGAAAGATTTAATACATCGGTCTCTCTTAAAGCTTCTACTTTAATATCCTCACCTAAATGGACGATGGGATTTTCTGTTGCACTTATTGGATAAGCCTCCCATTCAGGATTCTTTTTCATAATCTCCCAAGCAGCAGTTAAAAGCGGCTTACTTTTGATAAGTTGTATCTGATTATTGATATAGTTTTTTCCCGTTCCCTGGCCGGTTAACATTAAAAAATCTGCTCCAGTAGCTTGATTTTCTAATAAAATCTTAGAAGTAGCGGAGTAAATACGCGGTTGTTGATAAGTAAAAAGAATGGTTCCAATTATAACAATAACAAATACTAATACTGCTAAGTAACGGAATTGATAAATGATGCGTAAATATTCTTTAATATTAATCTCTTCCACTTGTGGAGGTTGTATATTTTGTAAAGGTTGTTGTTCCATACTTATTACCTACTTAATATTGGCTATTAAGTTATAAACACTAAGTGCGATAGCAACTTTGGAGAGAAAATCTGCTATTCTATCAAAGGCATAAAAGATTGTGCCTGAGACCACAACAGTATCTCCAGGTTGTAAACGCAAATCATAAACAGTATGCTCTATTTCTTCACCTGTTTCTTCATCTATAACCTTTGTTTTTATGGTCTTCGTAGCAAGATATTTATTATCCGCGGTATCCATATATTTTTTGAAATCCAACCAGATAACTTCTGGTTCAGTTTCCACATCTAAAGTAGGGTTTACTGGTCTAATAATACGGATTTTGGAAAGCTTTGCATCTTCTGCTGGACCTCCAGCTAAAGCCAATAAAGTAGGGAAATCTGTATCATCGGGTACTAAATATAGTCCAGGTTTATTGACCCTACCGAGGATATAAACATTCATTTTCAATTTTTGCGCTCCTGCTCCGGTTCCCTCATAGGAATAAGCAGAGGTGCTAGTTGAAGTAATGACTACATTCCCTGCTTGAGCAAAAGCTAATATTGTAAGACTAGTGATTATAATTAAGAGCAGTATTTTCTTCAATTTAGCCTCATTTATACGAATTTAGTTTATTATCTTTATTTAATGTTTTATGTCAAGATAAAATATTAACTGTATTGTATAACATAATCTTATAAATTTAAAACTCCGTTAATACAACCCAAAGCTAATAGGGTTAGGGTTGTCTAATATGAATAATTCTCTCATTTGATTCTGAACCCATATATTCTTCTTTATCTGCATCATATTCAAAGGAATCTACTCGCCATCTCAAACTTTGTCCAGCATATTGTTGAGCTATATTTACGGGAAAATCTAGGACCTCAAAATACTCATTTTCTAAGTTGGTAGTGATATCTTCGTGCCAGACATAATTGTAATACTCATCAAAAAACACAATTCTAAATTTACCTACACTACCTATGCGCTGCCACTGGAAACTCATATCATAAGGCGATACTAGAGAGTTATCTGCTGGAGATATGAGCATACTTTTAGGTAAAAGAGCATAGGAAGTGGTATCAGAGCGAGACACATTTCCAGCTAAATCAATCAGGTCAATAAAGTATGAATACCACACTCGTTCTATTAGATTGTTATCTGTATCTAGATAATAATGTGCTGATGCGGATATTGAATCCATAAAGACAGGGTCAGGATTAAAACTGCTAAAACGGAAAACTTTTATATGGCTTAAATCTAGGTCTTTAAATGGAGCCCATAGAACTCTAATCCAATCTCCATCGGGAACTGCATCAATACCATTATTATCCTCATTAAGAACAACAGATTGTCCCTCATAATCTACTGGTGGATCACCCGTATCTCCTAAATGATGAATCAAATCCGGTGGTATGGGTGGAATCTTGTCTTTTTCACTTTCATCTTTTCCAGAGCATCCGGTTAAGATAATAGCTGCTATAATAAAAAACAAAAGCATATTTTTCTTCATTTTTATCTCCACTAAAAGCTTACCCTCAGTCCAATTCTATTGGTTATGCCAACAGGATTAGTGACCAAAGCGTAGTCCAGATAAACACCATAGACATTAATCGTTGCACCACAGGTGAAGTTGGAATCATAATATCCCAATCTCAAGCTACCCAAATTTTTATAGGAAAACTGAGTGCCCAAATGGTTACAACCTTTGTAAACATAATCATAATCATATGCCAGAATAAGTTCTGAATCAATCTTGGGAATAGGTTGGGTTATTGCAAGTCCTAATTTTGTATTGTATAATACCTCGTCACTATGTCCAGTTTGTGAAGGAGTATCCCAGCTTATTTGAGTTCCAGAAATATCCTGGAAGTTTACTCCTATATCCAAATTTCCTAATGCTTCCCAATCAAATAATACTGCCATATCGGTTTTAAATTTCATACCAAAATCAATACCAGTTCCAGAACCCACATTATCCATAATTTTTCTATTAATGAACTTAATATTTCCTCCGGCATAAAAATCTATAGGGATAGCAAAAAATAACCAGCCTAGATTTAAATCATAATGAATGTGTTTAGCAAAGGCAAATTGATAGAGGTCATCAGTACTTTTAAATTTTCCATCTGGAATTCCGGGTAATTGATAGGCACTGTTGTTTATCCTCTGATCTACATTAGTTCCGATTAAGTAAGATTCTTTAAATAGGGGTATATCATTAATAGTTAAGCGGGTGACATTTATTCCGATAGTTACATCACTAGGCAATGGCTGGCAAAAGGTTATATGGTCATAAGAGGCTAAACCGTTATACAAAAATGCATGCATAGCCGTAACCTCAGATTTTTTGATTTGTGATATTCCTGCTGGATTCCAGTAAATAGCAGAGCCATCATCTGCTAAAGAAACGAAAGCACCCCCCATTCCTAAAGGACGCACACCTGAACCTATCATCATAAAGTCACCAGCATAACGACCTGCATTTAAAGGTAGAGCTAAAACGATTATAAGGATTAACATCCAGAAAGTCTTTTTCATATCTACACCTATTTTAAAATAGCCATCTTCATCGTTTTTTCAATCTTTTTATTTCCTTTCTTGGCTATAACTTTGTAGAAATACACTCCATTAGCCAGATAATAGCCAAATTCATCTTTACAATCCCATCCATACACTGTTCTTGGATACTCATGGTATCCTACTCCAGTAGGAAGATTTTTAAAGGTCTTTACTAGACGACCTGCTACTGTATAAACTTTTATCGTCACTTCATCTGCATCATCAGTTAATACATAGGTAAAACGAGTTCTACCCTGATTTTTAGGATCTTCTGTGACACCTAAAACCGGATTAGGATAATTGCCAATATTTTTTATGTCAAAGGTATTACTTACAAAGAATTGAGCTTCACGAGTATTGAAATTACCGTTTACATCCTGACAATCTATAACCAGCGTATAGGTGCCCTTACTTAAATTTAGCTGATATTTTATGGGAATTCTATTTAGGTCATCTGAGTTGATAGTGATGGTGTAGTCTTCTTGGGGGACTTTATTTCCATTAAGATAAAGTTGAACAGAATTATCAAACACATCAATTCCATTGCCATCGCTCAGTAATAGCGATATTGTACCCGTTCCTGATATATATCCACCGACGGTGAATTCTTGTTCTTGCACATTAATATCTATTGAAGGCCTTATCCGGTCACAATTCCGATAAATGGTATAGATACCTGTTTTTCTAACTTCAAAATTGACCTTATCTTCTGCTGAGGAAATATTTCCTCCTTGTAATATCCATTTCTTTCCTGAATCTTCCCAGCGATAGATTTTATAAGAATTTTCCGTTTCAAGATTCTGTGTTTCAGGGTCATCACTACTATAGAAAAAGGTTAGCTTTATCTTTTTATCATTTATAAAGGTACCGGTGGAGTCTACCAGAGCCGTATCCAGCGTTCCAATCTCATATGCATTGGAAGCAGGAACAGAGGGAGAACTATCGTAACTTCTCAATTGTATAGGATAGATATCTGGTTGACTATTTGCTGTAAAAGTTCCCAGACTATTAATATAGAAAATAGAATTTTGTCCATTCGGAACAAGATTTGGTGGTATTTCACAGTTTATATTTTGGTCAACACTTTGAATAACAGAACCTATATTCGTGACGGTATAATAGTTGAAGCTGGTAGTTAATGAGATAACATTGCTAGTATTATAGTTTATGTGAGATTCGGGGAAAGTTCCAGATACATTAACTTTTACTTTTAAGGTTATTGTTCCTATATTTGCCTGAGGAAGGTCTTCTAAAGAGAAGATGACCCAGTATTCTTCATTAACTTCCAGTGGCAGCAAATCCATAGTATTAACCGGTGTTTCCGAACTGTTAGGGGTTTCACTGTAAAGTTTTATGTCTGTGGTTAAAGAAGTGGCATTCCCAATATTTTGGACTAGAACTTTCAGTTTTTGCTCAGAATTTGTTGTTTCCAGCTTAATATCTTTCAAATATAGATCTGGTAATCGGGTTAAATAACTATATAGCACAGATTCATAATTACCGCTATCTGTAGTTATAATATATTTGAAGAAATATTCTTTTCCTGGCGATTGAGGTGGTAATTTATTGATAGTTATATAAGCATTTTCTATTGTGGGATGAGCTTGCATAGGTAAGTCTAACCAGGTAGCTCCCAAAGAGGTGCTATCAATACATACTGTTGCTTTTATAGAAAGCAGATCTTCATTGCTGAATAACTTTGCGATAAAAGAAAGAGAATCGTTCCAGGCAGGATTTTCTGGGATAGTTTTAAAATGGTTTATAGCTGCACGACCAACTCCAAAAACAGATCTGCCAATATATTCATCCGTTTCAGAATATCCGGCTAAGAAAATATTTCGGGAATAAGGAGGTTGGATTTCTGTTGGAATAATATAGTCAGCAGTGTAGCTACCATTTATTACGGGTAAATCATAGGGTATATTTACAGTGATTTCATCATTATTTTGGATGTATAGCCTTGCTGCAATAACATCCTGAGGAAATTGGGCTCTAACGATCAAAGCATCACCTGGCATTAGAATTTGTGCATCTGCATTAACGGATATATTGGTAATAGGTTTTTTCAAGTTAATTAAGGGGTCACCTAATAGAGTAGCTCCATAAGTTAAAGCATAGGTTATTCCCAGGTTTCCACTTGAACCAGTAAACTTGGCTAAAGCGTATTGATAAGCTTGCCCTAAAGTGGGGAAGTTATGTTTATAGATTGCTTCAGTTAATGCTAAGGACCATGCTTCATCAGAGTATTCATAGCTTAAACCAGTGAAACCAAAAGTGGCAATAGCTCCCTTATTTGGCTGCATTACGAAAACCTCACTGATACAACCTAATCCACTATTATCAAAAGCTGAGCAATAGCAAGCCATACTAACCACGATAGGAAGAGTCTGATTATTTAATGTGGCAATATCACTCAAGTTTAAGAGATTGTAATCAGCCCAGATATAAGAGCCACCATGACCCATAAATTGTAGATACTGAGTTCCAGTATTGATAGCTTCTTTTAATTGAGGTGAACTTCCATAATACTGTGGACTGACACCCTGAGAAGAACCATAAACTCTGGTTACTCTATAATCCTGAGGAATACTCTTTCTTCTTATGCGTTCCGATTGAAGAGCAAAGGTATTTTGAGCCGAGCCGATAGTACCTCCAGCACTTAAGGTAATATGATTATTCCAGAGTCTATTTGTCCGTGGATTACTTCTATAGTCATAGGCTTTTTGTGCATAGGCAAGAACTTGCTCTGGATTCCAGGCATTAATCCGACTTATTACAATGTCCGGAATGGGGTCATCTCCTACTATTGTTCCATACCAAGTATCACTTGCTGTGGCACCATGATTTACCGTCCATACTTTCTTAACTGGAATTAAAGCATATTGACGAGAAGGACTATTATCTCGTTCATCATATATACCTTCACCTAATAAAACAACATAATTAAGCTGTGGAGGAGACCAATTATTATAAGCATAGCTAAAAAATTCTTTCAGACTTTCAGCTGACCTTATTCCATAATTAAATTCATCAAATATATCCTGATAATCAACTTTCGCAACAACATAGCCATCTGTTTCCCAGGTGGTAACTAAGAGGTCTGCTCCTTCTGATTCAAGTAACTCTTTATTACTTACTAATATTACATTTGCAGCATTTGCAGGGTTTCTTAAGTCTGAAGGCAGATTGAATCTAAACTCTAATGGAGTTAGTTTTTTATTTTCCGTGACCGCGTAATAAACAACATCGGTAGAATAAACACTATCCTGTAGAGAAACGGTCCAGGGAGCACCTCCATCAACCGCAAATGGCTCTATTTGTAGGTTGTTAAAGATACTTGAGCCTATTTTATAAACGGATACATCATTACTACTAAAACCACTTATTTCAAACTGATATAATCCTGCAGGACGGTCTGATGGTTTAGTAAATTTTATTTTATCTTCACTGGTTCTATATTCACGCCAGTAAGTGAGTTCTAAATAGTCCAGTAAAACTTGTTCAAAGGTTCCAGATACCGTATTGCCTGAGAGACTTATGTACATATTGTTAGTTCCGTGATAAAGATAAGAATTGGCAAAAGGTGTATCATTTTCAAAGATTTGTTCAGTCTGTCCGATCCAGTTATGAGTATTAATCATAGCCTGATTTATTCTTACGGTGGCATTATGGTCAAATTGTCCCGGGGCAAGAGGGGAAGAATAAGTTAAACCATAGAGAGAAACTTTTGCTCGTGCTCTTCTTATAACACTATCTTTTGGGTATTGCAATGGGAAAGAAATAACATCTAAATCTGGAGCTTTAATTCTTCGCCAGAACCAGATATCCTCTTTATAAAAAGAGGGATTACTATCTGACCAGCTATGTCCCAATTTATCCATTATTAATTGTTGTTCAAAATGGACGGTCTGCTCATAGGCATCAGGGACTATATATTGAGCAGGATTGGAATTGACTAGACCTCCATTTTCTACTGCCATCCTAGCACCTAATCCAGATTTTAGATATAGAGTATAAACATTCTCATCTGTGTAATCATCATTATAGCAAGTATCGCCATAATGGCGATCCCCAAAGAATTCAAAGTAATCTCCTCTATTAAAATGCCCATCAGATTCCCCATAAAAATGAATAGGAACCGGACCTTTTTCACTGGTTAATTCTAAGCGACGCGGGTCAACACTATCAATATCCCATGCCATTTCTACCTGTAAAGAATCGGTCATAATCTGGACAAAGTCTTTCAATTGCTCATAGGTGACCTTATAAATTCCTTCCTGATTGACAATAATCTGGATTTCATTGACAGTACTTGTACCATTCTTCGGGGATTGATAGCTATTATCTTTTACTTTAGCTAATCTCCAGCTTTTAGAAGTGGCATTATTCAGGAAAAAGAAATCTCCAACCTGGTCAATAGGATTTTCACTTAGTTGCCAGTTCGGTGAGGCAGATTTACTTCCCAGAATTCGTACTTCTACTTTAAACTTACTATTAACAATCAATTCTTTTGTTGCTGCTCTGTATTGATAAGGGAAAATATGAACTGGGACAAATCGGCGGTCTCCGATGAAGGCACTATTTCCTGCTTGAACGATTTCTAGAGGATAAAGTTGATTACTTCTATAGGCTTTCGTATCCTGATAAAATTGATAATCCACTTTATTATCCTGGACTACTAATTTTTCTATCGGTTTCAGGTTTATATTTTTTAAAGTGGTGCTTGTAACATTAGATACTTTAACCGAGATATCTCCATCAATAGGTATAGCTATATTTTCGTTGAAGAATAATACTTGCGGATAACCTTCTTTTTCTAAAACAGTTCCTTCATCTGAAACTATTTGTTGCCAGGTGATTCCATTTATATTCAAGTAGTCTATCTGGTATTCAGGAAGAGTAAATTCAAAGATTACTTCATTTGGACTTTGACTTATAACCACGGATTGTGCCCCTATAAATATTGCGGGGACAATTAAAAGCAAAGATAAAACTATTTTCTTCATAAATATCTCTTAACCTTAAAGCTTATTTTTTCGTAAAGAAATATCTCTACGGAAGTATTTTCCATTAAAATCTACTTGATTTACATCTTTATACACTTTTTTTCGTGCCTCTGCCAGAGTCTTGCCAAGAGCTACTAAAGAAAGTACCCTTCCTCCAGAAGTCACTAATTGTCCATCTTTATTTTCCACTCCTGCATAACGAATCATACTGGAGATAGAAGGTTTCACAGTAATAGGAAACCCTGTTGAGAAAGAACCAGGATAGCCCTGAGAAGCGAGTACCACGCAAACACTACTTTGTGGACTCCATTTCAGTTTTAAATCTGAGACTGTATTATTTATTATTGCATAACAGATATCGGTAAAAGAAGTTTGTAGTAAAGGAAGAATCGCTTGAGTTTCAGGGTCTCCCAGACGACAATTGAATTCCAAAACTTTAGGACCTTGGTCAGTTATAATCAAACCACAATAAAGGAACCCTTTGTAAGGACATCCTTCAGCTTTTAATCCTTCAAGTATTGGCGCTACTATCTGGTTTTCTATTTGTTTACGATAAGGTTCTGCTTCTTTTACAGGACAGAAAGCTCCCATTCCTCCCGTATTTGGTCCAGTATCATTTTCTCCCAGTTGTTTATGGTCCTGAGAAAAGAGGGTGGTCTTAAAATCCTTACCATCCGTAATAACGAATAATGACACTTCCCATCCTTTCAAATATTCTTCTACTACTACCTTGTTTCCCAGAGTATGAACAGCTTTTTCAGCTTGGCTCTGATTATCTGCAATGATGACTCCTTTTCCAGCTGCGAGACCATCTGCTTTAATAACCAGAGGATATTTACCCAAGTAGCGAACATAAGCTAAAGCCTGCTCTTTATCCTCAAATGCTACATAGGAAGCGGTGGGAATGTGATATTTAGTCATTAGAGTTTTAGCAAAAATTTTACTGCTTTCAATTCTGGCTGCTGATTGAGAGGAACCTATACAAGAAATACCTTCTTCATTAAGGCTATCGGATAATCCTTCTGCCAGATATTGTTCCGGTCCTACCATTACCAGGTCAGGATGATTTTCTCTGCACCACTCAACGATTTCTTCTTTGCTGCGTAGAGGTAAACATTTGTAGTCTAAGGCAATGCCTCCATTCCCAGGAGCAACATAGATGTCCTTTTTGTTTATATCCCTGGCAAAAGCTTCTGCTAAGGAATGTTCACGCCCTCCACTGCCTACAATCAAAACCTTCAAAATTTGTGCCCTTGTAAATATCTAATTAAATTCAAAAGAGCAAACTCAGCTGCTTGTAAACGAATAAGTTCTCTATCTCCATTAAAAATATGAGTTTTACTCCAGATATCATTAAGAACGGAAAAACCGAAACATACCATTCCGACTGGCTTTTCAGAAGTTCCACCTTCAGGACCAGCAATTCCAGTGGTAGATATGGCTAGATCTGAACCAGTCAATTCTTTCACTCCTTGAACCATTTCACCGGCACATTCTTCACTAACAGCACCGAAATTCTTTAGGGTTTCAGGTTTTACCTTTAAAACTTTGATTTTTAATTCGTTAGCATAACTAACCACTCCACCTAAAAATACATCGGAAGAGCCAGCCAGGTCAGTGACCATTTTTTGGATGAGACCTCCGGTGCAGGATTCTGCCACAGAAAGATATAACTTCTTTTCTCTTAAAATGTGATGTAAAACACTAACTGGAGTATCTTCATCAAATCCCCAGACATATTGTTTGATCTGTGGATAGCATTCATTAAAAGCTTGTTCTATAGCTTGAGAGTCAGTTCCATAAAAACGAAGGTCTACTCTTCCAGTTTGAGGAAGCCAGGCAAAACTGACTTTTTCCGGTGGCTGGAAATCGGTTAATAATTCTGCTAATGCAGATTCCGATATGCCAAAGGTATGAATGGTTTTTTGGATAACTTTATCCTGAGTTCCATATTTCTTTTCTAAGATTGGTTTTGCCTGGGTCAAGAAGATATGTTTCATCTCCATCGGAACACCAGCAAAGGCAAAGAAGCTCTTTTCACCTTCTTCATAGAATAAACCAGGAGCAGTACCTCGTTCATTTTTCAAAGCTATAAAATCTTCCGGGACCATTGCTTGACTGCGATTTATTTCCGGAGTTGGCATATTCCGGGTGGCAAAAATTTGCTGCACCTGTTCCCAAACTTCTGCATTAAAGGTCAATTTTTTCCCGAAGAAGGAAGCTATTTCTTGTTTAGTTATATCATCGGTGGTAGGTCCTAAACCTCCAGTAGTGATGACAACATCATATTTATTCCAGCAATGTTTCAGAGCTTGGTGAATAGCTGCTGCTTCATCTTTTACTGTTACAGCATAATCTACTGGAAGACCTAAATTGGCTAATTCCTGAGCTAAAAAAGCCAGATTGCTATTCAGCGTCTTACCAAGTAAAATTTCGTTGCCGATGGTTATAACGGCACTTTTTTTCATTTAATATGCCTTAGCAAAAATTGCTCTCTGAGATGAAGGTTGACCGCAATAGATGCATTTCCCCTCTTCTTTTTCTGCCTCTAAAGGTATGCAACGGATAGTTACCTTCAAGTCTTCTTTTATTTTTTCTTCACAGAGAGGATTACCACACCAGTGAGAATGAGCAAAACCACCATGAATTTCAGGCTCTTCTGCATTTTTAGGAGTGAAATAGCGATAAAAGTCAGCTTTATCGTCTATTTTGATAGTATTTTTCTCACGAAATTCTTGAGCTTTCTGAAAGATATGGTTTTGCATTGCCTCAAGAGTGGTCTTGCAATATTTTAGCACTTCATCTATCATAACACGATGTTTATCTTTGGGATTTTCATCTCTTCTGAAAATTATTACACTGTGGGTGGGAATATCTCTGGGACCAATTTCAATCCTTAATGGAATGCCCTTTTTAATCCAATACCAGTTTCGTTCACTGGAAGTAAGGTAACGGTCATCCAGTTCTGTAATTATGGGAATACCTTCAAATTCAGCCTGTCTCAATTCATTGTTCAGCTTATTAGCTAGTTGTAAAACCATCTCTCTTTCTTGCTCATTACGATAGATAGGTATAATAGCTATATGAGCAGGAGCAATTTTGGGTGGCAGCACCAGTCCATTATCATCGCTATGAGTCATAATTAAAGCACCAATAAGACGAGTAGAAACACCCCAGGAAGTAGTCCAGGCATATTGAAATTCACCTTCTCTGTTCTGAAAACGGATATTGGAAGCACGGGCAAAGTTTTGTCCTAAAAAGTGGGAAGTGCCGCATTGCAAGGCTTTTTTATCCTGCATCATAGCTTCTATGCAATAAGTATTAACTGCACCGGGAAATTTCTCACTTTCGGTTTTTTCACCTTTAATAGCTGGAATTGCCAGATATTCCTGAGCAAATTTAGCATAGATATCCAGCATCCTAAGGGTTTCTATCATCGCATCTTCTTCCGTTTCGTGAACTGTATGCCCTTCTTGCCAAAGAAATTCTGTGGTGCGAAGAAACAAGCGGGTACGCATCTCCCATCTAACTATATTAGCCCATTGATTTATGAGAAGTGGAAGGTCTCTATAGGAATTGACCCAACGAGCAAAGGAAGCTCCAATGATTGTTTCACTAGTAGGACGCACAATATAAGGTTCAGTTAATTCACCGGACGGTTCAAGTTTTCCTTGTTCATTAGTTTCCAATCTACTATGTGTTACCACAGCGCATTCTTTGGCAAAACCTTCTATGTGTTCTGCTTCTTTTTCAAAGAAGTGCAAAGGAATAAAGATTGGAAAATAGGCATTTTGATGACCCGTTTCCTTGAACATACGGTCAAGATTAATTCTAATATTTTCCCAGATAGCAAACCCCCAGGGCTTAATAACCATACAACCACGTACTTCACTATTTTCTGCTAAATCTGCAGCTTTAATCACTTGCAGATACCATTCTGAATAATTTTCTTCTCTTCTAGGCTCTATTGCCGTCCGTTCTGATTTATTCATTGACTATCCTTTACTGTTTATATAAGCACATTTCCTTTAATACTCACATATTGTCAACAAGAAAACTTTTTTATAGGGTAAAATAAATTCTCAGGCAGGTTTATAATATTGGCCGGAAAAGAAAGCAGCTTTATAGATAAGTATCTTTTTCACCCTATCCGGGATACTTCCGATTCTTTTTAATGGATAGATCACATCATTACTTGTCTGTTTCTTAACTCTCACTTATCTCAAAAGACAGGAAAGAGTCAAGGGAGAGTCAAGAGAGAACTGGTAAGAAACTAAAAAATAAGAATTAAGAAAACTGAAAGGATTTGACATAAACCAGGAGCTTAAAATATAGTATATAAAAATAAGCAGCTTAATTAGAGGTAAAAGTAAGACCCAAAAGGAAGAAATAAATAATTACAAAATATAAAGATATAGGAGAAAAAATGAAAAAACAGCTGATTGTTCTGACGGTAATCATAGCGATAATATTGCCGGGCTTAACTGCCTGTAAAAAGAAGGCTAAAACAGAAGCTAATCTACAAAAAGTGCGGGTAGTTCTGGATTGGACGCCCAATACAAATCATACTGGAATCTATGTTGCACAGGAGCTTGGCTATTATAAAGACAAAGGTCTGGAAGTAGAGATATTACAACCGGGTGAAAATACGGTAGAAAAAATCATTGCTTCCGATCAGGCTGAATTTGGAGTAAGCTATCAAGAGAGTGTTACTATTGCTCGTTCGGAGAATATTCCAGTTAAATCTATAGCCGCGATAATTCAGCATAACACCTCTGGTTTTGCCTCTTTAAAGAGTGCCAATATCACCAGTCCTAAAGATTTTGAAGGAAAGAGATATGGCAGTTCGGGCTGGCCTTCAGAATTGGAAATTTTGAAACAGGTTATGGAATCCAGTGGAGCAGATTTTAAAAAGGTACAAATAGTTTACGGTATAACCGATTTCTTTTCTACTATAGGTAAGGATGTTGATTTTGCCTGGATTTATTATGGCTGGGATGGTGTTCAGTCTAAGCTTAGAGAAATAGAATTAAATTATATTCCGGTTCGGGAATTAAATCCGGTTTTTGATTTTTATACTCCGGTTCTCATTGCTAATGACCAACTGCTTAATTCGGAACCAGAACTGGTTAAAGCTTTTCTGGAAGCGACTAGTAAGGGATATGAATACTGTGTGCAACATCCTGATTCGGCAGCAGATATTTTATGGAAAGCGGTTCCTGAACTGGATAAGAATCAGGTAAAAGCCAGTTTGGAATATTTGAAAACTGAATTTATTTCTGATGCACCGCAATGGGGAATACAGGATCTCTCTGTCTGGCAAAATTTTGCTGATTGGATGTATCAAAAGCATATCATTCAAAAAAGTTTGAAAGCTCAGGAACTTTTCACCAACGAATTTTTACCCAATGCAACCAATATTAAGAGCTGAACACCTATATAAATCCTTTTTACTGGCAGGCAAACCACAACTCATCTTAGAAGATGTAAATTTTAGGATGGAAAAGGAAGGGTTCGTTAGCGTGGTAGGAAGTAGTGGTTGCGGGAAAACAACCTTTCTGGAACTTTTAGCTGGAATCACTAAACCTGATAAAGGAGAAATATATTATCAGGGTGAAAAGATTACAGGAAGAACTGGTCTCTTAGGTTATATGCCTCAGGATGACCTGCTTTTCCCCTGGTTGAATGTTCTGGAAAATGTTCTTATTCCTGTCAGGATACGAAATGGTGATATAAAAGAGGCTAAATCCAGAATTAATGAACTTTTACCGGTCTTTGGATTAGAAGGACATATCAGGCATATGCCCTATCAGTTATCAGGAGGTTTGCGTCAAAGAGCAGCATTTCTACGCACCTGTATGATGAATGCAAAACTTCTCTTACTTGATGAACCTTTTGCCAGTTTGGATGCCATAACTCGGATACAATTACAGAAATGGCTGGGTTATATAGCAAGAGAATTGAAATTAAGTATTATTCTGGTTACCCATGATATAGAGGAAGCGATAAATCTTTCCGATACTATTATGGTAATGAGTAAATCCCCGGGAAAATTTATTTGTTCTTTTAAGATAGATCGTCCTAATAATATGAATGAGATGCAAGTTTTTCAACTCAAAAAAGAGATACTGGAACTTGTAGCTAATGGAATATGAATATTAGAGGTAGTTTTCGTCCAGAATAACTATCTGGTCTTTATAGGTGTTATGTAATTCTTGAATATGTTGGAAAAGGAAGAATTCCTTTTTAAATTCGTTAAGTGAGGTTTCAAGGCTTTCCCGTATATCTTCAAAGGGAATAGGACGAGATTCACGACGATCGGTAACCATCAAAATATGATAGCCATATTTAGTAGGGAAGACCTCACTGATTTCTCCAGGTTGTAAAGCAAAGGCAATATCTTCAATTTCTTTTATCATCTTGCCTCGGGGAAACCAACCTAAGTCTCCACAATGTATTCCGGAAGGACATTGTGAATATTGAGTGCATATGCTTTTAAAGACTTCAGGAGAATGGATTTTCTCGCGTAATTTCTTTGCTTTATCTTCAGCATTGGCTTCATCTTTGCGAATAAGGATATGAGAAGCTCTTACCATCTCCGAAGCAGAAAAGTTTTCTTGTTGTTCCTCATAATAAGCTAAGAGCTGACTTTCAGGGATATCCAGATCAGATGGATAAAGCTGCTGGATATATTTACGAATCAGGATGCACTGCTCAATCTGCTTTTCTATTTCGGATGCAGTATGTTCATTATTAACTACAGAATTATCAGAGTCCAGTGCTTCTAAGAGGGCATTTTCAAATTCTTCCTCCGAAACCTCAAAGCCATTTAACAGGGCTTGATGATAAAGCAGATAACGATTTATAAGCAAATCTAAAGCTCTCTTTAATCCTTCTAAGGAATCTTGTCCGTAAAGAGTAACGCTTTCCTCAAGTAAGTCCTCTTCAGTGATCTCCACATCAAATACTCTGGCTATCAGATGCATTTTATCCTCATTCTTATTTATTAAAGTATGTTTTAATAATATTGGTCATTTCTAATATTATATATTCATTTGAGGTCAATGTCAAATCAAACTTATATTTTCTGTACCAGGTATATTGTCTTTTAGCATAATTACGAGTGTGTTGTGCAGCTAAATTAATACATTGCGCTAGAGGTGCATCTTGCAGAAAAAAGGGAATAAATTCTTTATAACCTAAGGTGTTCAATCCTGGTGACAGTGGAGAATATCCCAGCTGAAAAAGATACTCTATTTCATTTAATAAACCTTTATCCATCATTTGCTGGATACGATTATTGATTCTGGGATACAGAATTTCACGAGGAGGTTGTAGCAAGATACGAAAAGTATGATATTGATTATGGCAGCTCTGTTGTTTCCAGTGTTCAGTTATAGGAATACCAGTAGCATAATAAACTTCTAAACCACGGAGGATGCGTTGTTTATCATTAATGCTTATCTTAGCAGCAAAATCTGGGTCAATCCTGTTTAATTCCTGGTAGAGCGATGATAAACCCTCTTGATTCATTCGTTGAATGAGACGATGACGAATATCTTTATCTCTATCTACTTCTGGAAATAACCCTTTTAAAAGAGAAGATACATAGAGACCAGTTCCACCACAAACGATAGGAATAATACCTTGAGAGTAGAGATCTTTAATAATAGTTTCCGCATCAGCACAGAATCTGCCTGCATTGTAACTTTCCGAGGGATTTATTATACTTATTAGATGATGTTTTACTTGTTGTAATTGTTGGGAGGTTGGTTTAGCGGTTCCGATATCTAAATAGCGATAAACCTGCCGGGAATCAGCTGAAATTATCTCGGAGCCAAGTTCTTTAGCTAAAAGAATAGCAAGTTCTGTTTTGCCTGAGGCAGTTGGTCCCTCCAGAGTGATGAGAGGAATCATATCTGGCGTTTAAATTTCTTTTCTAAATCGTTAAGAGTGACCTTTATGATTAGTGGTCTGCCATGAGGACAAAAGTAGGGCATATTACAGGCAAAGAGTTGATTGATTAGATTTAACATCTCTTTACGAGTGAGTTTCTTTCCTGCTTTTATAGCTGCTTTGCAAGCAATAGATTTAGCCAGAGAATCACGGAAATCTATATTGGTTTCCATCTCTTCCTGAAGCTGTTTCAGGATATCAATAAAGACCTTTCCACCTTGCCAATCATCCAGTTCTGCCGGTATTTCTTCTATTACCAGTGAATCTCCACTGAATTTCTTGAGGACAAAGCCAGTTTTTTCCAGTAATTCCAGATTTTGCTCTATAGCTTCACGGATTTCAGTAGCAATAATAGGTGGTATATCTATAACTAAGGGAATAAGGAGTTTTTGTCGTACTGCAGGTGCTCCTTGAGTTCTTTGTAACAACTTTTCATAGATAATTCTCTCATTAGCTGCATGCTGATCTATTATAACGAAGCCATCTTCCACCTGGATGAAAATATAGGTATTATGTAATTGCCAGGGATTGATATAGTCCTCTTCGTTACTTAACAGTAAACGATAGTGAAAAGAATCATCAGGCAAATCGGGCAAGATTTCCAGCTGGTCTTCTTCCTGTTTTTTATCCAGATTGACTAGAGGAATTTCTTTTGCATCAGCTGGCTTTTCTTCTTTTGAGGGGAAGATCTCAGGTTGAAAGAGCTTACCATATTCTTTTTTATATTCCGAAAAACGAGGGATTTGGGTTTTACTGGTAAAAATAGCTCTTTCTGTATTAGTAACAGGTTGACTGGAAGATAAATCCTGAAATTTAGCACGGGCAGAAGCAAATTTTTCATATTCGTAGTTGTTTAGAGCTTCAGTTAGAGTGGTAAAGATTAAAGAGTGCACTTTTTGTTGTTCGCGAAAACGAACTTCCATCTTTGCTGGATGGACATTAACATCAATCTGCTCAGGTGGAACAGTCAGAAATAGAATATAAGGCGGAGTTTTACCTTTTTGCCAGGCTCTTGTCTTTAAAATGAAGGGTTCATAAGCAGCTTTTATGGCGTGTTTAACGGTCTTATCTGAAATGAAGCGTCCATTGATAAAAGTATACTGCATATCAATTAGTTTATCACTCCTATCTTCCAAGCCAAAGATATAGCCCTCTAACTTGTAGCCTTCCTTTTCAATGTTTATGGGAATAATATCATCGTTAAAGAACCCAGAGCCAAAAACCTCACCCATCCTTTGTTCTCTGTTCTGAGCAGGAATAAAAGATATTCTTGGATTACCATCTACATAAAGCTTTATCCCTAAAGCAGGATTAAGTATTGCCTGATGATGTAGATAACGAAGGATATGATTCAATTCAGTTTTAGCACTGCGGAGAAACTTTCTTCTAGCCGGAAGCTCTTTAAATATTGCTTTCACCGAGACCGTAGTTCCTTGATTGGCTGAAATCTGATTAACACTAATCAATCTACCGAATTGGTAATCTATCTGAGTTGCTACTTCTGATTCTGCATCCTTGGTTATAAGAGTTAGTTGGCTAACACTGGCAATGCTAGGAAGTGCTTCTCCACGAAATCCTAAGGTCTCAATATGTATGATATCATCTACGGTCTTGATCTTACTGGTTGAATGACTTTCAAAAGCAAGAAGTGCATCATCAGCACTCATCCCAGCACCATTATCACTTACTTGAATCAAATCCTTCCCACCATTTTCAATACTAAGCGTAATCATTGTAGCACCCGCATCTATAGCATTTTCTACCAGTTCTTTTACTACGGAAACCGGCCTTTCTATAACTTCTCCAGCAGCAATCTTGTTGCTCACATCTTCGGACAAAATATGGATTCTATTCATAGGTTAATAGCGGAAAATTGAACCATTAGTAAATTCACGAATGATAGAATTATAAGGCACAAGACTATCAGGAATATCTTTTACATTGGATAGAAGTAATAATAATCTTTGAGCTTCAGTGTAACCAGCTGAACTTTTCGGAACAGAAAGCAGAAGTTTCCAGGCAAATTTACGTAGAACTCCCAGCTCATAGGTAAGACTGCTGTTGAACATAAAATCAGCATTTTCTTGATAGGGGAAGATATTCTTTTCTTCACCTTCACGGACACTGGGCCAACGCTGTATAGTTTCAATGGCAGTATAGCCTCTATAATGATAATCTCTGATGATACGACGGATGAAACGGCAATCGGTAGTAGCTATCCGGTTATGATTATCTATATTGAGCTGATTTAAAGCACTTACATAGATTTTAACTTTGTTTTCAGCTTTGATAGAAGAGGTTAAAAGCTCATTCAAACCGTGTATTCCTTCAATGACTATAACATCATTTTCACGCAGTTTAACGAAGACATTGCTTCTTCTTCTGATTCCCCTGGTGAAATCATAATGTGGCAATTCAACTTCCTGACCAGCAAGCATTTGAGTTAGCTGAAGATTCAGAAAATCCAGATCCAGAGCATAGATGCTTTCAAAGTCATATTCCCCATCGTCTTTACGAACTGTCCTATCTCTATCTATGAAATAATCATCCAAACTTATAACTACTGGTTTAGTTTTACAGGCAAGAAGCTGGATGGAGAGTCTTTTAGCCAGGGTTGTTTTACCTGAAGATGAAGGTCCAGAAATAAGGATAAGTTTTATTTTAGGGTCATTGGCAATAGCAGTAGCTATTTCAGCTATTTTCTTTTCATGCAGAGCTTCTTCTACCAGAATGAACTCTGAGATATCATAGTTATCAGTTAGCTTATTAATATCAATGATATTATGGACTCCTAAAATATCCAGCCACTTATCATGTTCCTGATGAAGTTGAAACAGTTTTTTAGGAAGGACAAAAGGCTGGGCTAATTTGCATTCCTTTCCAGTAGGAAAACGAAGAATAAACCCTGGTTGCTGATAAACTATATCAAATTCCTTAACCATTCCTGTGCGATCTGCAAGAGGTCTTAAAAATAAATCATAATACTTTCCACAACGATGGATTGAAACTTCATCCCGATAGTTGTATTTCAAGTTCTTAATGATATCTTTACGTCCCATAGTGCTGAATATTTCTAAAGCTTCAGAGATAGGTACCGTAATGTTCTCAATCGGAAGATTTGCCTCTACTATCTTATGCATCTCTTCTTTTACTTTGGCACAATCCTGTTCTGTCCAGCGTTGAGCACCAAAAACTTCACAAAATACTCCATCACCAATGGAATGTTCCACTACCAGATTGTGCTGGATTCCCAGAAGTGAGTTAATTGCCTTAGCTAGTATAAATATAGCAGAATCTTGGTAAATACGACTTCCTTCAGGATGACTAAAAGTAATGCAATCTATTATCATACTGTGTTGCGGTATAAATTCTTCATTGACATATTGGGTATGGTCTATCTTAAAGGAAAGAATTTTATCTGCTGGGATATCGGTATTTTTCAGAATATCGTAGATAGGTTTAGCAGAATCAAGTTCTAGCTGTTTATATCTGTTGCCATCTAATCGCAAATCAATAATCATTGTAATTTTCCTTTTTCTTTTTTAGCCTATGCAGATTTATAGGATATTATATCTGAATAGAGCATAAGATTATTTCATATAATAAAAAAAGGTGTATTTAGTCAAGAATTTAAGAGGTATTAAAAATGAAAAAACTTAGTAAAAAACAGTATATAGTGCGAGAAACAAAGAATCTGATAGGAATAACTTTCGGCTCACTTTTAGTTGCCGTTGGATATGCCTGGTTTCTAATGCCTTATAAAATGTCACCAGGTGGAGTTGCCGGAATTGCTCAAATTATAAATTATTATTTCAAGATTCCCTATGGATTGTCTATGATTATGCTAAATGTGCCCTTATTTATCATAAGTTTTATCTTCATTGGGAAAGCTTTTGGAACAAAGTCTATCTATGGAATGCTGGCTTCTTCTTTTTTAACCGATTTAGTAAGTTTACAGAATCTAGCAAGAATGGGATGGATAGATCTATCTCAACATACCTATTTTTATCATAATAGAGTTATTTATGCTTATTTGCCTCCTGAAGACTTGATTCTTTCAGCCATAACCGGTTCAGTTTTGTTGGGCTTAGGTTTAGGTTTAATATTTAGGTTCCGTGGTTCTACAGGTGGAACAGATATTCCCGTGGCATTAATTAAGCAAAAAGCTGGTCTTTCTATTGGAACAGGATATTATCTGGTAGAAAGTGGCATCATACTATTTGTTGCCATAATGTTTAAAGACCCCAGGATTCTTATCTGGGGATATATTAACCTCTTTATCACTACTAAAGTAACGGATTTAACCTCAGAAGGTTTGCCCTATATTAAAGGGGTATATGTAATATCTCCTAAAGTAGAAGAAATAAAACAAGAAATTTTTGAAGAACTGGATAGAGGTGTTACCTTCTTGAAAGCCAGAAGCGGATATACGAATAAAGATATTGATATTCTGTTTTGTGTATTAAATCGCCGTCAGGTTGGTCAGTTAACCGATATCGTGAAAGATACAGACCCAGACGCCTTTATGATTGTAACCGATGTCTACGATGTTATGGGATATGGATTCCGTTCTCGCAATCTGGATCTTAGTGAGTAAAATAGAAAAAGATTGACAGTTTTTAAAAGATATAATAGCTAGCTCAAATTAGGATTTGCTTAGAAATCTTAGCTAGTTAAATTAACTAATAAAGGAGATAAGAAATGATAACAAAGTTTCTAAAAGAATCCAAGCAAAAAATGTGTATAAAACTACAAAATGTAAGGAGAGAAAAATGAAGAAAATATCATTATTAATCGTTATTGCTGTAGCAGTATTAATTGTCTTTACTGCCTGCAGCAGTGTCCCCAAAACGAAAGAGCTAACCGTTACTAATGTAAATGTAATCGGTGATGCCAAGGATTTAATTAAAGTTGCCGATGGAACTTATACTCTAACCTCATCGGACACCGAAATTAACTTAACTATTAACCTGCAACTTTTACAGAATAGGGATTTGGAGAGCGAAGAATTAACACTTGGACAATGGACTTTGAATCTTCTAGATAAAGATGGTAATTCTATTACGGGTGCGATGCTTCAATTTAAACCAGATAGTGGTGCAGAAGTACAGATTATGGAGTTTCTCAAGAATGGTATAATTAACGACACACTTGCTGTTACTTTCAGTCAAACACTTGCTTCAAAAGATGAGCTTAAGACCATTATGAAAGAAGCCACTTCTTTTGAGCTTACTACTGTTATTGAAAGTATTGTACCAGAACTAGTAGCCGAAGCAACACCAGAAGAAACAGCTACAAAACCTTCTACTACTCAACCAGCACAAAAACCTCAATCTGATCAGACCACAACTACAAGTTCTCCAACTGCTACTCCAGTGCAACCTTCGGAAGATTGGGATAAAGAACTTGATACTTATAGCGCTGCTATTGACCGTTATATCTCTATGAAAAAGTCTATTAAGCCAAACGACCCTAATGCGATTAGAAGACTTAACGAACAAAAAGTTAAAATTGACGCTATGACTAAGAGATTCCAGACGGCGTCAGGTATGACCGCTGCTCAATCTACGAGATTTAAGAATCTTAAAGCTAAGTTTGATAATGCGGTTTAACTAATAATTTTATTATAAGGAGATTATCATGAGAAAATATTTTATCCTACTCATCGTTGTAATAATGGCAGCTGGATTATTCTTAACTGCCTGTGAAGAAACGGAAAATACCACTGAACCAGAAAACGCTAAGTGGTCAGTGTTTGTGACAGCCAATCCTCCAGAAAGTGATCATTCTCATTTTATCACCGTTATGTGGATTGGTACTCCTCAAGATTATGTGGTGCCCACTTCTCTGGAATTGGAAATCGGTGGCGATGAAGTTGACCTGGAAGAATGGCAAGATATCTGGATTGGAGAGAAAAACTTAAATCCCGGTGCAAAATACAACTTCAAATTAGAAGTTAATGGTGAAACGGTGGTCAACACCAATCAAACTATTGTCTATAACGCAGATGCCGACTTCCCAGAAGATTATAATCCCACACAAACTGCATATGTAGAGTGGACTCTGGAGAAAGATAATGAGCATCAGTATGCCTCTGTTTATGCTTTACATCCCTTGAATCCTGATGAGGATGAAGAAGTTACTGAAGAACTTGAACCTTCAGCTCGTTCTTATCAATATCCTGCCAATGTAGTTAGTTTTCATGGAATAGGCACTGAATATACTTTAGAGATAAGTGAGATGAATTATAAGTATGTGGATGATGTTATGGTAGCTTCTGCTCAGGCTGATAATCAGGATTATGGTAATATTAAAAGAGATCGCGGTTCTCGGGAAGAAATGGTTAAATATGTAAAGCATATGCTCAATCTCATTATGAAATAAACCTTTAACGAACAAAAATAAAGCCGGAACTAAATGTGCTCCGGCTTTTTTAGTTTACGAAAGAAAGTGAGGATTCTAATTGTTTCCAGGCTGCACGGAGTTGTTTTTCAGCTAAAGGAAAATCTTCTTTATTATTAACCCAGATAGGTTTTCCATAGATAACTGCTACTCTTGAAAAAGGTTTGGGTATGCGGAAACGGTCCCAGGAATTAATTAACCATTCTTTACTAGCATTAGCTGTGACAGGGACCAGGGGTATTTTGGCTAAAAAAGCAAGTTGAAACAGACCTGGATGTATAACACCAAGAGGTCCTTTAGGTCCATCAGGTGTTATGGCTAAACTATGATTTCTGGATAGACGAACCATTTCTTTTAATGCTTGTGAGCCCTGGCGCGTGGAAGAACCTCTAATCGGAATATAGCCTAAGTATTTAAGGGGTCCAGCAATGAGTTCTCCATCCTTTGATGATGAGACCATTACCGCTATCTGAGAATTAATTCTATGCAAGGTAAGAAGCAGAAGATTGCGGTGCAGAAAAGCATAGACACAACGAAAATCATCGGAGGGTTGATTCTGAACTGTAATCCTTAAAGTTGCTCTTAAAAGTTTTAATAATCCAGCACCCAGGATTGCTTCTAATGGCATCAGGATTTCAGGCATAGGTCTCTAACATTTTTTTAACCAGATTTAGCATTTCAAGACTGGTTTTTCGTTCTCCAAGTAGGAACTTAAGTTGGGAAAGTTCTTTCTTGGTAACTGCTATTTTATCCGGATTA
>Ga0265294_10001901_pt1 | contig 27732 bp, 27 predicted proteins | sample MunlanPumphouse3_FD_192504 | JGI IMG/M metagenome (GOLD analysis project Ga0265294, IMG submission 192504) | Groundwater microbial communities from a municipal landfill in Southern Ontario, Canada - Pumphouse #3 | ecosystem: Environmental > Aquatic > Deep subsurface > Groundwater | place...
ATCATCAAAGACAAGATTGCTTCCTGCGTAAAAGCCATCTAGGGAAAACTTTTGCTTTAGACATTCCAAGTATTCTCCTATCGAACAAGAAACAATATATATTCTATATTCTTTTTCTTTTAAATATTTTATCAGGTCTTCTGCTCCATCTTTAAGATTTCTTACAATATCTGTATGATTACAAAAATATTCTCTATTTGCTCTTCCAGTTTTTTTTAGTGTTAAAACTGTTTTATCCCAAAAATCATTTATTGATATTTTGTTATTTTTATATAAACAAAAAACATCCTCTAGCTCTTTCTCTAGTTCTTTTTCTCCACAAGTTAGAAAGTCCCAAGAACCTTCATTAACCAGTGTTCCATTAAAATCAAAACAAATTATTTTTTTCATAATTCAGAAATTAAAACATCTAAGGAAATATTAGAATCAATCTTCCCAACTTTTATTTCAAAGTCTAACTCTACGATTCTATTATATATTCTTTTTAGATCCTCCATTGTAAAGTTTTTTGCCTGAGAAGATGATTTCCTGTAAACAAAAGGGTGCATCTGTTTAATAATCTCTCCGTTTTTAACTGAAATAATATTTCTTATTTGAGAGGCAATCATAGCTAAAATAAAAATTGGGGCATCTCCCTTTTCTATATGTTTTCTAAGAAGATCTATTGCCTTTTTTTTATTTTTAAAAGATATCGCGTCTAATGTCTCAAAAATATTTATTTCGTTTTTTGACCTTACCATATCTAAAACATTTCGAGAAGATATTTCTTGAGAGTAGTTAACAAGTTTCAATAATTCATTTTCCATTCTCCACAAATCTCCTCCAACAAAATCAACAAGCACGTCTATCGCATCGTTATTTATTTTCCCTTCTAAAGAAATTACTTTTTTATTAATCCATTCTTTAAGTTTTGCCCCACTCAATAGGTCAAATTTCTGAACCTTATCAATACATCCAAATAGTTTTTCTTTTTCTGAAATATCTACATTTTCAACTAAAAGAAGAATATTATCAGAATCTTTTAATTTATTAATATTATTTAAAACATCTTCTTTCACTTTTAAATTAGAAAAAAGATCTGAAAAAACTATAAGTTTTTTCTCTTTAAACATTGAAACAAAAAACATCTCTTCTTTTAATTCTTCAAAAGAGCTTTTACTATTTAAGTAAGTTAAGCCTAGTTTATTTTTTTTGCTATGACTATCTACAAGATCTTTAACCTTTTCTCTTATTCTGTAAGTATCTTTTCCATGAAGAAGTATAATCATCTCTTTTTTTGACACTTAGGACAGAAAAAAGATCCTCTCCCTCCTAAATTAATTCTTTCTATTTTTTCACCACAATTAACACATCCCATTCCTTTCCTTTGATAAACTTTGATTATTTTATGAAAGCCCCCTTTCTCTCCGTAAATAGTTCTGAAGTCAGAAAAACTATCTCCTCTTAATTTAATTGACTCATTAAGGATATCTCTAATTGCATTGTATATATTTTTAAAATCTTCATCTTTTAAATTTTCTATTTTTTCTTCAGGATGAATTTTTGATCTGAAAAGAATTTCTGAGGCATAAATATTTCCTATTCCAACAATAAAAGACTGATCCATTAAAACCTGCTTTATTTTCCCCTTCTTTTTCAAAAACATTTTCCTAAACTTTTCAAAAGTAAAATCATCTTCCAGTGGTTCTGGTCCAAGTTTATCAAATTCTTCTTCTAGTTCATCTTTTTTGAGAAACATTATTTTTGCAAACTTTCTTGCATCTGAAAGGGCTAATTGCCTCTTATCGTCTAAATAAAAAACTACATGCAAGAACCTATTCATTGGATCAGTTGAAAGAGGTCCTTCCGGAGCAATCCATTTATTATCTTTTAATTCCCAATTTCCCAATAAAAGATGTCCTGTTATTTTCTGATGAATTAGTAAAATATCGTCACTTCCCAAATCTATTATAATATTTTTCCCTCTTCTTCCTATGTCGATAATTTTCCTTCCAATTATTTTCTTCTTAAAAGATTCAAAGTCTTCTTTTTTTATTAAGCTTTCTGTATCAGTCCAAATATCAACAAAAATTCTACCGACAATTTCTTTTCTTAAATCTCTAACTATCGTTTCTACTTCAGGTAATTCTGGCATTATCCTAAAATAATCTTTAACTTATTAGTTATTTCTTGAGGAGTAAAGTGAGCTTTAACTAAGAAGTCTGCGGCTCCTAAACTAATACCTTTGTCTATATCTTCTTTTTGTCCCAAATTAGAAAGTATGATTATTGGAATACTTGCTGTTTCAGGATCTTTTTTAGCTCTTTCCAAAACTTCAAATCCATTAATTCCTGGTAAAATAAGATCTAAAAGAACTAAATCAGGTTTTGATTCTTTAATCATGGCAAGACCACTCTCTCCGTCAACGGCTGAAACAACATCATATTCCATACTGAAAAGTTTCTTAGTCATCAACTCTCTTAAGAATTTATCATCTTCAACTAATAGTATTTTTTTCATCATATTATTTATTAATTATTTTTCATTATTGGCACAGTGAAATAAAAAGTTGTTCCTTCGTTTTCACTAGACTCAAACCATATTTCTCCTTTGTGAGCGTTTACAATGTTTTTAGTAGTGTAAAGGCCCAAACCTGTGCCCTCTGTTTCCATTTTAATGACATTTTCACCTCTAAAAAACTTTGTAAAAATTCTTTCTTGCTGATTCTTGGGAATACCCACTCCTGAATCTTTTATCTTAAAAATAACACTTTTTTCGTCTTTTTCCAAGGAAATTTTAATTTTTCCACCGTTTTGAGTGTATTTTATAGCGTTTTCTATTAAGTTTTGCAAAACAAGACCCATTTTTTCTTTATCAAACTTTACACTTGGCAGGCCTTTAGGTTTTTCAAAATCTAGAAATATGTTTTTCATCTTTAGAGTTTCCTGAAAATTGTTAAGAACATCCTCCGTCAAACTTTCTAGCTGACCCCATTCCTGATTATACAAAAGCCTTCCCTCTTCTATTCTAGTAACATTTAAAAGATCATTAACTAAATGAATCATTCTTTCATTACTGATATAGGTTTTTTCTAGTAACTCTCTTTGTTCCTCGTTTATTTCTCCTATGTCTCCATCTAAAATCATTCCTACAGTCCATTTAATCGCTGACAAAGGAGTTCTCAACTGGTGAGCTGCAATAGAAACAAACTCTGTTTTCATTTTCTCAACAAGCCTGTCCTTAGTTATATCGTGAATAACTATTAAAAAGCCCTTTTCTTCTATTTCATCCTTCAGCAAAACTGAAGTAATTTCCATATAAAGCCCTTCTTTTGTTTGAACTTCTTTTTTGTAAACACTTTTTATTCTTTTTTCGTTTTCATCAATTAGGGCTTCTTTTGCTTGAGAGAATTCTTCTTTCTGTAAAAAATCAACCAAATGTTTTCCTATTATTTCATTCTTTTTAACTCCTAAAAAGTCCAAAGCTGGAGGACTAATAATTTCAACTTGATTTTTTTTATTCAAAAGGATAACCCCGTCAGTAAGATTTTCTATAATTGCCATCGTTTTATTCTTCTCATCAACAGCAAGTCTTCTCAGTTCATCTGTATCTTCTAATATATTTAAAAGTGCTGCTCGCACCCTTATTAATTCGTCCGTTTTTGTTAAAGATTCTTCCATAGGCTCATTTTACCATAGCTTTAAATTTTCACCAATCGAATTTTCCTTCGTTTTTATATTCTTAATTAAACTATTAAAACCAAAATCTTCTAACATTTTTAAAATATCTTCCTCTTTGTATCCTCCCCATTCACAGTCTTTAATATTAATTTCTAGAGGAACATCTTTTTTAATTTCTGATAGTTCTCTACTTAAAATAGCTCTTTCTTTATCATCAACTAATTTGCCTCTTATTTTCTCTCCTAAATTATCCTCTCCTTTTTCTATTTTTTCATATAAATTAACCATATCCCCAAAATCTTTAATCAGCTTCAATGCCGTTTTTTCTCCTATCCCTTTTACTCCAGGAATATTATCTGAGACGTCACCTCTTAATCCTTTAAAATCTATAAGTTGATTAGGAGTCAATCCTTCATATTTTTCCTTTACTGCTTTTTCATCAAATAGCACAGCGTTTTTAACCCCTTTATTTAAAAAATATACAAATGTATTTTCATTAATTAATTGTAAATTATCCATGTCTCCAGAGACAACAATATTTTTAATATTTTTATCTTTAGAAAAATTAGTTAATGTTCCGATTAAGTCATCTCCTTCATAACCTTCTTTTTCAAAAACAGGAACATTAAATTTCCTTAAAACTTCTTTAACTATAGGGATTTGATCATATAATTCTTGAGGGGCTTTCTTTCTTTGAGCCTTATATTCATTAAACATCTTTTTTCGAAATGTTGGTTGAGGAAGATCAAAACAGGCCACGAAATACTTCGGTTTTATTTCTTTAAGAAGCTTAAATAAAACTAAAAGAAAACCGTAAACAGCATTTACAATTAAACCTTCTTTAGTTTTAAGAGGGGGCAATGCATGGAAAGCTCGATGAATAACAGAGTTTGCATCAATAATAACAAAGCTATCTTTATTCTCCATATATTATTTTTCTTTTATTCTCTGATAAAATTTTTATTTTTATGTATATTGTTTCTTCTGGCAAAATATCTTTTATTCTTTCTGGCCACTCAATACAAACAACATTGTTTTTATTTAAAAGAATATCTTCTATAAAAAGATTTTTTAATTCTTTTTTGTTTTTTATTCTATAAAGATCAAAATGGTAAAAATTCTTCTTATTTTTAGCAGAAAACTTATTCATCAAAACAAATGTCGGACTAGTTATTTTTTGTGAAATTCCTAATCCCTTAGCAAAACCTTGAACAAAAGCCGTCTTTCCCGCCCCCAAGTCTCCCTTAAGAGCAAAAATTCTTTCTTTTTTTAATCCTTTTGCTATGTTTTCAGCTATTTCTTTTGTTTCTTTTGGATCCTCTGATAAATATTCCATATATATAACAAATTGTATAATATTGGAGAGAGTATAGCAAGATATTTTCAAATTGACTTTTAGGCCAAAATACGTTAAAATAAGGCCTAAGATATGCAAGAATCAAACATAAAAAACATTTTAGAAAGTGCTAAAAATATAGGCATTTTAACTAAAAATAATGCAAATGATGACGCAATAGGAGCTGCATTGGCTCTTTTTTTTGCTTTAAGAAGCTCTGGCAAAAATGTTTTTTTCCCGACAAAAGATATATCTCCTAAAATTTACGGATTTATTAAGAACAGGGCCCAAAAAAAATTTCAAATTTCTTTTGAAGAGGAAGTTTCGGAAGTTTATTATGAAAAAAAAGATAAAGGAATTGTGCTCTATTTAACCCCTAAGAATAAAGATGCTGCTGACGACAAGTTTTCTTACAAAGTAATCTCCGGAGACTCCCCCATATCAAGCCATTCTGAATATGATATTCTTTTTACATTAGGAATAGAAGAGTTTGGAGATGTTGAAAGTCTTTGCAAAGAAACTGCTGATCAATTATATGCCTGCACAATAATAAATATTGACAATAACCTAAACAATCAAAACTACGGAGAAATAAATATAGTAAAAGAAAATCAATCAATATCTCAAAGTATTGCCTGTATATTAAAAGATATTGAACAATACCAAAACAAAGAAGCAGACAGCTTTCTTCTCTATGGGCTATCTTTTTCTAATAAAAAAGCCGATAATAAGAAAAAGGTTTCTACAATTAAATGGCTTTTAAAAAATGGTGGAGATCTTGGTCTTTTTTCAAAGGATGTTTTAAAAAATAAATTACTAGAAACTGTTTTAAAAAATCTTGTCTTTGAAAATAATGTTTATGTGTCAACAATTTCAGAACAAAATTTTATTGAAAACAATTCTTCGTCAAAAGATTTAAGTTTTGTAGCTGAAAAAATGAAAAACTTCTTAAATCTTCCCACCTTCTTTATTTTATGGGAAAGTCGCACCTCCCCTCTTTCTGTCAAAGGACTTTTTTATTCAGATAAAAAGTATATCTTTGAAAAAATCAATTCTAATTTTAAGGGTGCTTATAAAGAAAAGGGTGGAATATTTTTGACAAATGAAAATAAAATGGATTCAGCAAAAGAAAAATTATTGTCTTGCTTAAATTAAAAAAAATGGAAGCAGCTAAAAGTAAAATTGAAATAGAGAGAAGCCTACAGGAAGAACTCGAAAAAATTGTTATTGGTGTCCCTGGATTAAAAAAACAAATAGAAAACTCTATAGATAGAGACGTTTCTTTACTATTAAAAAGCATTATGTCTGGAGGGGTTTTACTTAACTGCTCCGATATACATATAGAAGCACTTATAAAAGGATCTGTTTTGAGAGCCAGAATCGATGGTGTTTTACAAGAAATATTTTCCTTTGATACTCCCCAACACCAAAGACTAGTTTCAAGAATAAAACTTTTATCAGGATTAAAATTAAATGTTGACGACAAGCCTCAAGACGGAAGATTTTCCGTAGTCTTTAATCAGTCAGAAGAAATAGAAATAAGAGCATCAACTCTTCCTACTGAATACGGGGAAACTATTGTTATGAGAATCCTTAACCCTAAAAACTTGATAGACCTTGAAGAATTAGGGTTAAGAAAAGATATTTATAATATATTCGTAGAAGAAGCTCAAAAACCAAACGGAATGATTATCGTTACAGGACCAACTGGATCAGGAAAAACAACCACTCTTTATGCCTTTTTAAAAAAAATAAGGAGCCCTGAAATAAAAGTTATTACGATTGAAGATCCTATTGAGTATCATTTGGATGGAATATCTCAAACACAAGTAAATCCTAAAAAAGGATATAATTTTGCTGCGGGATTAAGATCAATCGTAAGACAAGATCCTGACGCAATACTTGTTGGAGAAATAAGAGACCTTGAAACAGCCTCCATATCTCTTCAAGCCGCCCTAACTGGTCACTTAGTATTAAGTACTCTTCACACAAATGATGCTTCTGGAACAATCCCTAGGTTCCAAGCGCTAGGAGAAGTAGCAACAAATATAGCTCCTGCAATCAACATGGCCGTAGCACAAAGACTAGTAAGAAGAGTTTGTCCTCATTGCACAGAAAAGAAAAAAATATCAGAAGAAGAACTTTTAATTATGAAAGAAGAATTTAAAAATGTTTCTGATAAAATTAATATTCCGTCAATCAACGAAGACACTGAAATTGCAAACATTAAAGGATGTGAATATTGCAACTTCACAGGATACAAAGGAAGAGTTGGAATTTTTGAGGCAATGGTTTTTGATGATGAAATGGAAGATTTTATTTTGACTGGCCCTTCGACTTCAGCAATTCAAAAAATGGCTGTTAGTAAAGGAATGACAACAATGAAACAAGATGGCCTTATTAAAGTTTTGAACGGATTAACAACAATGGAAGAAGTAAAAAGAATTGTTGGATAACAAAAAAGCCCCAAAGGGCTTTGAGAATAATTCCTGAACTGGGGGTCTTCGTTAGCGATAGGGCTAAGCCAAGAAATTTTCTGAGGAGTAACCCAGCCGAGGCCAGACTATCCATTAACTAAAAAAATTCCCCTTCCCCCCAGTTCAAAAATCATTCTTTTATCTTACGCAGGATAATATAACACACTATAAAATGTCTGTCAAGAGCTTTTCCCAACAAATAAATACCCCTGAAGAAACGTACGATTTAGCCCTAAGACCCAAGGAATGGTCCCATTATATTGGACAAGAAAGAATTAAAAATAATTTAAAGGTTATTATTGGTGCCGCAAAAAAAAGAGGAGAAAGCCCTGACCATCTTCTCTTTTATGGTGGAGCTGGACTTGGAAAAACAACCTTAGCACACTTAATTGCAAAAGAAGCTAATGCAAATATTCGCGTTACTTCTGCCCCTGTAATTGAAAAACCAGGCGACCTAGTTGCTCTTTTGACAAATCTCAACGAGGGAGACTTTCTTTTTATTGATGAATGCCACAGACTAAATCGTTTTATTGAAGAATATTTATATTCTGCAATGGAAGATTTTAAATTAAGTTTGATTTTAGGCAAAGGACCTATGGCAAGAACTCTTGAACTAAAGCTTCCCCACTTCACATTAATAGGAGCAACCACAAGACTAGATTTAATGTCTTCTCCCCTAAGAAGTAGGTTTGGGGCAATTTTTCAATTAAAATTTTATGAGCCAGAAGAAATAGAAGAGATAATAAGAAGATCTTCTAAGATATTAAAAATAAAAATAGAAGAGAAGGCAGTAAAGGAACTTTCAAAACGCTCTAGGTTTACTCCAAGAATTGCCAATAAATTATTAAAAAGAGTAAGAGACTTTGCTCAGATGGAAGATAAAGATTTGATTACCGAAGAAATTGCAAAAAAAGGCCTTTCCTTTTTAGAAATAGACAATTTAGGGCTAGAGCCAGGAGATATAAAAATAATAGAGACAATTATTAAAAAATTTGAGGGCGGACCGGTTGGGATACAGTCTTTATCTTCAGCAACTTCAGAAGAAAAAAATACAATTCTTGATATTTATGAACCCTATCTTATACAATTAGGGCTGATAAAAAGAACTTCTAAGGGAAGAATTGCCACTAAGGCAGCTTATGAACACTTAAAAATTGGCATTTAATTGTCATTGTCAACTTTGACTAAATTGCCTTTTTTTTGTATTATCTAGTTATGAGTGGACACAGTCATTTTCACAATATTAAATTAAAGAAAGGCGCCGAAGACGCAAAAAAAAGTAAAATTTTTTCTAAGCTTTCTAAGGAAATATCTATTGCATCCAAAGACGGAGGGTCTGATTTGTCATTCAACCCTAAATTAAGGTCTATTGTTGAAAAAGCTAGAGGATTAAATATGCCAAACGATAGTATTGAAAAAGCAATAAAAAAAGGCTCTGGAGAACTAGAAGGCTTTTCTTACGAAGAGTTCTTAATGGAGGCCTATGGCCCAGATAATGTTGCTGTCATAATTGAAGGAATAACAGATAATAAAAATAGATCTATAAACGAGATAAAACTTTTAATTTCTCAAAGAGGCGGAAAGACAGTTAATGAAGGAGCAATAAAATGGATGTTTGAGAAAAAGGGTGTCATCGGGATAAGTGAAGTTAATTCAAAAGAAGATGCTGAGCTTGCCGCTATCGAATCTGGAGCAGAAGATATTTCCTGGGAAGAAAATAATCTTATCGTCTATACTAAAATAGAAGACGTAGAAAAAACTAAAAAGGAACTAGACTCTAAAGGTTTTAAAATTGATTTCGCGGAATTAGAATGGGTTCCTAAAGAAAAAGTATCTGTAGATGAAGAAGCAAAAGAAAAATGCTTAAAGTTTTTTGAGGCAATAGAAGAACACGACGACGTCTCAAATATTTACAACAATTTACTATGATCATTCTAGGAATAGATCCAGGAACGGCAACTACAGGATTTGGCGTTATTAAGTATGAAAGAAATCAATTCTATTGTCTTGAATATGGCGTAATTGAAACGCTATCATCTGAAAACTCTGGAGAAAGGTTGAAGCAGATAAATTTCGATCTAAATGAAATTATAAAAAAATATAAACCAGAAATGGCTGCTGTAGAGAGCCTTTTTTTCTTTAAGAATTTAAAAACTGTTATGCCGGTTAGCCAGGCAAGAGGAGTAATAATTTTTACTATCTCTAAAAACAATGTTCCTTTTTTAGAGTTCACTCCCCTTCAAGCAAAAATTGCCGTAACTGGATATGGCAAGGCAAAAAAACCCCAAGTTCAAGAAATGGTAAAGAACATTTTAAATTTAGAAAAAATACCTAAGCCAGACGATGCTGCTGATGCATTAGCATTAGCAATCTGCTGTGCTAATAATATGAAGTTTAGATAATCTTTTTAAAATTCCTTTTTCCCACCTGGATAATCATTCCTTTTTCTACTTTAATCTTCTCTGTTTTAACGATTTCTGTATTATTATTAAAAATGATTTTTACTCCTCCTTGATCGATCAATCTTTTTGCCTCACTTTTTGATTTGGCCAAAGACAATTCTACTAAAAGATCTTGAACACTTATTTCTTTTTCTTCCATCTCAATTTTTTCTATGTCAGTAGGAAGTTTTTTGTCTTCAAAAACTTGTTCAAATTCTTTCTCTGCTTCTTCTGCGAATTCAACATTGTGAAAGAAAGCAACAATTTCTTTTGCTAATATTTTTTTAATCTCTTTTGGGTTAACCTCTTTAGCCTCTAAACTCTTTTTAAATCCTTCTACTTGAATCATTGGAACTCTAGTGCAGCATTCAAAATAATCAATAATTAATTCATCTTTCATCGACATTAATTTGCCAAACATTTCTTTAGGATCGTCTAAAATATTAATTACGTTCCCCCATGAAGTTGACATTTTTCTTCCGTCTAATCCATATATCATTTTAAGAGTCATTACGTCTTGTGGCTCCTTGTTAAAAATCTTCTGCATATCTCTTCCTGTTTTTAAATTAAAAAGTTGATCAAATCCTCCTATTTCTATGTCTGCAGAAACAACGACAGAATCATATCCTTGAAGTAAAGGATAAAGCATCTCATGAAGACCAATTGGTTTTTCGGTTTCCCATCTTTCTTTAAAGTTTCTTCTTTGAATCATCTGCTGGGCTGTGAAATTCATAGATAATTTTATAATCTCCTCTAGTTTCATTTTACCTAACCAGTCTTTATTGTATCTTATCTCTACCTTTTTTAGATCCAAAATCTTTCCGATTTGGGAAAGATAGTCTTTCATATTATTTTTAATTTCTTCTTCGGTTAAAGATTTCCTCATTGCATCTTTGTCAGAAGCGTCTCCTATTAAAGCTGTAAAATCTCCAATAATTAAAACTATGTTATGCCCTAAATCTTGAAAATCTTTTAGTTTCATTAAAACAGTTGATCTTCCTAGGTGAATTTTAGGACCAGTAGGATCTATTCCCAATTTTATATTTAATCTTTCCCCAGAAAGCAATCTTTTTTTAAGAGATTCTTTTTCTATAACATCCTCTACCCCCCTCGTTAAAATCTCTTCTATTTTGTTTTCATCAGTTATTATTTTCATATATTGGTATTGATTTATTGTAAGTTATATGTTTTCAAAAGTCAAAAGAAATGATAGGATACGATTATGAAAAAAGTTATTATAAAAACATTTAAAATCTTATTTGGATTCCTATTTTTAGGAATTTTTGCTGGCATTTCTACCTTTTTTTACTTTATTGGAGACCTTCCCCGTCCTGAGGTCTTTACGGAGGCTCAATTGAATCTTTCTACTAAAATATATGACAGAAGCGGAGAGGTTGTACTCTCTAATATTTATGGAGAAGAAAAAAGAACCTATGTTCCATTGTCAGAGATATCAGAAAATATGCTTCATGCTGTAATAGCAACAGAAGACGCTGACTTCTATAATCACCCTGGAATTGATTTTACAGGAATATTAAGGGCTGTTAAATTAGGCGTTACTACTCAAAGCCTTAATGTCCCAGGAGGATCAACTATCACCCAACAATTAATAAGAAGTACTTTTTTAGTTCCCACTAAAACTATTGAAAGAAAAATCAAAGAAATGGTTCTTTCTATAGAATTAGATAGGAAGTATTCAAAAGAACAAATAATAGAATGGTACTTAAACCAAGTTCCCTTTGGAGTAAATATATATGGAGTAGAAGAAGCCTCTCAAACATACTTTCAAAAACCAGCAAAAAATCTAACAATTGAAGAAGCTGCTCTTTTAGCTGCAACAATACAATCCCCTAGTTACTATTCTCCTTACGGAAGTCACGTTGACGATTTACTTAATAGAAAAGATTATGTTTTAAGAAGAATGATGGAAGAAAATTATATCTCCCCAGAAGAAAGGGATATTGCTAAAGAAGTAGAACTATCTTTCAGTGCTCGCCCTAAAACTTTAGCCTTACATTTTGTTAATTATGTAAAACAACAAATAGAAGATACTTATGGTCCATCTTTTTTAGAAACAAAAGGATTAAAAATATATACTACTTTAAATTGGGAACTGCAAAAAGAAGCTGAGAAAGTTATTAAAGAAAGTGTTGCCACTAATATTTATAGATTTGGAGCATACAACTCAGCCTTAATAGCAATTGACCATAAAACAGGTGAAATACTATCTATGGTCGGTTCTGCCGATCAATGGGGAGAATCTCTCCCTGAAGGTTGTGATCCTGCTAAAACCTGCAAATTTGTTCCTGATTTTAATGTTGCAACTCAAGGGAACAGACAGCCAGGATCATCTTTTAAACCTTTCGTTTATGCGGAAGCATTTAGAAAAGGATTTTCCGATGAGACTATTGTAATTGATGAGTTAACAAGTTTTGGTGTTTGGGGAGGAGAAGAATATGTCCCTAGAAACTACGACGGATTATTTAGAGGACCCATTTCCCTAAGAAATTCCCTTGCTCAATCTTTAAATATTCCTGCCGTTAAAGTATTAAACGAGATGGCCGGATTAAACGATAGCATCTCTTTAGCTCAAAAGTTAGGCATCACCACTCTTAATCAGCCACCTTCTTTTTATGGCCTATCTCTTGTTTTAGGAGGAGGAGAAGTTCATTTGATTGATATGGTTTCTGCTTATGGAGTTTTTGCTAATGGAGGATATAGGATCGCTCCCTCTGCTATTTTAAAAATAGAAGATGCTTCTGGAAATATAATATATGAAAACAAAAACACTCCAAGAAAAGTTTTAGAAACTTATGTTTGCGACATGATAACCGATGTCTTATCTGATAACAATGCTAGAGCTCCAATTTTTGGATATTACTCTAATCTAAGATTTGATGATTATAAAGTTTTTGTAAAAACAGGAACTACTCAATTAAACGTAGACGGTTGGGTTGTTGGATGCACAGAAGATACTTGTGTCGGTGTTTGGTCTGGGAACAACAACAATAGCCCTATGGTTGGAGGAGTTGGAGAATCAGCATCTGGCCCAGCATGGAGAAAGATTATAGAAAAAAGCGTAGAACTTAATAAGAATTAAATTCTTATTGGCATAATTACATAAAGATAACTTAAGTCCCCTACTGGCCTAATTACGGCTGGACCATCGTTGCCTTGAAACTCAAAAGATATCTCAGAACTCTTTATATTGTTCAAACCGTCTAAAACAAATTTCCAATTGAATGATATTTTAAGTGATTCCCCTTCAATAGTTGCCGGCATTTTTAATTCACTTTCTCCTATCTCAGAATCCTGACTTTTAATTTCTATTTCTTTTTCTTCAGGATCAATTTTTAAAATAACCTCATTAGTTTTTCCACCAAACAAACCTGCTGTTTTAATTTGTTTTGAGAACTCCTCTTTATTTAAAATTATTTTCGTTTTAGATTTTTTAGGAATTATTTCTTCATAAGCAGGATATTCTCCGTCTATCTGCCTAGAAATAATATTAATCTCTGGATGGCTTGAGTTGGGCAAAAAAGTTTCAAACAATATTTGGGATTCAGAAAAACATATTCTAATATTTTTCTCTTCGTCTGGTAAAATATTAATAAGCTCTTTGACTGTTTTTTGAGGCAATATAAAAGAAACGGGTTTATTAAATAAGTTTTTATATTCTTTTCCTGCTTTTATTGTTTTCTCTGCTAATCTAAAACTATCTGTAGCAACTAATTTAATATTATCCATATTAAAAGAAAAGAAAACTCCTCCAATTTCTGGTTTTACTTGAGAAAGACTTGTTATATCAACAACATTGACCAACCCTTCTTTTAATTTATTGCCATCTATTTCTATATATATTTCCTTAAGAAAACTTGGAATAATTGGAAAGTCTTCTGAAGAAAATCCTTTTATTTGAGTTTTTAAATTATTTGTCTCAATAATTAAAGTATTGTTTTTGCTTTTAATATTTACTTTGTCATCTGGTAAAGAACCTATTAATTGACTTAGAAATTTTGCGGGAATAGCAATGCTTCCCTCTTTTTCTGTTTTACACATTCCCCACCACTGTATTCCAACCTCTAAGTCTGTTGATGATATTTTTAAAAAATTTGGCAATGTTTCTATTAATAAATTATTTAAAATAGGAAGAGTTATATTTTTTCCTGTAATTTTTTCTGTGATATTTAATCCTTTTTTAAATTCTTTGGTAAGTATTGTGAAGTTCATTTTCTTTTTTCTTTATAATAAGTTTTATTATTTATTATTACTATTAGCTTGATTGTTTTTGGGGATAAAAATTAATAATTTTGTTTTTTCTTTTATTGTAGCGGTTCTTTTATTTTTTTAGTGTGGATAAGAGGGGTATTAATAACTGAATAAGGTAAGGTTAAAAGTGTATAATTTTTTTAATGTTATTTTTGTCTATATTTTTTGCATAACATTTGAACAATTTTTCCACTTTATTTACTATATATTCTTTGTAAAATTAAATCGACTTCTTGCCTTATTTTTTCATTTTCTTCGTACTCTTTTTCTATTAATTGACAAGCATGAATTACTGTTGTGTGATCTTTCCCTCCAAATTTTCTACCTATTTCCGAATAAGACATTTTTAACTCTTTTTTTAATAAATACATTGCAATTTGTCTTGGTCTTGCAAATTCTTTTTTCCTTGAAGTAAAAAACATGTTTCCTGATGGAATATCATAAAAACTGGTTATTGATTCAACAATTTTTTTATGATTGGTTATTTTTGATGGAGAAACAATAATATTTTTTAATAATCTTTTAGCGTCATCTAGGCTTAATATTTTGCTATTATTTGTTTTTTTATAGATTATCAATCTACTAATAGCACTTTCTAGTTCTCTTATGTTTTTTTGGATGTTATTAGCAGTATATTCTAGTACATCAGAAGGAATTGAAACATTTTTCTCTTCCATTTTTTGACTTAAAATAGCGAGTCTTGTTTCGTAATCAGGCATAGTAATATCTGCAATCATTCCCCCATTGAAACGGGATTTCAGTCTTTCTGTAATGGCAGGAATATTATTGGGATGTCTGTCAGAAGAAAGAATAATTTGTTTATTTTTTTGATACAAAGAATTAAATGTGTGAAAAAATTCTTCTTGTGTCTTGTCTTTACCTGCCAAGAATTGAATGTCGTCAATTATTAAAACATCAATTCCTCGGAGATTCTTTTTCAATTCTTCTATGCTTTGATTTCTTATCGCATTAACAATTGTTGAAATAAGTCTTTCAGCTGGAATGTAGCGTATTTTTTTAGAAGGATCATTTTCTTTTATTTTGTTTCCAATAGCCTGCATTAAATGAGTTTTTCCTAATCCTACGTCTCCATAAATAAAAAGAGGGTTATAGTTTTTGCCTGGTTCTTCTACTATGGACATTGCAGCAGCATATGCAATTTCATTAAAGGGTCCAATTATAAAATTACTGAAAGTATATTTAGGGTTAAGGTTTGTTTCTTTGCTTACTTCTAATTCTGAAAATCCTAGTTGTTCAAATATTTCCTCTTTCTTTGTAGTTTTCTTTTTTTCTACAATCTGAGTGTTAATTGGTGTGACGATGCACTTTACATCTTTAATATTGGGATCAAAAGATTTTAATATCTTTAAAATATCTTTATTGTATTTCTGTTCCATCCATTCTTTGGAAAAAGAGTTTGGCACTGAAATAACGACAACATCCTCTTCTATTGAGGATATTTTAGTATTTGCAAACCACGTGGCAAAATTTGCTGGCGAAATACTTAATTGAATCTGGGATAAAACCGATTGCCAAAGTTCTTCGTTGTTCATGATTTTTAATCTTAAGTCTTGATACTATTATATCTTAAACTGTCAACAAATCAAAAAAGTCTTGTAAATAAAGGAAAAAAGGGTGGCATGTGGAAAGCCTGTGGAAAAATGGTTAATAATGTTGATATCTTGACATCGATTAAATTTGGTTTTTTAAAAAAGTAATTCTTTATTTTAAAAAAATAAAATGATAAAATAAATAAAAATATTTCTTCTTTTTTAAATTAAAGAAAAATGGAAAAAAACAAAACACTCAAAAGAGCTTTTACAATGATAGAGCTTTTAGTTGTAATTGCTATTATAGGAATTCTTTCTGTAATGATTTTAGTTTTAATTTCTGGAACTCAGGGTTATGCTAGAAATTCTAGAATTAAATCAGGAATGTCTCAGATAAGGTCAGCTGCTGAATTATACAAATTAAATAATGATGGAATTTATACAAACCTTACTAATGACTATGAAATTTCCTTATTGTTAGAGGATATAAACTATCAGGGAGGAAATGTATTAAGTAATTTTAGTGTTAGTTGGGATGGTCTTTATTATTGCGCTACAACTAGCCTTAATTCTACTTCTGATCTTTGGTGTATTGATTCTCGTGGATATTCTGGAGAGGGAGGATGTACAAATCAAATTTGCGATAACTCTATAGAGGGCGGATGGCCCTGTGGAGACAGCTTTACAGATTCTCGTGATGGTAATTTATATTCTACAGTTAAGATTGGTAATCAGTGTTGGATAGCAGAAAACCTTAAATATCTTCCGTTAGTTTTTAGTCCATCTAATGGATCGACAGATGAAGCCCGCTATTATGTTCATAGCTATGATGGAACAGATACAGATATTGCTGAGGCAACGGCTAATTATTCTACTCACGGAGTTTTATATAATTATCCTGCCCTATCCACTGCTTGTCCTCTTGGTTGGCATGTTCCTACTGACTATGAATTAAAAACACTGGAGATTCATTTGGGAATGGAGCAGTCTGAAGCAGATAATGAAAATTGGAGAGGAACAAATGAAGGAAGTAGGGTGGCAGGAGGTTATTCTTTATGGGATGGAAATATTTTAAAAGATAACGTTGCTTTTGGACTGTCTGGCCTTAATCTTTTGCCTTCTGGTGGAAGAGCGCTAGATGGAAATTTTTATTCGATTGGATCTGGGCTAGGATTATGGACATCAACTCTTTCGGGAGGAGATGCATGGAGGAGAAGTCTATATTCAGAAAACTCTGCTATTTTTCGTGGGATTACCTCAAAAGCTTATGGATACCCGGTTCGTTGTCTTATAGATTAAATATTTATGTTTCTTTTTTGGATTGACCAAGGGCACATTTTTTGTTATAGTTTCTTCATAAGTTAGTATAAAAGATAATAATATGAGTCAGACTTATCAACCTAAAAAAAAGAAAAGAAGTGCCACGCATGGTTTTTTAGAGAGATCAAGCACTAAAAGTGGTAAAAAAGTTTTATCAAATAGAAGGAAAAAAGGCAGAGCAAAACTTTCTGTCTAGTTTATTATGTTACCAAAGGAAAATAGGCTTAAAAAAAAGAAAGATTTCGAAACAATTTTTAAGAGTGGAAAGCTTATAAAAGGTAAAGATATCCTTGTTAAATATCTATATAACAAAGAGGAAGATAGTAAAATAGGATTTATTGTTAGTAAAAAGGTTTCTAAAAAAGCGACAGAGAGGAATAAAATCAAAAGAAGATTTAGAGAAATTATAAGGGCCAATAAAGAAAAAATAAAAAAAGGCTTAGGAATTATAATAATAGCTCTTCCCTCTTCTAAAAAGTTGTCCTTCAAAGAGATAGATAGTGAAATCAAAAATATTTTAGAAATAATTAAATAAAATATTGTGAATATTTTTTTAACAATCTATTATGGATTAATTTATCAACCGATGTTGAATTTTTTGGTTTTAGCCTATATCTATACTAATAGTTTTGGATTTTCTGTAATTATTTTAACAGTTTTAATTAAATTATTAACAAATCCTTTAAACAAAAAGGCCTTAGAATCTCAAAAAGCAATGGCAGAGATTCAGCCTAAAATTAAGGAAATTCAATCAAGGAATAAAGACAATAAGGAAAAGCAGGCCCAAGAAATGCTTGCCTTATATAGAGATAAAAAATTCAATCCTTTTTCAAGTATATTTTTAATTTTTATACAGCTTCCAATTATTATTGCTTTATTTCAAATATTTAAAGGTGGGATAGAAATTGATTCACAATTTATATATTCTTTTGTTTCCCTTCCTCAAATGATTGATCCTTATTTCTTTGGCATAGATCTATCAAAACCAAATACAATATTAGCTATTTTGGCAGCTATAGGACAATACTTCCAGACTAAATCAGGATTCTCTCAAAATCCTAAACCTAAAACTGAAGATAAGGGAAAAGATAAAGAATTACAAATAACAGAGATAATGCAAAAACAGATGATGTACATTCTTCCTGTTATTACGTTTACTCTTCTACTCTCTCTCCCCTCTGCATTAGGACTTTATTGGTTAGTTACGATTGCAATGACAATATATCAACAAAATAAAATTTTTAAAGAAAAAAATGATTAATCAAGAAGAGGTAGAAATTATAAGAGATTTAATAAGAGATTTTTTTGATCGAGCAGGTTTTTTTGTTGATGTTCATATTAATATAGGCTCAAAAGAAGATACAGATATTTTAGATGCAAATATAAAGACAACAGAAGCACAAAGTTTGATTGGTAAACAAGGTCTTGTTTTGGCAGACATTCAACTTCTTTTAAGAAAAGCTATTAAAAAGAAAATTAATAGAGATTTTTATATCAGCATAGATATAGATAACTATAAAAAGAACAAAGAAGATTATTTAAGAGATTTTGCTCAAAGTATTGCTGATGAAGTCTCTAGAACAAAAAAAGAAAAAGAGCTTCCTCTCCCCTCTTCCTTTGATAGAAGAATAGTTCACATAGAGCTTGAGAAAAGAAAAGATGTCCTCACTGAAAGCATAGGACAGGGAGAAGATAGAAAAATAATTATAAAACCTGCTATTTAAGCAGGTTTTTTGCTTCTTTTATTTTTGCTACCTCTTCTGGACTTGTTGTTATAATCTGATCTTCAGTGTATGAAGCTACAATTCTTATAGCTACATGTTTTTGTCCTGCAAAAAAGATTCCTTCCCCTACAGGAGTTTCTAGCAACAAAAACTTTTCTTGATCTGTTAAATTAAAAGTATGTTGAAGTAAGTCAATTGTTGCAGAGCTTTGCTTTAAAAGAATTTGGATTGAAGAGTTAGTAATAATCGGCTTTCCATAATCTGAGCGCATAAAGTCAGAAACATCTTGAGTTATTGTTGTTACTCCTAGCCAATATTTTCTGGCTCTTTTACATATACCAAACAAGAAAGAAGCTCCATCTTCAGTTTTCATTATCCACCATGCCTCATCTATAACAAGGAGCCTCTTTTTTAGGGTTGTTCTAGCGGCGTTCCATATATATCTCATAACAATAAACATAGCGATAGGTCTTAGCTCATCTTCCATATCTCTTATACCAAAGACTACTAATTGTTTATCCATTTCAATATTAGATTTTTGATTAAAGAAAGAAGCAAATGTTCCTTTGGTAAACTTTCTTAATCTTTCAAGTAAAGAATCGGCTCCCTCCATTGTCTCTAAAACTGATTCAAGGTCGGACATAATTGGAACATTTTCTGCCCAAGTTTCAGGGTCTGAATTAGGAGTAATATCTTTTGAAGCATAAGTTTCATACAAGGCTTGATCCATAACGGCATCTTCTTCTGGGGTTAATCCTCCAAGCATTAATCTCATCAATCCAACTAAGTTTATAATATTAGATCTTAAAACATCTTCTGCTGTTTCATCTTCTCTTAATTTAGGAAGATCAAAAGGGTTTACGTGGCTTTCAGAACTTAAAGATATTTTAAAGAATGAGCCTCCTGCTGACTCCGCTAATGTTTTGTACTCATTTTCTGGATCAAGAATTATACATTCTGTTCCTAACATTAAAGACCTTAGGACCTCAAGCTTAACAGCATATGATTTACCAGAACCTGATTTTGCAAAAATAACCATATTAGCATTTTCCATACTAAAACGATCAAATAAAACTAAAGAATTATTGTGTTTGTTTATTCCATAAAGTATTCCTTCGTCAGAACTCAAGTCAAAAGAAATGAAGGGGAAAATACTTGATAACGGAGTTGTGTTAAGAGTATTATGTATCTGTAGCAAATCATTTCCATAAGGGAATGATGAGATGAGTCCTTCTCTTTGCTGATATAAAGCAGGTTTTATATATATTAAGCGGGACTCAAAAGTAGATCTTAGAGATATTTCTATATTTTCTAATTCTTTAGTGTTATCAGCATAGACGGTGATATATAGTCCAAATTTAAACATTTTTTCTTGTGCTGTTTGAAGTCTTCCTCTTAATTCTTCTAAGTCTTGGTAAGCAGTTTCAAGGGCAGGGTCTCTGATTAAGCCCTTATCTTCCCTCTCCATTATTTCGGCTTGAACTTCGGTTACACTTTTTCTTAATTGTTTTAATACGGTACCTGTTTCTATAGGATGAAAGAAAAAAGAAATATCAAAAGGAACATCCATATTAATGATTGGAGATAACCAGCCAGTAGTTAAATATCTTGGATAAGAGAAAACAAAATATGTTTTTGCTAACTTCTCTTCTATTTGAACATAATTTTGTCTTACTTCAACTGAAGCAGGGGCAATAATATCCAAAGCAGATGTCGTCTCTACATCTAAATACTTTTTTTTGTTTTTGTTTCCGAATAAACCCATATTTATATTATAATTTCAGGGGGTAAATCAGGGTAGTACCCTAATTCAGCTTGTCTTATATGATGTAATCCCCATAATAATTCTATTAATTCTTCAGATCCTAAAGATACAGATTTTAATCCACATCTTCTTATTCCTAAAGAAACATATTCCATTCTTTGCCATAATTGATATTTACCGGTTTGGAATTTTTTTTCTGTTAATTCTGTTTGAGTACTAGAAGATTGTCCAGGAACACCAGTTACTTCCGCCATTGGAAAATAAGGGACAACGATATAAAACTTTTTAGTCATTATAGATCCATTATAAACAAGCTCCTCTATAAATGAACGATACTCTGCGGTCTGAATTTTTAACAGTTCGTTTTTTTGTTTTGATTCCAGTTCTTTAATTTTTTCTATATATCCTGTTATGTTTACTTTTCTTGAGTTGATTATTATTTGGCAAGAAAAATCTAATGAATTTAAAAAGTTTTGGAATTGATAAATAATAGCCATTTGTTCGTCTTCTGATTTCAAAGCAAAATTAGTTGATGAAACCAAAATGACACCCTTTAAGGATTTATCTCTTTGAATCATGATGCCCTCTCTTATCTGCTCAATCGGTATAAATTGTTGAGATGGAATTTTTGCCATTATTATTTTTCAAAATCAATTTTTTTAATCAGTTCCTCAATTTTTCCTCCTTCCCTCATTTTTAAAGGAGACTTTTCTTTTTTTTCAGGAACGATTTCTCTTTTTTCTCTTTCTGTTGAAAGGTAGACTGGAGACTGCTTTCTTTTCCATAAATATAGTCTAGGAGTTGAGCTATAAAATGCCCAGTTTTTCATTACAACTGGTAACTCTCTTCCTTCTATTTTATAAAAGGATATGGCAAGACCTATTCCGGTTAAAAAAGAAGCAATCATAATAAAGAGAAAGAAATTTTGTTGTCCTATAAAAAAATACAAAAAGAAACAGCAAACGGCGACTCCTCCAATGGTCATGCTTTGCCTTACATTTAAAGCGCCTAATATCTTTGCTTCATGTTCTATGAATTGAGGGACTCTATATTGCATATTTAAATTAAAGGTTCTTTATATGGATCTCTGTCCTCTTCAATATCATTCTGCACAAGAGTTTTTTTATCGCTATCAGTATTTTTATTATTACTTAAATTTTCTTTCTTAGCAATGTTTGAAGAGTATAATTTATTTAAATCAATTCTTAAATGACTAAAAATTCTTCGATCAATTTCATCACTAATTTTTTTTGCTAAACTAGTCTCTAGTTCCATCTCTAGTTCAATCGTAACAAAGAATTCTTTTATAGGAAGTTTCCCCATTAAAGTCTTACCGATATACTTCATCAATTGGGATTTTAGTTCTTCTTCATTGAGACCATTTTTTTCACAAACTTCCGATACGATATTATAATTTTTCTCTGAAAAAAGAGCGTCTTTGATAATGTCTGGGAGTTTTTCGTACTCTTCCCAAAAAGTTTCTTTTAAATTAGTTTGCATCATCATATATGTGTTATTTTATCATATATTTAAATTGAATCAATGCTTGACTATACTCCCCTTTACAAAATATATGTTATGTTTTATAATTATATTGCTCAAGAGAGCAGGATCTTTTAAAAAAAAGAGGTATTACAATGGAGATTAGAAAGTTTTTTTCTTCCCGTTCGGGAAGAGGGCTTATTGCCGTTCTTGCGGCATTTGTTTGCATGTTGATTTTCCCTCGGCTCTGGGGAGTAATTGGAGCTATAGCAGGAATAATTTTATTCTTTGGAACGTTCTTCTTGGTCCTTTATTTTGTCTGGGCCAGAGAGCAGATCATCGGCTGTTTCCCCGAAGAAGGTCATGCAGTGATCTTTATGGAGGGAGACTCTTTCCGTGATATGGTAATAAAGTATCGCGGGAAGAAACTTGACGAAGAGTTTAACGTTGTTGAAAATGACAACAAAGAAAGAGAGCCATTCAACATTTTTGGAATGCATATTATTCCTTGGTGGCCCCTTGGGAATGTCTTCCGATACAGTCAGAAGTGGACTAAACTAGGCAGAGAAGGAAAAGAAGAAAGAGAAGAGGGTCTTTGGCAAGTTCTTCTGATGAAGTACCCTTACTATGTAGAAGTCCTTTCTGCGGAGACTATAAACAAGGTCCCTATCAATATGGGACTTATAGTCGAAGCGCAGATCATCAATCCGTACAAAGCAATGTTTGCTGCGGCGGACTGGGTGTATATGATGAACTCTTGGTTCGAGGGTCTCGTAAGAGACTTTATCCGGACTATGAGCTACGAAGACCTCATCACCAAAGACTTATCTTTGGAGATAGATAAATACATAGCTAAGAATACTCTTCCTGGCATGGAGGACTCCTTAAAGGCACTTTTATTTAACATCTACGGAGTAAGTGTAACGAAAATTTCGGTAGTGAGTATTGCTCCGGCCGATGAGCGTTACGCTCAGGCTACTCTTGATGAGGTGGTTGAGGAAAAAAGACGTGAGGCGGAAGTCGTGAGGGCTACGGCCGAGGCTCAGAAGAGAGGCATTGAAACGATGGGGGCCATCATGGAAATGATTTCTCAACTGACCGGCAAAGAAGCAAAAGAAATAAAAAAAGAGCTTCTCGAGAACCCAGTTTCCTTTAAGGTGAAGTACGGCCAATATTTCGAAGAGGCCTTAAAGCTTGTTAATAAGAGCATGTCTATCAAGGGAGACGCTTTTATGGAGATTGTTATGCCTGGAGGAGGAGAAGGTTCTTCTTCTGGAGGAAACAAGGACACTCTCGCCTTGATTATTGCTGCAAGCAAAATCCTTGACAAGGAAAAGAAAAGCAACAAAGGAGAGAAGGTAGAGCCAAAAGAAAAAGAACAGAAAAAATCTTCTAAAGATATTGACGAAGACGAGATTAATCGTCTGGTCGATGAATACCTGGATAATTTATAAGGGACAAAATAAAAAATATAGTCCCTTTTTCTTTACTTCAAAAGCTCGTAACCAATAGTTTTTTCTTTTACCATAGCTTCTTTGCTATCAAGATATTCTTCTATCTCTTCTGTATCTTCTTCGTTTCTTAATTTTTTAATATCTTCGTTGTCTTCTATTGATGAAGATATTTCATTAGCTATTAAAAGAGAAACCCCAAGCTTTTCTTTAATTAAAAGAGGAAGGTCCTCATAAGATATATTATTATTTATTAAATCATCAATAATCAATCTTAATCTAAGGAGAGGGTGAAAATCTTCTGGATTTTCTCCCTTATCAATTCTCTCCATTACTCTATCGTTAAAAAATAAAGAAAGAGCTTTTTCTAATTTATTAGAATTTTCTAAATAATTAAAACTTTTATCTATTATTTCTTTTTCTAATCTATAGGTTAAAATTATTTCTCCTAAAAAAGATATAATATTGCCGTTTACTATTTTCATATTTTTTTATAGTTTTGCTCTTTTGTTTTTTAAATCTAATTCTTTATCCTTTAAAGTTTTTATCTCTGCGTCAATTGCAACTCTTTGCTCCTTTGTTGTATTTATGTATTTTTTAGCTTGCTTGTCTGCTATTTCTTTTTTAACGTCTTTCAATGCTGTGTTTAAACTTTTTGCTACTGTCGGAGCTCCTAATGAGGAACCTCTTTTTCTTTCCAAAATATTAGTTCTTAGTGCTCCGATTATCATTGTTTTAGCGTTAACGTCACGATCATATTCAGCAGTGCCAATAGGATTTTTGGACAAATCAATTGATTTTGCACCTCTTAATAGGGCATTTTGTTGTTGGGTACTTCCATTTCTAAAAATATTTTTAACTTGTTTTACATCTAAAGACCTGGCAACAGAGCTTCTTTGTAGGGCAGAATCTTTTAAGTTTTTAGATGTTTCTGAAGAAGACATCTTGTTAATAACGTCTCCCATTTGAACTTCAAATTCTTTTTCAAATTGTTCAATTCTTTCGTCGCTAATATTTTTATTATTAAGCATTGCAAGCCCTAGAGCCTTTTTCATTTTTTTAACCTTTTCCTTGTCTCCTTGTTTTTCTGCGATACTAATTCTTTGTTGAGCCATTTCTACTTCTTTTTCTACGTCTGCAGCATTGTCTCCCTTTAGATAATCTTCTGGTTTCTCAGTAAGCTCTTTGTCAGCTTTTTCTGACCTTGTTTTGTAGTCTTGATCTTTACCAAAATGAAGTCTTTCTTTAACATTTCTTCTTCCCCATCCTACGACTTTTTCTTTTGCATTTTCTACAGACATTCTTCCAGAATCTCTATTGTCAAAATAGATAGGATTTTTCTTTTGTGCCAAAGCTCCAGCAGTACCTATTACCCCTTCTTTTGTCCATGTTCCTGCTGCTGCTCCTGCTGATTTTGCGGTATTAACAGCAGCTCCCTTTACAGTGTCTAGAGCTTTTCTTCCGAGATTACCAATAGGCGCTGCCACTGCTCCTCCAGAAGAAATAGTTATAAAGAATCCTGCAATAAGAATAATAAGAGGTGTCATGTATTCGAAAAGAGCAGTCATTGTGTTTGTGATTATCGAAGTATCGTCACTGGTAGAAGTTAATGGAGAAAGAGCAATTAAAGTCATTGACTTGTTTGCTAAAAATATGAATAGTCCAGCAGGGATGGCAATGATACACCACTGTACAAAGTTTTCTACCCATTCGTCCCAGAATAAAATACTAGGGAAAAACTTTTTAATAGTGTTTGACTTAGGGAATACTTTTGTTGCTACTGCAATTGGAGAAGCAATAATTAATATCCATAAAATAATAGCTCTCGCGACAAATAAAATAGAATAAAGAATGTAAACCCAAAAAGAAACTATAGAAAAGATTAAAATAAAAATAAGGTTTCCAACGGCTCTCCCAACGTCTTGAACTCCTTGAGCAGCGGTTTGAGCTTCTCCTATTTTTGTAAGAATGTCTCCACTTATACCGTCAACGACAAATGATCTGGCAAGAATATTTGATCCATCGATAATGAATCCACAAATAACAGGAGTGAAGTTTACTAAAATAGCAGCAATAATAAAATTAACAAGTGTTTTCTTTGCTTGGCCCTCCTCTCTCCCTAGAATTATGTTTATAGCAATTATGACAAGTCCAATAATTAGAGCAGCATTAGCAAGGTTTCTTACTATTTCCCATCCAGACTGAACAACTTCATTCTCAGCTCCAGAATAGTTTATAAAATCACTGCCCAAAACAAAAGCTAAAATAGATGCTCCTATATTAGGAATAGTTCCAATAATTATTCCTATGAACCAGCTTATTACATAGACGATTCCACTACTAATAGCTTTTCCCATTTCACTTTCTACGGCGTCTCCCACGAAAGGAATTAAAAGATTAATAAAAGCATTAGTTGATTCTAAGGGAATGAAAATAAAAATAGAAGCTACTAAAAAAAGTAAGAATAATTTTTGAACCTTTTTAAGATTGAGCATAATTTTTATTTCATTATATATAAGATGACTTTAGTTGTAAATATTTTTAAAATTTCCTTGTCTCAATTAAAAGAATAAAGTATAATTTTATAAAGTATGTTTAACTTAAGATTTACTCCCGAAATGTTTTTTATGCTTCCCACCGCTCTATTCATAGATTTTTGTGGCTTGGGTTTAGTTATGTTCGGGTTAGATGATTTAGGCCTTCTTGATATTGCCGGAGTGTTAATATTTTTTCCTTGGTTAATTTTAAAAGGAAAAAGCACCCCTTCCCTATCAGGAAGAAAAAGTGGCGAGAATATAAAAAAACTTTTCAAGGGAAAGAGCACAAAACTTATTACTCCTCTTGTCGGAGAAATTTCTCCTTGGATTGGAGGACTTGGATTTTTTTGGACATTATCGGTATTATGTAATTTAGGAGACCAATGATATTAAATTAAAAAATATGGATTTTGGTGAAAACTTTATTTTAGAAGTAATCAACTACTTAATAATGTCTGGAATAGCCCTGACCATTATAATGATAATGTGGCATGGCTTTAATCTTTTAAACTCGAGGGGAGATCCTTCAGCTTTTTCTAGAACAAAACAAAAAATAATGAATACCCTATTAGGACTAGGAGTTCTTCTAATATCTTTTGTACTTTTAACAACTATTAATCCGGATCTAGTTAAGCTAGATTTTTCTTTTGAGGGCGTTAAAGTGAATAATGTTACTTTATTTGAAAGAAAAGATCCTACTGAAACAATAAAAGAATATACATTTGAAGAAATACCAATTGGATCAATTTTAGAAAGTCTTTTAGCGGAGACAACATTAATGAATCCTGAAGAGGAAGAAGAAGGTTCTATTTTAAGAAATATTCTTTGCTATGAATATGAAACAGAATTAAAAGATGGTGATGGCAATATTATTATAGGAAATACTGTTGATCAAAATAACGATGGGGAGATAGATGAAAAAGATCTTCTTTTAGGAGAGGATCTTTTTTACTGTATGAGTTTATTAGGAAATGCCTATATTGCAAAGATAGAATATCATCTAGCAACCCTTATAGATGAATTAGATCAATTAATGAAGGAATGTAGTTGCGCCAATTGTTATACTGGAAGATACGAAACACAGCCCTATGAATATAACTATGGAACATGGAGTGACAAATGTGAAAGCACAACGCCCATGGGAAAACCATGTACTTACATCTGTTATCAGCCCTATAGTTATTGTCCTCAATGTTGTGGAGGAGTTAATGGTTGCGCTTCAGCAGAGTCTAGAAGAGGCACAGGAGCAATTAATCCAATTATTAATAAAATAGTTGAATATGTTGATGGAAACCCCCAAAAAGAAGTGTTATATGAATTTACCCAATACAAATATGATCCTTGCCAAAATAGGCTAGCAATAAAATGCAAACAACAAAAAATTAATCAATTAATTACAGGAGAAGAGCCCGATTTAATATGTTACGAAGAAGGCTATATCAATGAAGATGCTCCTAAATCACCAATAGCTTTAACTCTTAATGAAGCAATGGAAAGATTGGATGGTTACAAGGATTTTTACGAAGATCGTCTTGAGCACTTGATAGAGGCAAAAATAAAAATGAAAACTCCGTGGGGAGAAAGAATTACTCTTGCTGAATATAATAAAATAGAAAACGAGGCGGTTAATTTTAAAGTAGAAAAAATTCCCTTCAAAGAATATGATATTTCTAGATATTGTAGGAATTTTAATTCTAAAGGAACTACAGATACAGGAACAT
>Ga0265294_10001902_pt1 | contig 27728 bp, 27 predicted proteins | sample MunlanPumphouse3_FD_192504 | JGI IMG/M metagenome (GOLD analysis project Ga0265294, IMG submission 192504) | Groundwater microbial communities from a municipal landfill in Southern Ontario, Canada - Pumphouse #3 | ecosystem: Environmental > Aquatic > Deep subsurface > Groundwater | place...
GAATAGTTGTTTTTATTGAATACTATATCTATTGTATATTCTTCATCTTTTAATCCACCATTTATAAAAACAACTTTGTCATTTAACTTACCTACTCCTCTTCCAATTGAATCTTGATCATATGTAGTTATTTTATCTTTCATTTTTATCACCTATTTAATTATACAGTAAAAAAACTATATTTCTATAGTTTTTCATATTTACCAAAATCTTTATCCACTATTTGTTCTTTAGAGTATTTATAATCTTGAAATATAAGTTTACTTTTATCTTTAATATATGTTTTTATCTCATCAATATCTTTTTTATTATGCATTGTTTTGTTTATAGTTGATCTAAATATATAAGGTATACCAGAATTTTCAATTAATTTTATGCTTTCTTTTATATTATTAATATTTACTTCTACACCAGTTGTTTCATTATATTTAGAAAATGCATTTTTAATATCCATTGCAAAATAACTAACTAATTTTAAATCTAAAAGTTTTTTAATAACATCTGGGTTTGTACCATTAGTATCTAACTTAATATCATAACCAATATTTTTAATTTTTTTAAATAATTCAATTAATTTATCGCCATATATAGTTGGTTCCCCACCTGTAATAACAACGTGTTTAATAAAATTAAATCTTTCTTCAAGCATCTTTATTACATCTGATTCTTTAATTACATCTGATGTTTTAAAAACAATACTTTTATTATGACAATAAGGACATCTAAAATTACAACCTCCAAGAAAAATCATAAAAGACACTTCATTCGGATAATCAATAAAAGTTATTTTTTGTAATCCATATATCATATTTACCTCTTATTCAACAATAAACTCTTTTCTTTCTTTATATTCTTCTTTTTTACCAGGATTAAAGCTTTTAACAGGTCTATAAAATCCTACTACCCTAGTCCATATTTCAGTTTCTCTTCCACATTTTGGACATTTTTCAACTTCTCCAGATAAATATCCGTGTTCTTCGCATACTGAGAATGTCGGTGTTATTGAAAAGTAAGGTAAACTATAATTTTCAAAAGTATTTTTAATTAATTTCTTTGTTACTTCAAAATTATCAATCTTTTCACCTAAAAATGCGTGAAATACCGTTCCACCAGTATACTTGGTTTGAAGATCATCTTGTAAATTTAAAGCTTCAAACAAATCAGAAGTATGTCCAACTGGTAATTGAGTACTATTTGTATAATAAACTTCATCATTTCCAGCAGTAATAATATCCGGATATAGTTTTCTATCGCATTTTGCTAATCTATAAGCAGTACCTTCAGCAGGTGTTGCTTCAAGATTGTATAGGTTTCCTTCTTTTTGATATTGTAACATTTCCTTTCTCATAAAATCTAAGATATCTTTAGCAAACTTTTGTCCCTTTTTAGTAGTAATATCTTCAGTATCATTAAAGAAATTTCTTATGCACTCATTCATACCATTAATACCTATTGTATTAAAGTGATTTTTCCAATACTCTCCATATTTAGTATATGTATCTTCTAGGTATACTTTACTATAAGGATATAATCCGTCTTCAGTATTTTTTTCAATAAATTTTCTCTTTGTTTCTAAAATATGTTTACATATATTCATTAATTTTTCTAATTCTAATTTCAATGTATCAACATCTTTATATAAATATCCTAGTCTAGGTAAATTAATAGTTACTACTCCAATACTACCAGTTAATGGATTAGCTCCAAACAAACCTCCACCACGCATATGTAGCTCTCTAAGATCTATTCTTAATCTACAACACATACTTCTAGTATCTTCTGGTTTCATATCACTATTTATAAAATTTGCAAAATAAGGAATACCATATTTACTAGTCATTTTCATAATATCATTAACTACTTCACTATCCCAATCAAAATCTTTAGTTACATTATATGTTGGTATTGGGAAAGAAAATATCCTACCACTAGAATCTCCACTCATCATTACTTCACAAAAAGCTTTATTAATCATATCCATTTCTTTTTGGAATTCACCATATTTCTTTTCTTTATATTCTCCACCAATTATTACAGGTTTATCTTTTAAAGTTGAGGGTGCTTTTAAATCAAGCGTAATATTAAAGAAAGGACATTGGAATCCAACTCTTGTAGGAACATTAACATTAAAAATAAACTCTTGCATAGCTTGTTTAACTTCTTTATACTCTAATTTATCATATGCTATAAAAGGTGCTAAATAAGTATCAAAACTCGATACAGCTTGAGCTCCTGCTGCTTCCCCTTGCAATGTATATATAAAGTTAACAAGTTGTCCTAAGGCAGTTTTAAAGTGTTTTGCAGGTGCAGATGATATTTTATTAGGAACCCCTTTAAACCCTTTTATCAATAATCCTTCTAAATCCCAACCACAGCAATATGTAGATAACAAACCTAAATCATGAATATGAATTGATCCACCTTCATGCAATTCTCTTTCTTCAGTTGAAAAAACATGATTTAACCAAAAACTTTTAGTTATATCACTAACTATATAATTATTAAGACCTTGTAAAGAATAATCCATATTAGAATTTTCTTTTACTCTCCAATCTTCCTTTTTCATATAGCTACCCATCATTTTTTCTACACTTATTGCAGCTTCTTTATCTTTCCTCATTTGTTCTCTTTGATGTCTATATCTAATATAACTTCTAGCAACATCAGTCATACCTAATTGCATTAAAGTTTCTTCTACCATATCTTGAACTTCTTCAAGATTAATTATTTCTTCATTTAAATTTTTATTTAATTTAAATACAACTACATTAGCTGCTAATTTTGCTTGTTCTCTTGCTTTATCTTCTGTAAGATCATTTAAACTCATTATTGCTTTAAATATAGCTTCTTCAATCTTTAATGGTTGAAATTTTTCCTTTCTTCCTGATCTTTTGATTATAGTTTCAATCATAGTATATCCCCTCCTATTTGTCTATCCTACTTAAATTAAGTATAACACAGCAATAAACATTTGTTCGTATTTTACACATTAAAAAAACTACTTTTTTTGTAGTTTTTTTTTAATTCATTTATATTACTTGATTCTTAGAGCGTAATTTCTTTTTGTTAAATTTTGTCTACTGTCAACTTATTTATTTCTATAATAATTAAAAATATATTGTAATAATATACCTGAATATTTATTTATATTATTTTCACAATAATTCTTTATACATTCAACTTTATTAATATTATATATTTCATTAACACCCTTAATAATCCAAGTATCAATTGGAAATACATCATATTTTCTATATGCAAACAAGAGAATACAAGAAGCAACTTTTAAACCAATACCACTATACCCTTTTAAATAATCAATAGCTTCTTTACCATTCAAATTATTAATATAGTTTAGATTAAGTTTTCCACAGTTAATATCTTTAACTATGTTATAAATATACTTATCTCTATATCCTAAACCAATTAATTTATAATCTTCAATACTAACTTTTTCTAATTGTTTAAGAGTTGGAAATAAATAATATTCTTTATCTTTAAATATAACTTTAGATCCATATAATTCTGATAATTTATTAACTTTATTAGTAATATTATTAACACTGTTCCTTTGAGATATTATATAAGATATTATAGTTTCAAATGGTTCCATATTTAATATTTTGAAATTATTATTAAAATTAATTATATCTTTTAAATTAATATCAAATTCTAATATATATTTATTAAATACATTATAATCTGTATTTAAATCAAAGAAATTAATTATTATATTTTCTAAATTATCATAATTATTTGATTCAACAATAATATAATTATTATCTTGAATAACATTAACTACTCTATCTTTTAATATAATATTATATGATCCATTAGATTCTTTTGAGAATCTAAAAAATTGACCACTATTAATAGTCATATTTAAATCAAAATTATTTACTTTAATTTTAATCATATTAACCTCATTGGTGCCACCTGTAAGAATCAAACTCACATATGTTGCTTACGATGCAACTGTTCTATCATTAAACTAAGGTGGCTTCTATCGTATAATTTTTTTAAGCAATCTAATTACTTTATTTACTATTATTACTTTATTCAACTTTCTACTTACTCTTCTAGTTTTAATTGTATCTGTATAATATTTTTTATTATTTTTATTATAAATACTTATGTATACTAAATTATCTTTACCAAATAAATTATTCTTATCTATTCTATTTATTTTACCTGTAATTCCAACTCCATAATCAGATTTTGTAAAATCACTAATACTTTTGCTCATTTCTTTTGCAGTTTCAATACTATATACAGAATATTTATCAATTATTTTCTTGTTAACACCCATTTTAATTTTAAATTCATTAGAATATGTAGTTGCACTAAATTTTAAAACTTCACTTGCACCTGGAATATTAGTTATACAATTAACAAAATAAGAACCGGTACAAGATTCCATAGCTGATATTGTATATTTCTTATCTTTTAATATTTTAACAATTCTTTTCATAAACACTCCTAAAAATATTGGCGTCCTTGAGAGGATTCGAACCTCCGACCTATCCCTTAGGAGAGGATTGCTCTATCCAGCTGAGCTACAAGGACACATAAATATAATAACATAAATAATAATAAAAAAAGCTACTAATTGTAGCCAAATAATGCTGCTAAAGATATTATGAATACAGGTATAACAGTAGCTAATATCTTATATCCAAAATGTTTTTTAAATTTATTATATGATTCATTAGATCCTACTATTTTATCAATAGTTGCTACTAATAAACTTTCCTTATATTTAGGTATTGTAGAAAATACTACAGGAAACATATGTTTATAAATAATATCTCGTTCTAAATTATTTAATTTAAAATACTTATTAGAATTATCTAATGCTAATTTACTATGATTAAAAGTAAGTTCGATTGCTTCTTTTGATATACTTTTACCATTAGTATTTGATAAAAAGAAATCATGAAGAATAGCACCTCTTGTTGCACTTATATAATCCATATTTAATATTTTAGAATACTTATATGTATTATATGCTACCTTAATAGAATGATCTAACTTAATAACACCATGATGTATTGTGTATTGAGTATCTATAAAATTTTTATTTTCTAATATTGGTTTAATAATAATATTAAACTCTTCATTGCTAATAAACTTTTTCATTATATCCCTTCATCTTTATAAAATGTGATAAAAAAATTATATAATATTTTTTTATTTTTGTCTAGTCAATAACATAACTACTCATATTATCAAAACATAGTCTATTTTTTATATCACATAATTCTTTATAATCTAATGATTTAATAATTTCATAATAATCATATGGATATTTCCCATATTCTATTAAATAATCTACTATTTCGAAGTTTATTTTATTTATATATTCAAAACACTCTATATATTTGCATATACTTACTTTCTTTCTTCTTTCAAAAAAAACATTATCTATCTCAAAATTATTAAGCAAACTCTTAACTCTTTTTATCGTTTCTTCATATTTATAACTTTTACATTCTAATAATATTACATCATGTGTATCTGCATCAACAATATTTGATTTTAAACGTCCTTCAATTATATTATCCTCTATTAATTTCTCAACAAACTTAGAAGTTTTACCAAATAAATAATCAACAATTATTAAAAGATATAATTTATCCTTAATATTATTTTCTTTTTTTATCTTAATACCAATATTTAATATTGGTATTGATACTCCTATTGTCAATTTATCAAATTCTTTTAAAACTTTATCTGGTTCATCAATACTTTGTATTTCATATTTATAATTGTTAAATACTTTATTCATTTGATTATTTTTAATAATTTCGATTATTTTATCTTTATTAAAATTACCAGTAATTACTATAATCATATTATTAGGATTATAAAAAGCATTATAACAGTCATATAACATATTTTTAGTTATCTTTTCTATATCTTCAACTTCTCCGCCAACTGTATACTTATAATTACTATTTATAAATATATTTGACATTAGATTATCAAACGATAAATATTCATAGTAATCTTTATACGATAATAATTCTTGTTTAATAATACCCTTCTCTTTTTCTACGTTTTCATTAGTAAAATTAGGTGATTGCACATAATCTAATAAATAATTAATATTTTTATTTAAATTAGTAGTACCATCAAGTATATAATTTGTATAATTATATGCAGTATAAGCATTGCAATCAGTTCCACTTTTAGAAAAAAATGTAAATGGATCTATACCATTCTTTTGTTCAAATACTTTATGTTCTAAAAAATGAGCTATACCATTTGGAACGGTATATTTATTATTATTTGATTTAAAAGATGTATGTATACTACCAAACTTCGTAAAAAATGATATTGCATATTTTTTAATATTATTATTAGGTAACATATATACTTCTAATCCATTTTCTAATTTTTCATAATAAATTAATTCATCAGTATTAATTATTTCTATTTTCTTCATATTACTCACCATATACTAAAGAAATAGTATCTATTTTAATTTTAGATATTAATTCTTCTATTTCTTTTTTTTCAACATTTTTAATATTATTTATATAATCATTAATATTGTCTTCATTTAATACTATATTATTATAATTATAAGAATTTATAGTTTGCTTATAATCAAATGTAGTTTTTACATCACTAATAATTAGCTTTTTAGCAATTTCTAATTCTTTTATTGTTATTTCTTTCATATTATCAAATTGTTCATTAACTAATTTAATAGCTTTATCATAATTACAATAATCAATTCCAGATGTAATTAATAATATACTGAATTCTTTTTGATATTTAGAAGAAATATGATATGCCAATGAATTCTTTTCTCTAACATTCATAAATAATCTAGATGATGGTCCTCCACCTAATATAATATTAAATATAGGTAACAAATAATTTTTTTCATATTTATTTGTATTAATTATTTTGTATGAAATAAATAGATTAGCTTGTTTAAATCTATTATCTTGTTTTATAACTTTATTTATATTATCTCTATATTCATTATATTCATATTCTATATCATTTATATCTAAATTTTTCCCAATATTTAATTTATTAAAAAAATCAATATACTTTTTCTCATTATACTCACCTATTACAAATACATCTACTCTATCATTCATAATTGATGAGTTATAATAATCAACTACATCACTATTAGTAACTCTTTCTAATTCATCAATATCAATATATTTAGAATTAATAGGATTATTAATATCAGTTTCTTTAAAACATTCTTTTTCTGCAATTGATCTAGGATCATCATTATATGATAATATTGCAGTTTTATAAATATTATAAATATTATTAAATGATTTACTATTAAATTGATTGTTATTAATATCTGGATTTATAATAATATCTTTTAAAAAATTTAAACAATTCATATCATTGTTTTTTTCACTATATTTATTATTAATAAACAACAAATCAATAGAACTCTTTATATAATTACCTATAATATTAGTATGTGAGGTATAACTATTTATATATAAATTTTGAGATTCAATTTCTAATTTAACTTTACTATTAAAATTCTTAGTGCTTTCAGTTAATAATCTAAATAACAATGCTCTTTTTAAATAATCATCTTTTGTATATTTATTAGTAAAATTAAAAGAAACTAATGTAGTTTTAAATTTATTAGTTTTTATAAAATGAATATTTATATTATTAACTTTAATTGTTTTGCAATTCATAATCTTAACAAGCTCTCCAACCCTAAAATAATGGCATCTGTGAGCTTCTTTTCCCTTTCCTCTTTGCTTATTACTCGTTTATCAAGTTGAGTATCAGAAACAGTTAAAATACACGCTGATTCCTTGCCTAATAACTCAGCATTAATAAATAATGAGAAAGCTTCCATTTCTGATGTAATACATTTATATTTTTTAATAATTTTAATAGGATTATAACTATCAATATAAGGAGTAAACACTTCACTAGTATGATTATTACCCTTCTTAATATTTATTCCCAAACTAATAGCTGTTTCTTCTATTTTATTATTTAAAATATTACTTGATGATACTAACTTACTTTTATTTTTACATAAATTAAATCCATAATTAGAATCACTATAAGTTTTATCTACTAAAACAACATCAAACAACTATAAATCAGGACTATAACCTCCACAGGTACCTATTCTAATAATATTCTTAACATCATAAAATTTATATAATTCATAAGAATATATACCCATACTAGGTATACCCATTCCAGACCCAATTACCGATATTCTCTTACCTTTATACAAACCAGTATAACCAAACATATTTCTAGTTCTATTGATTTGTTTAACATTACTTAAATAATTCTCAGCTATATATTTAGCTCTTAAAGGATCCCCAGGCATAATAACTAAATCAGATACATCCTCTTTATTAAATTCAAAATGAATAGTAGACATAATATCATCTCCTAAAATAATTATAACATAAAATAAAAAATACAGCATTAGCTGTATTTAAAATATTAACTTATATACTTCTTCATAATTACTTACAAATTTAAATTTTAAGTTCTTCTTTATTTCATCTGGTATTTCATCTAAATCTCTTTCATTCTTTTTAGGAAGAATAATAGTTTTAATTTTACTTCTATTAGCACCTATAGCTTTCTCTTTTAATCCACCAATTGGAAGTACAGTTCCTCTTAAAGTAATTTCACCAGTCATTGCTATATTTTTATTTACACATTTATTTGTAAATGCACTAATAATAGCAGTTGTAACAGTAATACCAGCACTTGGACCATCCTTAGGTATAGCACCTTCTGGAACATGTATATGTATATCACTATTTTGTAATAAATTATAATCAATATTATATAAACTACAATGACCTTTAATATAACTTAATGCTATTTGAGCACTTTCCTTCATTACATCACCAAGAGAACCAGTTAATAACAAATTCCCCTTACCATTATAATATGTAGCCTCTATTGGAAGAATATCTCCACCAGATTCAGTATATGCTAAACCAGTTGCTACACCAATTTCCTCATTATTTTCTTTTTCAGAATACATATATATTTTTTTCCCTAAATATTTTTCAACATTCTTACTATTTATAATTACATTATCTAAATTCTTATTATTAATTCTTTCAGTAATTATTTTTCTAATAATACTTTCAATTAATCTTTCTAATTCTCTTACTCCAGCTTCCTTAGTATAATGTCTAATAATTGTTAAAATACCCAAATCATCAAATTTAATATTACCATTCTTAATTCTGTGTTCCTTTAACTCTCTAACTATTGTATGCTTTTTAGCAATATCTAACTTCTCGTATTCAGTATATCCACTTAACTTAATTATTTCTAATCTATCTCTTAAAGCTTCAGGTATATCGTATATGTTATTTGCAGTTAATATAAACATTACATTAGATAAATCATATTCTTCTTCAATATAATTATCAATAAAATACTTATTTTGTTCTTTATCTAATATTTCTAACATAGCACTAGCAGGATCACCTTTATAATTCTTAGTCATCTTATCTATCTCATCAATTAAAAATACCGGATTAGATGTTTTAGCTTTCTTCATAGTAGAAATAATCCTACCTGGATTAGCACCAATATAAGTTCTTCTATGTCCAATAATTTCAGCTTCATCATTAATGCCACCGACAGATATCTTAACAAAATTTCTATTAATAGCTTTTGCAATACTCATAGCTAAAGTAGTTTTACCTGTTCCAGGAGGACCAACCAAACATATAATAGGAGATTTCATATTATTAGTTACTTGTTTTACTGCAAGAAATTCAATAATTCTAGTTTTAACTTTATCTAATCCATAATGAGATTCGTCTAAAGTTCTTCTAGCTTTATTTAAATCCAACTCTTCTTTAGAAAAAACATTCCAAGGTAAATCTAATAACCAATCAATATAATTTCTAACTACTCCCATTTCAGGTGAATTAGCATTCATCATTTCATATTTTTTTAACTCATTGTATAACTTATCTTTAACCTTCTTATTACATTTTAATTTTTCAATCTTAGTTCTTAATATTTCAACATCAGAATCTTTAACACTTATATCACCAAGTTCTTCTTTAATAATTCTTATCTTTTCTCTTAATATAAATTCTTTTTGAGAATCTTCTAATTGTTTTTTTAATTCACTCTCAATTTTCTCATCAATACTTATTATTTCTTCTTCTGTCTTAATATCTTCAATTAACATAATTACTCTAGTATATGGATTAACTGTTTTTAAAAAATCTAATTTTCTTTCAAACGCTAATGGTAAATAATTAGCAACTAAATCTGTAATTTTAGCAATAGATTTCTCATTAGATATTTCATTTAAAATACTATTACTCATATATGGTACTTTAGATATTAATCCCTCTACTTCACCAACTAATTTTCTAATTAATGCTGTTTCATCTTTCTCATTAATAACAAATCTAGTAGTAGGTTCAATATTTGCTTCAAATGTATGATTCTCAGCATTTATATATTCAACAACATTAACCCTATTTATACCTTCAATAACAACTCTAGTAACTTCATCTTTTAATTGAATTTTTAATTTCACTTTACCAATAGTAGCTATATTTAATAAATCCTTAATACTAACAACTTCTTCCAAAGGATTTATAGGACTAACTATCAATATCATTCCATCATTATATTTTTCTGCATTTTCAATTATTTTTTTTTCAATATCATTATTAATTTCTATTCTTAATTCACAATGTGGTAATAATACAATACCTCTTAAAAGTATAACTGATAAATTTGTTTTTAACATATACACCTCCACAAAGATTTACCATTTATTATATATAAAAATATACAATTTGTCTATAAAAAAAGACAATACTAATTATTGTCTTTTAAAAATTCAAGTGTCTTTTTCATTTCTAAATCATATTTAATTACATCTAAAGTACCAAATGCTTTTTTAAGTTCTTCTACAGTTGTTTTATATAATTCAGCTAATTTATTTGCTTCCTCTTCTATTTCCTTATCAGTAACACTTATATCTTCAATTCTTTTAATTTCTTCGATAATATATCTGTATAACACATTCTTCTTAGCTTCATCTTTTAAATTATTTTTCATATCATCTATAGTTGATTTAGTAAATTCTAAATATTGTTCTAATGTTATACCTTGCATTTTTAATTTTTCTCTATATTGATCTAACATCTGATTTAATTCAGCTTCTACTATTTCATCATTTAAATCAATAACAGTTTCTTTACTAATTTCTTCAAGAACATTACTTATAAATTTATTATCCTCTTCATTATTTTTTCTATTTAAAATTTCAGTTTCAATATGTTTTTCCAAACTTTCTATATCTTTTACTCCATCTATAGATAAGTCTAAGAAAAAATCCTTTTTCAATTCAGGTATTTTCTTAGTTTTAACTTCATGAATTTTAACTTTAAATACTACATCTTTACCTTTTAAATCTTCACTTGGATAATCTTCCGGAAACTTAACAGTAACTTCAAGATCTTCTCCTAATTTATGCCCAACTAATTGCTCTTCAAAACCAGGTATAAAAGTTTTACTACCAATTTCTAATGGATAATTTTCACCTTTACCACCTTCAAAAGCTTTCTCATCCTTAAATCCTTCAAAATCAATAACTGCAGTGTCTCCAAGTTCTATTTTTCCATCTTTAACTACTATTTCAGCATATTTCTTTCTTAATAATTCAATTTCAGTATTGATTTCCTCTTTACTAACTTTTACTTCTTCTCTCTTAACTTTTAATTTTTTATATTTTTTAATTTTTATTTCAGGTTTAACAATAATATTAAATTTAAATTCTGCAGCATCATTATCTACTTTACTTAAATCTACCGTTGGTTGAACAACTGGTACTAATTTTGAATCATCCAATGCTTTTTGGTATGCTTTATCAATAACATATTCTACTGCATCCATATATAAAGATTCTTTACCAAATTTTTGTTCATATATATCTCTAGGACATTTTCCTTCTCTGAAACCATCTACTTTAACAGTTTTAACTTTTTTATCAAATGCTTTATCAATAGCATCTTTCCATTCTTTTCCATCAATTTTAACTATAATTTCTTTCTTGTTTTTCATATTTCCTCCTCTAAATCATAAATATTATATCTTAAATAAACATATTATTCAACTTTAAAAAAATAATGTAAAACATTATTTAATTTCAACTATTTCAAGTTCATACTTTCCATTAGGACTATCAACGCATACTACTGTTCCTACTTTTTTATTCATAATAGCATTAGCAATTGGAGATTCATTTGATATTAAATTCTTAAATGGATCTGCTTCTAAACTACCTACTATTTTATATGTTTCTAATTCTCCATCTTCAATATATTTAATAACAACTGTACTTCCTAATTTAACCTTATCTGAAATCTTTTCCTCAATAATAACAGAATTATTAATCATATATTCAATTTCCAATATTCTTTTCTCTAATATAGCTTGTTCTTCTCTTGCAGCATGATATTCAGCATTTTCAGATAAATCACCGAGAGATCTAGCTTCTTTTATTTGTTGTATTACTTCAGGTCTTTTTTCTAATTTTAAAACAGTTAATTCTTCTTTAAGTAAATTTAAACCAGCTGCTGTAAGATATATTTCCTTCTTTTCTTTAACCATTTTTCTCACCTCATTTATTAATGATAAAGATAATACTATTAATTTTACTATATGTCAATAGTAAATTTTACCCTTATAATATCATCTTTATAAACCCTTTTATTGCAAGGAATTCTAACAACTTGTTGTGGATGTCTTGCAACATCAATTATGTTTTTATCTTCGTCTTTTATATATTCAACTTTAAATGAAAACTTAGATGTATTAGGTCCGAAAATAGTAATAAAATCACCAGCTTTAAAATAATTTCTTTGTTCAACAATTATTTCCTTATTTAAATCATCATAATCTATTACTAAACCCAGAAAATCCTTATTTGATACTTCATCCCTATCTAAATAATATTGTTCTTCTACACCAGGTTTTTTATCAAAATATTGAACAACTGCATCCCTATTTGCACATCTAAACAATTCATAATTACATGAATCAATATCAATATTTATATTATTATAATATGAATCTATAATTTTCCTATATATATTTATTACATTAGATATATAGTATATAGATCTCATTCTTCCTTCAATTTTTAAACTACTAACTCCAATATCAATTAATTCATTAATTTTGCTACACATATTTAAATCTTTAACAGCGATTGAAAAACATGTAGAATCATTAATTTTTTCAGTTTCATTATATAAATCAAAATTCCATCTACATATTTGACTACATCCACCTCTATTAGAATCTCTATTAGTAAAATAATTAGATAAAACACATCTTCCACTATATGATACACACATTGCTCCATGAATAAATGTCTCTACTTCTAATCCGCTTTTTTCAACAATCATTTTTATATCATCTTTATTTAATTCTCTAGCTAGTACAATTCTAGTAACACCTTCATTTTTCCAAAAATTTGCAGATTCATAATTCATAGTACTTTGTTGAGTACTTATATGTATTTCCATTTTAGGTATTACTTTCCTTGCAATACTTATAACAACAGGATCACTAACTATAATAGCATCTACTTTACATTTATATAAATCAATTAAATAATTTTCTAAACCACCTACATCCTCATTATGAAACACAATATTAACTGCTACATATATCTTTTTATTTCTATCATGAACATATTTACATGCTTCTTCTATTTCTTTAATACTGAAATTAGTTGAATTAGCTCTTAAACTATAGTTTTGACCACCAATATAAACTGCGTCTGCACCATATAATATAGCAAATCTTAACCTTTCAAAATCACCAGCTGGTGCTAATAACTCTACTTTTTTCATAATTTCACCTTATATATTGATTCTTTATATAAAAACCCTTTATTTTTAAATTTCATATTATTGTACATATTAGATATATCTTCTCCATTTATAGCTTTAATATAAATATCAACTACATCACTAAACTCTTTTTCTTCATGATTTAAACCATTTAAAACCAGAAAATCAATATTATTATTAACTAAATCTTTAACTTCAACTAACCCATTAATTACATCATCATATATAATAGTTTCATCATTTTTTTCATAAATTAAATATTTATTATCTTTATTTTTAATAAAATAACAATCATTTTCTTTCTTCTTATTAGTAAATTTAAAATAATTAGTTAGTAATTGTCTAGAAGAATAGAATATAGGTATATATCCATATATATATACAAATGTTGACATACTGCAATTATTTTTAATATTAATATAATCATTTAACATTAACTCAGTACTTAAAAAAACATTCTTTATTCCTTTATTATACCAGAAATCCATAGAGTAATAATTAGTTGCAAAATGTATTTGATTATATATTAAATTAATATTTAGTTTAAGCTCATTTACAATATTTAATATACTTAAATCTTCAAATATAACTCCAGAAACACCTATAGAGTCTAATTCTATAAGAATATCTTTAATATTATCAATATCTTTATTATATATCATTTTATTAATTGCTATATATATATTTTTGTCTTTAATATTTTTAATTTGTTCAACATTAAGCTCACAATTAAAAAAAACACTATAGTCTTTTATACCAAATATAAAACCATCTATGTTCTTTTCTTTTAAATTATCGAAATTTTGTAAATTTACAGGACTTACCAGTATTTTTGTCATTTAATTCTCCTTGAAACTGCAATACCATCTCCAGCTTTATAAAATTTTGTTTCAAATTCATTATGTTTTTTTAAAAACATAATATAATTTTTAATTTTCTTAACTAATTGTCTTAAATTTTTTGAAGGAATAACATCCTTAGCATCTACTAATCCATGAAAAGACATATTATCTGTAATAATTATTCCGTTTTCATTTAAATTATTACAATATTTTTCAAAAAATTTAGTATATTGTCCTTTAGCAGCATCAATAAAAATAAGATCATACTTATCTTCCAAATTTATATCTAAAGCATCACCTAATACTAAATTAATTCTTCTTTCTAATTTAAAATTCTTAACATTCTTTAATGCTTCAAAATACCTATTTGAATCTCTTTCAATTGATGTAACTTTAACATCATCATCTAATAAAGCCATATTTATTGCTGTATAACCAATTGCTGTTCCTAATTCTAATATATTTTTAACATTATTTCTTTTAATTTGATTCAATAAGAAAAGAAGACCTTTTTTGTCCATTATAGGGACATTATACTCTTCTGCATATTTTTCAATATCTCTCATTTCTTTAGTAATCAAGTTGGCACCTCTTAACTATTTTTTTCCTCTTGTAATGTTTCAATAATAGTTTCTATTATTTTCCATTCTTTTTCATCTGTAATTGGTTCTAGAACAGGATTTTCTATCTTGGGATCATATATAGATGCGAAAACTTTAACATTACCATTTTCATCAGTAGTATTATCAGTATACACTATATAACTCTTCTTAGTTTCCTCTGAATCAAATGTAAACAATACATCACATTCAACATCTTTCCCATTTTCATCTTTAACTGTAAAAGTAGATTTTTTTAATTCTTCCATTTTAATTTCCCTTTCTATTTAATCTATCTAAATAATTTTGAAGTATAAAAGAAGCCGCTACTTTATCAACATTTTTCTTTCTTTTCTTTCTACTCATATTAGCTTCAATAAGAGTTTTATGTGCTTCTCTAGTAGTTAATCTTTCATCTTCAAGTATTATTTCAACATTTAATTTTGATTGAATAAACTCTTTAAATTTAATTGTTTCCTCTGCTCTATTACCTAAAGTATTATTCATATTTTTAGGTAATCCTAGAACAATACATGTAATATTATTATCATTAACTATATTAATTAATTCATTTACTGCATTTGAATAATCATCATTTTTATATTCAATCAATTTATAAGAACTTGATATCAAATTTGTTCTGTCACTTATTGCAATTCCAATAGTTTTAGTTCCAAAATCTAAACCTAAATATCTCATTACTTCATAAACTTTCTAAGTAATATCTCAATTAATTTAGCTCTATCAATAGCACTGATTTTATTTCTAGCTTCTTTATGACTAGTTATATAACCAGGATCTCCACTCATTATATATCCTACAAGTTGATTAACTGGATTATATCCAATCTCTTCAAGAACATCATATATTTCTTTAATTGTCATTTCAACTGCAGCATCGTTGATTTCTTCAACATTAAATAATTGAGTATCAGATAACATATTATCACCTCATAATAAGTTTATCATTTTTTTAATTTAATTACAACATTCGAAATTTCTTCTAATAGTATATCTAAATTAGAAACATCAGTCCCTCCACCTTGACCAAAAGAATGAGATCCTCCACCATTACCTTTAGATCTAGTAGATGCTATTTTTATTAATTCTCCACTATTTATATTTATATTATTACTCTTACTAATATAGTTTACATTATCATTTACAATATTAGCTATAAATATAAAACCATTATTCATCTTATTAATCAATACATCAATTATTTGTTTTAATACATTAATATCATAATTATCAATCTTCATTATTAAATAATCAAAATCATTATTCTTTACTATTTTATCTTCAAAATACTTAATGTTTTCTAATGCTTTTTTACTCTTAATATCAAAATATTTATTTTCTAACTCATTAACTTTAATTCTTACATTATTTACTTCATCCCTATTAAATATAATATCCGAATAAGATTTCGGTTTAGAATTATCTATTTTAATATCTAATTTTAATTCAATTCCATCTTTTAAAGCACTATCAATAATTTTCTTAGATTTTTCTAACAACTTAATCATTTCAATATTATAAGTTTTAATCTTTTCATATAATTGATTTTCAATATTATTATCAGTAGTAGCTTCAATCCTATACACATTTAAACCTTTATTTTCTAAAGATTTAATAGCAAACGCAATTATTTCTGAAGTGTTTTTAACATGTGTTCCACCACATAATTCAGCATAATCTCCAATATTAACTATTCTAACAACATCTTCATACTTTTCATCAAATAATGCAGTTACATTATTCTTTCTAGCGTTTTCTAAACTATCTTCATTAATAATTACATCACTATTATTTTTAATATATTCATTAACTTTAGATTCAACATTAATAATATCTTCGTCAGTAATCTTCTTTGAATAAGAAAAATCAAATCTCAAACTATATTCATCAACTCTAGATCCACATTGATATATATTACCATCAATTACTTCTTTTAAAGCTTTATGTAGTAAATGAGTAGCACTATGATTCTTTTCAATACTTCTTCTTCTATTTACATTTATTTTACATTTAATACTATCTCCAACATTAATAATACCATCAATAGATACTAAATGCATATGTTGTTTATTTGGAGCACTTAAAACACTTAATACATTCATTTTTACATCATCATTATAAATAATACCAGTATCATTAATTTGACCTCCCATTTCGGCATAAAAAGGAGTTTCAGAAAGCATAATATAACATTCATCATCACATTTAGATACTAACTTATTATCTTTAAACATTCCAATAACTTTACAATCACATTCATCATTAGTATAACCGATAAACTTACTTACATCTTTAAAATTAATCAATTCTTCATTTTGAATATTCATACTATATTCATTATTTCTAGCTTGTCTAGCAAGATTCTTTTGATTATCCATATACTTATCAAATTCATCTTTATTAACTAAATATCCATTTTCACTTAATATTTCATTAGTTAATTCAAAAGGAAAACCATAAGTATCATATAATTTAAAAACTTCTTCACCACTAATTACTTTATCAGAACTATTATTCATTAATTCATTTAATCTCTTTTCGCCGCTAACCAAAGTTTTATTAAATAATTCTTCTTCTTTTAATACAATAGATTTAATATATTCTACATTATTATCTAAATTATTATAAGCATATTTCATATTAATAACAACTATATCAACTAATTTATACATAAAAGTATCATTAACTCCAAGCTTTCTTCCTTGTCTAACAGCTCTTCTTAACAACCTTCTTAAAACATATCCTCTTCCTTCATTTGAGAATAATGCTCCATCAGAAATAGCAAATACAATTGCTCTTATATGATCAGCAATAATTCTAAATTCTTTACTACTATCATATGTCTTATTACATAATTTCTCAATTTCAGAAATAATAGGCATAAACAAATCAGTATCATAAGAAGAATTTTTATTTTGTAAAACCATTACAATTCTTTCAAAACCCATTCCAGTATCAATATTCTTTTTAGGTAATTCAGGATATTGTTCTCTATTTAATCCTTCTTTAGAATTATATTGACTAAATACATTATTCCATATTTCTACATATCTATTATTTTCAATTTCTTCTTTTAATAACTTAATTCCAATATTATCTTTATCATATTCAGGACCTCTATCATAAAATATTTCAGAATCCGGTCCACAAGGACCTTCCCCTATTTCCCAAAAATTACCTTCCAATCTTATAATATGATCATCAGACAAACCAAGCGATTTCCAAATACTATATGCTTCTTCATCGTCAGGATATATAGTTACATATATTTTATTAATATCAATATTAAAATAATCCTTACTAGTTAATAACTCATAACTCATTTCAATAGCTTCTTTTTTAAAATAATCTCCAATTGAAAAATTACCTAACATTTCAAAAAAAGTATGATGAGTATCATCTCCAACACTTTCTATATCATTAGTTCTTAAACACTTTTGATAACTAACCAATCTATTACTATCAGGAATTACAGAACCATCAAAATACTTTTTAATAGGTGTTACACCAGCATTATTCCATAACAAAGAAGGATCATCTTTAGGTATTAATGATGAACTATCAATAACCTTATGATCGTGTTTAACAAAGAAATCAATATACATTTGTCTTATTTCTTTAGATGTCTTCATAATATCTCCTAACTCTCTTCAATTTTAAAATCTTCTAATTTATTATCTTTTAGTACCTTACTTACTAAAGATTCAGCTTTCTTAATCTTATCAGAACAATTCTTAGCCATTTTCATCGCTTCTGAATACTTATCAATAGCATCATCTAAATTAACATCTCCACTTTCAAGTTCCTTTACAATCTTTTCCAACTTTTCTAATTCTTCTTCAAAACTCATTTCTTTCATAATTCCTCCTTTATATTTTTAACACTAGCATTAACAACACCATCTACTAACTTAATATCAATAACATCATTATTCTTAATATTTTTAATTGTATTAATACTTTTATTATTCTTTTTTAATATACAATATCCTCTTTTCAAAGAACTTAAAGGATTAAGTATTTCTAACCTATCTAAATATTTATTAACATTCTCCTTCTTAGATTCATATATCTTTCTTGGATTTCTTATAATATAACTGCTCATTATTATATTATACTTGTAATTATTTTCACTAATAATATTATATATAGAATTAATTAATCTTTCTTTCAAATTATTTACATTATTATCTTTTATTTCATATATCTTTCTAGGATTTTTAATTATATAACTACTTAATAATGAATTAATATAATTATTATAATTTACTATCTTAGTTTTAATATAATTTGTCAATCTATTTACTTTACTATCTATATCTAATGAAATATCCATTATATTAGGAACTGCTAACTCTGCTGCTGCAGTTGGTGTAGCAGCTCTAACATCTGCTACAAAATCAGATATAGTATAATCAATTTGATGACCTACAGCACTTATTACTGGAATAGTACAATTATATATTGCATATGCAACTTTCTTCTCATTAAATGGCCATAAATCTTCAATAGAACCTCCACCTCTTCCAACAATTAATACATCTAAATTATATTTCTCTGATTCTTTAATGTTTTTTTCTATATCATCTGCTGCTCCAGAACCTTGAACTAAACTTGGAAATAATATTGTTTCACATAGAGGATATCTTCTATTTATAGTATTTAATATATCTCTTATTGCTGCTCCTGTACTAGCAGTTACTATACCTATTCTCTTTGGAAATCTTGGAATAGATTTCTTTTTAAATTCATCAAACAATCCTTCTTGAGCTAATTCTTTTTTTAATTCTAAAAACTTTTTATATAATTCTCCTGCACCATCATTACTCATTTCATCAACATATAATTGATAGTTACCATTAGGTTCATAAACACTTACTTTACCAATTACTAAAACACTATCTCCATCTTTAGGTTCAAATAACATCTTAGATGCTTTACTAGAAAACATGACAGAACTAATTTTACTGTATTCATCTTTAATAGTAAAATAACAGTGCCCACTAGGTACTTGTCTTTTAAAATTAGATATTTCACCTTTAATATAAACTCTATTAAAAAAAGTATTATTATCAAAATTATCTTTTATTATCTTTGTAAGTTCAGCAACACTCATATAAGTTGTATCCATTTTTTATCACCTACAATCATATATATTATACCAAAATAAAAGAAAAAATACTATTCAATATCTTTTCCATTATCTATACTTTGACTTATACTATCAAGTATACCATTAATCATACTTTTAACTTTATCATCAGAATATGCTTTTGCTAATTCAACAGCTTCATTAATACACACTATATTTGGTGTATCAGTATACATTATTTCATATATTGCCATTCTTATTATTGCTTGATCAGTTTTTCCTAATCTATCTATACTCCAATTTTTTAAATACTTATTTGCAACATTATCAAGTTCTTCTCTCTTTTCTAATACTCCATATACGATTTCATTAATAAAATTATTTTCAATTTCCAAAGAAGATTTTATTACTTCCTTAATATCATATTCAATCTTATTAGCTTCATATATAAATATTTGATACAAAGAAGTCATAATTATTTCTCTCTGCATACTTCTATTTAATTCTGCCATAATATCACCTTCCTAAAGATTATAACATACTTTACTAATTCTTAATTGTTTTAAATCTTATAATATTCATAATTCCAAAAACCACTATTGTTAATCCTATAAATAATAGCATAAAATTAAAAGACAATTCATAATTTCCAATATATAAATTAACACCTTGCATCTTATAATATTCATCTAACAATTCAGGACTATTCAATATTTTAGTTGCTGGTCCTTCCATCATTATTCTTCTCAATAAAGATGCTGTTTGAGAAACTGGTAATACATTTGAAAAAGTTTGCAATCCAACAGGCATTATTCCCATTGGTATATATGCTCCAGTAACAAAGCCTATTAAAGTACCTACTATTGTACTTACAACTGAATATGTTTGCTCATTTTTTACAAAAGATATTATAAATAACATTAATAACGATGAAGAAATAATACTAATTGCTATTACTCCTAATACTTTAAAAATATTAATAATACTTAATAACTGTCCACCAGAATATACAATATATGCTTCTGCAATAGCAAATAATATAATCGATATTATAAATGCTATTATAAATGTAGATATAATATAAGATAAAAATACTTTATTTCTATTTATCGGAGCTACCAAAAAATCATCAATACTATTATTTTGTCTATCAGCAACAATTCTGCCTAAAGAACCTAAAGATAACGTTACAGTAGAAACTGCAATTAATCCAGACATAACCCATGAATTAACTAATACAGATAATCCTTCAACATCACCTACAGTTTGTTTTAATCCTGATATTTGTAAATCAGATAAAAATAATACATATAATCCAAGAATAATAATTACTGATAAAAATGAAAAGAATACTTCAGATTTATTTCTAAAAAACATATAGAGATTTCTTTTAACTAAGTTAATTAACGTTTTCATTTATTTCACCTCTAATATCTTTACCAGTTAAATTAATAAATACTTGATCCATATCTCCTTCTAATACTTCAAAACTAGATATATAATTTTTTAAATCATTAATAATATTTATAGAATCCATATTATTTTTTAAATATATACATATAGCAGATGATTTAGATTCATATTTAATTGATTTTAAATTTAAATAATTAATAATATAATCATAATTGATTGGTAAAAGCTTCAAAATATTACTAGTATATTTTTCTTTTAACTTCATAGGTGAATCATTAGCAATAATATTTCCATCATCAATAATAACAATATTATCTGCATTAACAGCTTCTTCCATATAATGAGTTGTTAAAAATATAGTAGTATTATTTTTCTTTTGAATTAAGTCTAATATTTCCCATACTTTCTTTCTAGTTTGAGGATCCAATCCAGTAGTAGGTTCATCTAAAAACAATATTTTAGGTTCATTAATAAGAGCTCTAGCAATATCTACTCTTCTTTTCTGTCCTCCACTTAATTTACCATATCTCTTCTTTAATATGCTTTTAATACCTAAAGTATTACTAATATATTCTAATCTACTATTAAATATTTCTTTCTTAATGTTATAAAATCCAGCTCTAACTTTAATATTTTCATATACAGTTAATAAATCATCTAAATGAGAATTTTGAAAAACTACTCCTATATTATTTCTTATCATCTCATTATCCTCATCTAACTTATAACCACATATTTCTATATTCCCACTGTTTTTCTTTAACAAAGTACACAATACATTAATAGTAGTTGATTTTCCAGCACCATTAGGACCAAGGAACGCAAAAAAAGAACCTTCTTCAACATTAAAACTAATATTATTAACTGCAATAAAATTATTATATTTTTTAGTTAAATTTTCTATTTTAATTATTGCTCCCATACTACTCCTTTTTATCTATATCTTTTTTAATATCATATAAAATATTTAATGCTTCAATTGGATTAATCTTTAATATATCCAATTCCTTTATTTTATTTAAAACACCATTATCCTTCTCTTTTTTATCAAATATATTTAATTCCTGTTGCTTAATAACTTTAGGTTTTTCTTTACATTCATATGTGCTTAATATTTCATATGCTCTATTAATTAAAGAATCAGGAAGATTTGCTAATTTAGCAACATGAACTCCATAACTTTTATCTATAAATCCATCTTTAATTTTATGTAAAAAAGTAATATTTCCATCTTCTTCAATAGCACTTACATGTATATTTTTTAAATGTTTTAAATGTTTTTCTAAATCAGTTAACTCATGATAATGAGTAGAAAACATCATTTTACATTTAACATTATTATGTATATATTCAACAATAGATTGTGCAATAGACATACCATCATATGTAGCGGTACCTCTACCTAATTCATCAAATATTATTAAACTATTTTCATCTGCATTGATAATAGCATTGTTAGCTTCATTCATTTCTACCATAAATGTAGATTCACCACTAACCAAATCATCAGATGCACCTATTCTAGTAAAAATTTTATTAAATACAGGCATTTTAGCACTACTAGCAGGTACAAAACATCCTATTTGAGACATAATAACAGTAATAGCAAATTGCTTTAAATAAGTAGATTTACCTGCCATATTAGGACCTGTAATTAACAATATATTAGTATCCTTATTCATATTAATATCATTAGGTACAAACTCTTCACTAATAACCTTTTCTACTATTGGGTGCCTACTATCCTTTATTTCAACGACTCTATCTTCAATCAATTCAGGTTTAATATAACCATTCTCTTCAGACACAGTTGCAAAAGATTGAAGAACATCTATTTCAGAAACAATATTACTATTCTTTTGAATTACAGATATATATTCTTTAACCTTATCCCTAATATCATTAAATAAATTATATTCTAAATCTACAATCTTATCTTCAGCATTTAAAATTAATTCTTCTTTCTCTTTTAACAAAGGAGTTGTATATCTTTCACAAGTTGATAAAGTTTGTTTCCTTTCGTAACCAATATCATCAGGTATATCTTTCACATTACCTTTAGATATTTCAATATAATAACCAAAAACCCTATTATATCCAACTTTTAAATTCTTAATATTAGTTCTATTTCTTTCATCCATTTCAAACTTAGAAATAAAATCCTTACCACCTTTTTTAAGAGATCTTAATTCATCTAATTCAGCATTATAACCAGTTTTGATAATAGATCCTTCTTTAATTGTAATAGGTGGATTCTCTTCAACACTTTCATCTAATAACTTATATAAATCATCAAGAACAACAACATTATCATAAAAATTTAATTCTTTTAATATACTATTTATATTTGGTAATACCTTAATAGAATTCTTTAATTGTAATAAATCCCTAGCATTTAAATTACCAAAAGAAATTCTTCCACACAATCTTTCTAGATCATATATTTCATATAATAGAGCTCTTAGCTCTTCCTTTAATATAAATTCTTCTAATAAATTCTCTACAATATTATATCTATTATTAATACTAGTAATATCAATTAAAGGACTTTCAATCCAATTTTTTAACATCCTACTACCCATTGCTGTTTTAGTCTTATCTAATAACCATAATAAAGAATAATTTCTAGATTTTAATTTTAAATTCTCAACTAACTCAAGATTTCTCTTAGTATTTATATCCATTTTTAAGTAAGAATTACTTTCAATAATATTTACATTTCTTAAATGAGATAAATCCCTTTTTTGAGTATCATCTAAATAACTTAATAAGTGATTAATAGAATCAATAAACCTTTTATCATCTATATTTAAATACAAATGTTTATACTGCTCTAATTGAATAATATTATCATATATAAAATAATTAACTCCATATTTATTATTAAATATATCCAATACTGTTTTATCAAAATCACTATTTACTACTATTTCCTTTATACCAATAAACAATATTTCATTAACTAATAAATTTTTACTATGTTCTACTAAAATACTATTAAACAATCCAGTTGATATATCAGCGTAACTAATAACATAACAATGAGAAAAATCAATAATACTCGCTATATAATTATTGTTCTTTTCATCAAGAGAATCTTCACTCATTATTGTACCTTTAGATACAACTTGAACAACTTCCCTTTTTACAACACCTTTAGCATCTTTAGGATCTTCAACTTGCTCACATATTGCTACCTTATATCCTTTATCAACTAATTTATTTAAATAAGTATTTGCTGCATGATAAGGAACCCCACACATTGGTATTTTCTCTTCAATACCTGCATTCTTACCAGTTAAAGTTAATTCTAATTCATGAGAACCTAAAACAGCATCTTCAAAAAACATTTCATAAAAATCCCCAAGTCTAAAAAACACAATAACATCATTATATTTATCTTTAATATCCATATATTGATTCATCATTGGAGAAATCTTAGATCTATCAACTTCATTTCTAGTCATATAATCACCTCCTAAATTATATCAAAATTAACGAAAAAGAAAAACCCATATGGGTTTATAAATTACTTCTAAAATCTTTTAATGATTTTAAGAATGTTTCACTATCAAAATTTTCTTTTCTTTCTTCAACCATCTTTTCTTTTTCCTTATATTGAGGAACTTCATTTGGTCCATACACAGATGAGAAAACTTCAGGTTTTTTCTTAGGTTCCTCAATCTTCTCTTCTTGTGCTGCTTTTAATAATTCTTGATAACTAATTATTGCAGTCTTTTCCTGCTCATCTTCATACAAATCAGTTTTATCAATCTTAGCTTTATTTAATTCATCAACAATATTTTTTAAATTCCTAGTTTTTTCATTCTCTTCATCAATATCATTATCTTTTATAATATCATCTTCATATATTAACTTATACTTATTATCATCTTTTTGAAAAAGCATTATAATTATTAATATAATTAATATTAAAAATAATAACAGCACAATAATAAATACCAATTTCCCAACATCATTTAACTGTGTATAAAAACTTGAAAAATTCATTAACATAAAACTCATATTACTCACCTCAAATTATTATAATCAACTACACTCATTACATATACAGCTGCCGTTTCACTTCTCAAAACATTTTCATTTAAAGATGTTGATATAAAACCATTAGTAACAAACTTATCTTCTTCAAATTTAGAAAATCCACCTTCAGGACCAATCACTAATAATAGTGTATCATATTTATTGTTATTTTTAAACACTTCTTTAATGTTTCTTGATACTTCATTTACAGTAAACAATATATTCAAATTACATTTATTATTTATTAAATAATCAATATCCCTTAAATTATCAATTATAGGTATATTAGCCCTATGACATTGCTCACTAGCTTCCTTTACTATTCTACAATATCTCTCTTTCTTCTTTTCCCAATCCTTATCATTTATCTTAATTATACTTCTCTCAGTCTTATATGGAATAATCTTACTAACACCTATCTCAGTTATTTTTTGAATCATATAATCAAACCTTTGTTCTTTAATCAACGGTATTGCCATAACTATATTAATATCATTACTTTTTTTACTATAACTATTTATAACTTTATAAATTACTTCTTTACTATTTATACTCTCAATAATACATTCATTATAAAAACCATCATAAATAATAATAATATGATCACCTTTATTCATTCTCATTACATTAATTATATGATGCTTATCACTATCCAATAATTCAAGTTCATTATTTATAGCAAAATAATATTGCATAATCATTCACCTAAAATTATTATATATAATATAATATATAAATACAATTAAAATTGTATTTATAATCTCATTTTGATATAATATTTATGGAGGATAAATATGAACAAAGAGAAAAAATTTAGTATGGTAGAAAGATATGGTGAAGATCTTACAGCAAAAGATTATATAACAAATCCAGCTATATCTAGAGAAAAAGAAATTGAAAAAATGATGCTTACATTATTTACACCAGAAAAATCTCCAATATTAGTTGGAAAACCAGGTGTTGGTAAAACAGCAATAGTTGAAGGTTTAGCATATAGAATAAAAAACGGAGATGTGCCTGAAGCATTAAAAGAATATAAAATAATTAAAATAAATACAGTAGCATTAGTAGGTAGTATTGAAAAAGAAGGAAATACAGATGCAAAACTACAACTACTAGTCGAAGAAATGTCTACAATGCAAAAAGTAATACTATTTATAGATGAAACACACACATTAATTGGTAATAAAGAAAACGGTGGATTAGATTTTGCTAATATATTAAAACCAGCATTATCTAGAGGAAATATAAAAATGATTGGTGCTACTACATCAAATGAATATGATTTTTACATCGTAAAAGATAAAGCTTTTTTAAGAAGATTAGAAAGAATTGATATAGAAGAACCTAATGGTGAAATGACAGTTAAAATACTAATAGGTACTTTACCAAAATTAGAAAAACAAACTGGTGTTAAACTAAATTATACAGATTTTACAAAAGAAGAAATAATGAAATTTATAGTTGAAATGACTAACGAATTTAATAGAATGTTTGAATCTGCATCTCGTTATCCAGATGTATGTATAACTCTATTAACAAAGATATTCTCATATGCAATAATGGATAATCAAAAAGAAGTTAAATTTAAACATATATGGGATGGAATAAAAAATACAGAATTAGTATTCCCAGATGTACTTAAAAAATACAAAGAAAAATTCAAACAACAATTTTCAAAATACTTAGATGAAGAAAACGTATACTTAGATCCATATAGCAATTAAAATTAATTTTTTATACTAAAATAAAAGCATAGATTTCTCTATGCTCTTTTTTGAAGTATCTTTTGATAATCAACAATATTAGTATTACTATCTTGCTTTA
>Ga0265294_10001903_pt1 | contig 27725 bp, 22 predicted proteins | sample MunlanPumphouse3_FD_192504 | JGI IMG/M metagenome (GOLD analysis project Ga0265294, IMG submission 192504) | Groundwater microbial communities from a municipal landfill in Southern Ontario, Canada - Pumphouse #3 | ecosystem: Environmental > Aquatic > Deep subsurface > Groundwater | place...
GGATTATCAATATCCTATAACTGTATATATGGATAAAATCGCCGCATAGATTTTTCAGCGCGGAATTCCGCTCCGGCTACGCCTCCGCTCCATTCCGCACTGAAAAATCAAAAAATGCAACAAAAAAATTAAATGTATGAAATAAAAATGTAATTTTGCAATGTCAAACCAGCAAGGACTAATCACCTTCACTTTGAATAAAAATGGTCTAAAGAATGGGACGCATAATAAAATTATTCGATTAGGAATGAATTTAGTTAGTTAGTTAATTAATTAACTGATATACAAATAAATAAAATTGTAAAAAATAAAATAAAAAGAATTATTATATTAAAATTTATTGTAAATTTGCTGCTGTATTTTCAAGTAATATTAACGGACTTCGTATTATTTGAGAATGCAAAAATGAAAATTAGTAATAAATAGAAGTCCCCTATAGTATTTTGTAATATAAATAATTGGGATTATGAAGAAATTTTTTTTAGTTTTGTTATTATGCTCTATTTCATGGGGTGCAAATGCGCAGCTAAAGGTTTCTACTTATGGCAATGTCGGTATTGGAACTACTACACCACAATATAAATTTGATATTAATTTGGGAACAACTGATGCTTTCCGCATTCATACTTGGACAGATGCTTATTTTGATAATTCCGGAGATTACGGTGCTTTATGTCTTTATCCTTATATGGATTATTACCTGCAATTAGGGAAGTCCAATCATAAAATTGGACAATTGTGGGTGACCGAAGTAAACAGTATGTGGGTATGGGAAACTTCTGATATGCGTTTCAAAGAGAATATTCGTCCAATCGCAAGTCCTTTACAACGAGTTAAGCAGTTGAATGGTATTCAATATACTATGAAATCCGATAATTTTTTAGGTTTCCCAAATGAACAGAAAGAAAGATATATGAGCAACGATTTCGGTTTTATTGCTCAAGACTTGCAACGTGTTTTCCCTGAATTAGTTGTCGCTGATAACGATGGTATGCTGGGTGTAAAATATACACGTCTTGTACCTATTTTGGTTGAAGCAATCAAAGAGCAACAAGAGATTATTGATAGCCTTAAAGAAGATAATCATCAAAAATTGTTACTTTTAGAAACAGAACTTAACGAATTAAGAACATTAATAAACTCTAATGATAATATTCAACATCAAGAATCTTTGAATATTCAGAATTTCTCTAATACTAATAGTGAAAATCAGGGACTACAAGTTTTTCAGAACAGCCCCAATCCTTTTAATACAATTACTACAATTCAATGTTATGTTCCTTCCAATATGCAAAATGTAAAATTATGTGTTTATGATATGCAAGGCACTCAGCGTAAGTGTATTCCCGTGCAGTCACATGGAGCTTTATCTATACAAATTGAAGCAGGAGAATTGTCGTCAGGAATTTACATATACTTGTTACAAAGCAATGGAACCGTAAGTGAAGCTAAACAAATGATAATAACCCAATAAAAAATCACAGATTATGAAAAGAATAATGCTTTTATTATGTATAACTATGACAGTTCTTGTCATAATTCCGGTTTCTTGTGAAAAAGAAGAAAAAGAAGAAGAAATATCGTCAAAACCGGCACGCGTGCCGGTGGACTATAGAGATAAATGGTGCGGGGCTTTTTATTGTGATGCGAAACAAAAAAGAATAGATGTAGCTAAAGTTGCCAATACGGATAGTTGCATAACTTTCAGCGGCACTGGTTCTGGTTCTATTATTGTAAACGAACAAGGGTATTTCGAAAAGTCGAATTATGCAATGATAATAACAGACGGACATTGTACAGGGGATTCTCTTTATTTCAATCAATATAGTTATAGTCCGGGAGGTTCCCCCATTGAAAGAAAGTACGCTTGTCGAAGATTACCTGATAACTTGTTACCTTATATACATTGAAAAAGATTTATTTGATTTTATTATTGTTCGTTTTTGTTTTCGCAGTTCAAGCGCAACACCCGCAACAAGACCCCAATTGGGCTGTTAATTTCATTGATAGTTTCAACACTATTAATACCAATCATTGGTATATAGAAACGGGCGTAAGACAAGCCGGCACACCCGGAGAAGACCTTGCATGGCATTCTGCGGAAAATGTTTACTCTCAAGAAGGACAATTGAGATTGCAGATTAAAAGGGATACTATGGTTCATAGTGATTGCACGTATAATAATCATCAGGAAGGGACTCACTATTTTTCTTCGGGTTCAATCATAACACATAATGTATATCATTACGGATATTATGAAATTTATGCAAAACTACCTGCCGATACAGGCTATTGGTCTTCTTTTTGGTTGTGGAGTTCTGATAATGCCGCAATGTGGGAAAATGAAATTGATGTGATTGAAGCTTTGGGCTACCACCCTGATACTGTAATAGGCAATATTCATTGGTTGTACCAAATAAAAACAGATACCTCTTATTCGCATTTTTGTGGCTTGATGTCCGATTATCATTGGTATGGAATAGAATGGAACCAAGATAGAATTATATGGTACTTGGATAGGAAAATTGTACGACAGATAAGAAATACCGCAGATGGATTAAATATTTGCCACCCAATGAAAATTATACTAAGCGTGGGGCTTGATCAATATATTGACGAAAATAGTGTATTGTTTCACACTTTTATCCCTAATAGTATGTTCGTTGATGAGTTAAATGTTTACCGATTGAAATGCGATTGTTCAAAAATTGTTAATGAAATATACAATTTCTCTACTTTTCAATATGGTGTAAAAAAATATATAAAACTATCGGGAGTAACACAATTACCTCAAAATGGAAATATCAGCCTGAGGGCAAAAGAGTATATTGAACTTAGAAATGGCTTTGAAGTCCCCTTAGGAACAGCGTTTTATGCAGATGTAAATCCTTGTCAGTGATTTACATCTAAAACCTTTATATCACCTCCACACACCCTTTCTTGATATACTTCTTTCCGGTTTCGCTAACATATTGAATAACATATTGATACGTTCCAATCGGGCAACGGCGACCTTGATAAATTCCATTCCAGCCTTTGGCAACGGAGGTGGTTGAAAACAGTAACTCGCCCCACCGGTTATAAATGGCTATTTGATAATCGCGGAGTTGTTCCGGTTTGTTTATTATGCGTCCCATTAATTAGACCATTTTTATTCAAAGTGAAGGTGATTGGTCCTTGCTGGTTTTAACATTGCAAAATTACATTTTTATTTCATACATTTAATTTTTTTGTTGCATTTTTTTGATTTTTCAGCGCGGAATGGAGCGGAGGCGTAGCCGGAGCGGAATTCCGCGCTGAAAAATCTATGCGGCGATTTTATCCATATATACAGTTATAGGATATTGATAATCAAGACTTTGATGCGGTCGGCGATGGTTGTAAAATTTAAAATATTCAGACAACCCTTTCCACAAGTCGTGGCATTTTTTACACGGATTCAAATATACATATTCCTATTTTACACTCCGCCACAATCGTTCAATGAAGATGTCGTCCAAAGCACGTCCACGACTATCCATGCTAATTTTTATATCATTGATTATCAATAAATTGACATATTCGCTTGAAGTGAATTGACTGCCTTGGTCACTATTGATAATTTCCGGCTACCGTGCGTAGCAATGGCATCGGCGATTACAGAGCAACACCATTCAGCCGACATCGTGTTACTCAAACTCCAACCGACAACATAGCGGGAATACACGTCAATAATGGCAAACAGATACATAAAACCGTGTGACATAGGGATGTAAGTGATGTTCAATTCCCAAACTTGATTGCTGCGAGTAATATTGAGTCCTTTGAGCAAATATGGAAATTTATAATGCTCCCAAAAATTTAGGACAACGGTTAAAGTGATTATCTTTGCACAAAATTAAAAAAGATGAACAATTCAAAGAAAACTATAATACTGCCACATTTTAAGACTAGTAGCTAAGCTAAAAACGTGTATTAACCCAAATTAAAAGCGAGCAAAAAATTACCTCTAACCACCTCATTTTCAAAAATAATTCCTATCTTTGCCCTCAAATTCGTTTCGCTATGAAAAGCACAAAAAACGATAAAATTAAAGAAATAAACATCACTCCGTCGCACGGGCGTTCGCGCGGGGGCACCACCTCTCACTCCTCAGCAAACAGTTCCATAGAAATGCTATCGGCAAAGAGCTTGCCGGAATAGCTGAGAGTCAATTGATTATCTCTTAAAATATAATGGGAAGGATTTACTTTTTGCGATAGTTTGGAAAGCAGAAATCCGCGCTTTTCGGGACCAAAAAGCGCGGAAATTTCATTCAAGTGAATGCCTTCACGGGTGCGCAACCGCAGCAGAACATATTCATCGTACCGATTATTTTGGGAGAGAATTTCCGTTTCTTCGTAAGGTTGTCCGCTTGTGATGCCGTCAATATATTGTTGCAAATGTGCGACATTCCATTTTCGCGAAGCACCGTTAAAAGAGTGTGCCGACGCTCCGATTCCCAAGTAGGGCACCGATTGCCAATAAGCGGAATTGTGTTTTGAAATCCAGCCGTTGCGACAAAAATTGGATATTTCGTACTGCTCAAAACCGGCTTTTTCCGTCATTTCAATCAAGATGGCATAATCGCGTTCGGTCATCTCATCTTCAGGCAGATAACGTTGTCCAGCCCGCACTCGACGCGCCAACAACGTATTTTCCTCTACCGTAAGCGAATATGCGGATAAATGTTGGATGTCATAGTCTGATGCAGTTTGTAAATCCTGTCGCCACATGTCCGCGCTGCGATAGGCAATGTCGTAAATTAAGTCAATGGAGATATTCTCAAACCCCGCGGAAAATGCATTTTCTATCGCTTTTTTTGCTTCTTTCCCCGTATGCCGACGATTCAATAAGGAGAGTATTTCGTCATTAAAAGATTGTACGCCGATACTTAATCTATTAATTCCCAATGATTTAATATCTTTTAAGTAGGATGGTGACAGCTGTTCGGGATTGGCTTCGAGCGTAAATTCCAATGTGGGTGCAAAGTGGTAGTAGCGTCTGATCGACTGCAAAATATTGTCCAATTCCTCGCGGTTGCACAACGAGGGCGTGCCACCGCCAAAATAGAGAGTAGAAATCATATTGTCCGGCAAGTAGTTGGCAGTCAGCTCAATTTCGCGGGTTACGGCTTGCCAATATGTTTCTTTCAACTGTTCAGAAGCGACGGAGTAAAAGTTGCAATAGACACATTTTTGTTTACAGAAAGGGAAATGAATGTATATACCGTTCATCATCAGATCATTAATTCTTTGTATGATAGAATAGAAATCCGATATATAAACGTGCACCATCGGCATAATCGCTTGGGGCATGCAGAACATTAAACACATAATCGATTTTGGCAATGAGATGCATTCGTGGCGTGAGGGCGTATTCGACACCCACGAACGGCGTCAGGAGCAAGCAGCCGAATTTTCGATACATGATGCTCTCTTCTGCTGCAAAATCAGAAGATACAGCTTTGATATAGAAGATATTACGCACACTTCCACCACCAATGATGCCGCCGGTCATCAAAGTCCATTTCTTGAATTGCCACGAGCAATCTGCCAAAATTCCACCCCAACCCAATGACCATCTGTTTTTTTCTTTACCGTAAATGAGATGGCTCACACCGCCCTCCATGCCTATGCGCGCGTGCTTGCCGAGATGAAAGCGAAGGGCACCGCCAATTCCGAAAGGAACACCCCTGTTCGTAATAGATTTTATTGCCTCCCCTTGCATATCATAAATCGTGAAACTATTGCCCGACAAATAGCCGGTGTGCAACATCATACCACCGGAAAATCCACGATAAACAGCAGCCGTATCAGATTGCGCTTTAACATAATATGTTGAAAAACAACATATTAATATTAAGACAAATATCTTGTAAGTATGCAATGTTTTTTCCATTTATCGTTATTTGAATAAAAGTCGTGCGTTATTTGAAGTCTTCTCGGAAGTTCTTTCTTTCCGCCAAAATGATTACAAAAATATATCCAATTAGTAAACAAGTGTTTACAACCATCTTCAAGGAAAAGTTCTCGATGGGCAAAAAAGTACTTCCATAGTAGATGGCGACGGCGGCGGCGATGGAGAACAAAATTTTGCCGATTTGATAATTCACGTGATAATATTTTTGTCCCAGAATATAGGAGAGCACCATCATGCAGAAATAGCAGGCGAAAGTTGCCCAAGCCGAGCCGAGATATCCTATCACCGGAATTAGTAAATAGTTCAGTCCCAGCGTAATGGCGGCTCCGATCAATGCAATATAGGCTCCGAAACGGGTTTGTCCCGTTAGTTTATACCAAATCGAAAGATTGTAAAAAATTCCCAAGAACAGATTGGCTAACAGCAAAATAGGGACAACCACCAATCCTTGATGATATTCGGGCCCCACGAAATATTTTACAATATCAATATAAAGCATGATGCCGAGGAACATGACTGCGCAGCATAGCACAAAGTATTTCATAACGACGGCGTAAGTAGCTTTGGCATCGGCATCTTTCGATTTGCTAAAGAAAAACGGCTCTGCTGCGTACTTGAATGCTTGTATGAAAATGGTCATCATAATGGATATTTTGTAGCACGCGCTATAAATACCTACCTGACTTTGAGCAATTTCCGCCGGTGAGAGATTCTTAAGAAGCACCCTGTCCATGGTTTCATTCACTATGCCGGCTAAGCCTAAGATGAGGAGCGGGAAGGCGTAAGCGAACATCTTTCGCCAAAGTGACCATGAAAAAGTGACCCGAATTTTAAAAATGTCGGGAGCGAGCATCACCAAGGTGACAATACTTGCTGCCAAGTTGGCGATAAAAATATAGCCGACTCCAATTTCGGGGTCGTAAATGGTGTTCAGAAATTCTGTTGCAATGCCGTTTTTAAGCAGATAGGGGCAAAGCAGGAGGAAGAATAAATTGAGAAGAATATTAACTAAGATATTGGTAATCTTAACGACAGCAAATTTTACAGCTTTCATTTGCAAGCGCAAACTTGCAAAAAAGATGGAGGTCAGCGCGTCGATGCTGATAATGATAGCAATCCACGTGATGTATTCGGGGTGGTTGCCGTATTGCATCCAGCCGGCAATTGGTTGAGCAAAGCAACTGCACAGCACGGAAAAAATGACGGATGTGGTAAAAAGGGAAACGATGGCAGTGGAGTAGCATTTGTTTTTGTATTCGTCTATTTGCGAAAAACGGAAAAAAGCGGTTTCCATTCCGTAGGTTAAGATGACGACGAACAAGCTGACCCATGCATATAATTCCCCGACGATGCCGTATTGTGCGGGTTGGAAGAGATAAGTGTGAAGTGGGACTAATAAATAGTTGAGCAATCTGCCCAGAATGGTAGAAAACCCGTAAACTGCAGTTTGACCGACTAATTTTTTGATTGATGGCATGTATGGAGGGACTTATTACACGTATTTTTCTCCGAAATCAATCTGAACATCGTTCACGTATTGGCGGATTTGCTGTTCATTTTCTTTTTTGCAAATAAGCAGAACATTATCATTATCAACCACGATGTAATCGTCTAAACCTTGGAGAACAACGGCTTTATTTTTTGGAACATTGATAATGCAATGTTTGGTATTGTAGGTTTTTACTTTATTACCTGCGATGAGGTTGAAGTCTTCATTTTTTTTACTAATGTCATATAAAGAGCCCCATGTTCCCAAGTCTGACCAGCCAAAGTCGGCAGCATAGACGCATACGTTGTTGGCTTTTTCCATTACGCCGTAATCGATGGAAATATTACGACATATTTGGTAGGTAGTTTTAATAAAATTAGTCTCGTTTGGGGTATTATAAAGACCTTCTCCTTGTGCGAACAAATCATTTACTTCGGGGAGATATTTTTCAAAAGCGGTTTGAATTTCTTTTAGGGACCACATAAAGATGCCGGCATTCCACAGAAATTCGCCACTTTCCACGAATTGCTTGGCGACATCCAATTCCGGTTTTTCTGTAAAAATTTTGACCGGATAGATGGAGGGAAACTCGTTTTGGACTTGTTCTTCTTTATACTGAATATAGCCATAGCCGGTATTGGGAAACGATGGGCGGATCCCGATGGTCAATAACTTAGGATGATCCTTTACAAAGTTTAACCCATTGATAATCACTTTTTCAAAAACATTTTCTTTTAAAATGATATGGTCTGACGGGGCTACTACGATGATGGCATTTGGATTTTTTGCTTTGATTTTGTAATTGGCATAAGCGATACAGGGGGCTGTATTGCGGCGTGCCGGTTCCAATATGATCTGTTCATCGTGCAGTTCGGGGAGTTGGGTTTTTACCAAATCTGCATAGATGTAATTGGTAATCACGTATATATTTTCCTTGACACATATTTTTTCAAATCGGCGGAAAGACTTTTGTATTAAAGAAGTTCCGTCGTCTAAGATGTCGATAAATTGTTTGGGAGTATGCGAACGACTCATAGGCCAGAAGCGTGTTCCTACGCCGCCTGCCATGATAATGCAATAGAAATCTTTATTCATAATGGATGATTTTATTAAAAATACATCTATGAAACGAAAAAGTTCGAGAAAAATTTTATCCGCACTTGGAATAAGAGCAATTTGAGCAGGTCAGGCAGCCCTCTTTAAATTCCATTGTATTCTCTTGGTGGCAGTTGGGACAGATGGCACTTTTCGCTTTTGTTCCGTCTTTGATGTATTTTTTCAGGGAGCGAATGATGCCGTTTTTCCATGAATTGATGGAATCTTCTTTATAATTCAGTCCCGAAATGATATTGACGATGCTTTCTAATGGGATATTGTGGCGCAGGAGTGCCGAAATCATCTTGGCGTTGTTCCAAAATTCGGGGTTAAAGCAGCGCGACAATCCTTCAATCGTAATTTTATAACCGTCTTTATCTTGATATTGAAAGTCGTAGGATTTGGTTCCGTCTTCTTGCCGTTTTTTGATGATGCTTCCGCGTTCCACCCAGCTGGGGAGGGGAAGACGATCATCGTCGGTTTTGCCGGTAAATATTTCGTAGGGGGTGCCGTCGTTACGCAGTCCGACGAAAGCGACCCACGATTCGTTGTTATTTCTAAAGCGGATTACGTCGGCTTTCAGTTCGCGGGGGCGTTTCGTGTTGGGTAGTTCCTCTTGTTTAGTTTTGGGGGTGGTAATGGTGTTGAGAACGCCGTCGCGCGAGCCTTCGCGATAGACAGTCAGCCCTTTGCAGCCGCATTCCCAAGCTTTTTGATAGAGTTGTCCCACTGTTTCTTGCGTTGTGTTTGCCGGCAGATTGATGGTTACGGAGATGGAGTGGTCAACCCATTTTTGGATAGAGCCTTGCATTTCCACTTTTTTCAGATAGTCGGTATCGTTTGCCATTGCTTTGTAGTAGGGCGATTTTTCCACAATGGTGTTGATTTCCTGAATGGATTTATACGAAAAGTCGGAAGTATCGTAGCCGTTAATTTCCGCCCATTGCAAGAATTTTTGATGGAAAACGAGGTACTCTTCGAAGAAGTCGCCATTTATATCGCGCACGGCTTGACGATTATTCATGTCATTGGGATTTACTTTTCTTCTTCGTTTATAGACCACATTAAAAGCCGGTTCGATGCCGGAAGTGGTTTGTGTACAAATACTTACACTTCCTGTTGGGGCGATGGTGAGCAAGGCGATATTGCGTCTGCCGTAGCGTACCATTTCGTCATAAAGTTTCGGATCGGCGGCTTTCAGGCGGAGGATGAACGGATTTTGACGTTCTTTGGCACTGCTATAGACGGGGAAGGCGCCGCGTTCTTTTGCCAAGATAACGGAAGAGTGATAGGCTGCCAACGCCAAATGTTTGTGGATTTCTGTAGAAAAAGCATTGCTATGGGGGGTACCGTATCGAATATTCAGCGCAGCAAGCATATCTCCCTCTGCGGTGATACCCAAACCGGTACGCCTTCCCTTTAGCGATTGCTTTTTAATTTTCAACCATAATTCCTTTTCAACACGCTTGATGTCATCGCTTTCGGGATCTTGCTCAATCTTCTTAAGAATCTGATTGATCTTCTCGATTTCCAAGTCGATGATGTCGTCCATCAGGCGTTGAGCATAATGCACGTGTTTTTTAAAAAGGGACATGTTGAAAGTCGCTTTGTCCGTAAAGGGGTTTTCTACGTAACTGAACAGGTTAATGGCTATCAAGCGGCAACTATCGTAAGGACAAAGCGGAATTTCGCCGCATGGATTGGTGGAAACGGTTTTGAAACCTTCATTTTCGTAACAGTCGGGAATGGCTTCACGATGGATGGTGTCCCAGAAAAGGACCCCGGGCTCGGCGGATTTCCAAGCGTTATAAATGATTTTGTTCCACAATTTGCGGGCATCGATAGTTTGGGTAACTTTAGGTTTATCAGAATGAATGGGGTATTGTTGGTGATAGGGAGTGCCATTTTTGACACACTCCATAAATTCATTATCAATTTTTACGGATACGTTGGCACCGGTAATTCTGCCTTCTATCATTTTCGCATCGATAAAATTCTCAGCATCGGGGTGTTTGATGGAGATGGAGAGCATGAGGGCACCGCGTCTGCCGTCTTGGGCAACTTCGCGAGTGGAGTTGGAATATCTTTCCATAAAAGGAACGACTCCGGTGGAGGTAAGCGCGCAGTTTTTGACGTTGCTACCGCCCGGGCGGATGTGTGAAAGGTCGTGCCCCACGCCACCGCGCCGTTTCATCAGCTGCACTTGTTCCTCGTCCATTTGCATAATCCCGCCGTAGGAATCGGATTGTTCGCCGTTACCGATGACAAAACAGTTGGATAGTGAGGCAATTTGATAAAAATTGCCGATTCCTGCCATAGGGCTGCCTTGCGGAATAATATATTTAAAATCTTTCAACAATTCAAATATGGTATTCTCACTCAGCGGATTTTGGTATTTATTTTCAATACGTGCAAACTCCTTGGCAATACGATGGTGCATATCGTCCGGCGTTGCTTCCAATAAATTCCCGTTATTGTCTTTGAGCGCGTATTTGTCCAACCATACGCCGGCTGCTAACTCATCACCATGAAAATATTGAACCACATTTTGAAAAATATCCTTTTTGTTATAAGTCTGTTGAGGTTCAATTATCGACAGTTGTGCCTCTTTCCCTGTTGGAATGGGTTGGTCGGCAACGGAGACGAACAAGTCGTTAGTATCCCGTTGTGCAACAATTTTCGATTTTTTTTGAGGTGCGGCAGTAACTTTTTTTAATTGCTCTTCTCTACGTGAAAGTAGCATCTTTTCCTGTATTGTTTTCTCCTGAATTTCTGAATTATTTTCGGCAACTGCTGAACTGCTCAAAAACGAAAAAAGATCCTCCATAATATATTAACTTTATTGTTTCCAAAAGTACAAAAGACAACATTTCTTCCAAATATTGATAGCGTAATCGAGTGAGTTTAACTCTAACTTGTTGATAATGAGTATTTATTAAAAAAAGAAGTGGTGTCAGAACACGAGCACTAAAATAATTTTATTATTTGAACCGAAAACTATTTTTGAAGTTTCTTTTCAACAAAATAGCGTTAGTATTTTTTTAAATTGATTATTAATTAATTACAATTTTTTATTCTCAAACTTTGAAATAAAATAGGTTATTTAATAACTTTTTTTATATAGAAAGTGAAAAAAAATACACTCTTTCATCTATTTTTTGAGGTCGATTGAATTGTTTTTAATAAAAATAAATGAAAACTCATTTATTTAAAAAAAAATATTATTTTTGTCACTTCAATTTAAAAAGTAAAACAGATTGATTATGAAAATATTTCGTATCCTTTTTATTGTAGCAGCATTGCAGCTAACATTTAGTATAAACAGTTCATTACAAGCACAAAAGTTAAAGCCAGATGATGTTCCGGGGAGCATTTCCCAATCATTTGCTTCTGAATATCCAAGTGCAAAACTGATGAGTTGGAGTTTGGAAAACGAAACTTATGTTGCATCTTTCAAAGATGATGGCTCCGATGGAAAAGCTTTTTTCAAGAATGACGGAACATGGATAAAAACTACCTACGACATTCCCAAGACCGAAATACCATCAAACATAATGGATTATGTGACCAAGAATTATCCCAATTATGAGATTTCGGTTTGCAACTTGCAAGAAACACCCACCGTGCGTACTCATTACTATTTGGAAGTTCGTTTCCCGGAAGTTGGTTCCAAGGATACTCCTTCTATATTAACATTCAATTATATAGGCGAGTTATTGAAAAGAGAAGACCCTGCCGGCTTTGTATTGAGAACCGATGCCCCCGGGCAAACTACCCCGGCCGAACCTGCCGAGAAACCTCAAAAACCTAAAAAAGAACCAGTGAAGAAAAATACGGAAGTAACCGATAATCAAACACAAACAGACGAAAAACCTGCTCCGAAAGAAGAAACTGTTCCCGCAAAAGAAAAGAAAGCACCCAAAGAGAATAAAAAAGATAAGAAGAATATAGAAGCCCCCGCAGACCCATGGGCAAAATATGCTGTGAACGAAAGTACTGTCCCTGTGATAGTTGCTAAAATGCTAAAGAAAAAAGCTCCGAAAACTACCGACCTGAATTGGTTCCTTATCGGTGAAACTTATGTGGCTAAATGCTTGGTGCGCGAATTACCCACCGAAGTCTATATCTCCAAAAAAGGGGCTTGGAAAAAAACGATCTCTTATATGCTTGAAGAAAGAGTTAGTAGTGTCTTTAAAAAACACCTGGACACCTATTATAAAGGTTATAAATTCAACAAAGCTTATAAAGAATTGCGTGCCGATAAGAAAAATAAAGTCTATATCGAGTTTTACGAAAAGAAAAATTGGAAAAAGAAAATCCCGACCGGTGTGCTTTTTGATGATAAAACCCGCAAATTAATCCGCAATGTTGACCCCAATTTTGAAACTTTTGAAGACCCCGACCTTTTCGTAAATACCGAACCCACGGCCGAAGATGCGGAAGCCTCCATTGAAGAACTCCCGGAAGCCATCAAATCATATATCTCTTCCAACTATCCTTCCTATAAATATCGTGATTATACTACCGAAACCGATGCCGACTTAGGAGAAATCTACAGAATTGAAATCGAATCCACCGGTACCAGCTATATTATCCTCTATTTTGATAATACCGGCAAATTCCTTAAAAAAGAGGTGGAAGATGGCGTTCAAACCGTAAAATCTTACGGCGACTACGAAGAAATTGAAGTTCCTGAAAAAGTAATTAATGCCTTTAAAGCAAAATACCCGCGCGTGGAATCTGCCGTCTGGGACGAAGATTTGAACGAGAATTATAATGTTCAATTCACCGGAACCCGCGGCAAGGAAATGTGCGTTATCAGCCCCAACGGTGAAATATTGGAAGTTCTCTACTTCCTCGAAATCGCAAAACTAATCCCCGAAATCGAACAATATTTAAGCACCAACTACAAAGGTTGCGATATTCTTCAATATTATTCGGTTAAAAAAGGCGACCAAAACCTCTATAAGTTGGTAATTATGCCGAAAAAATCAAAATTTGCCAAATATTTGTGGTTTACCTCTGCTGGCGTTTTTGAAATGGAAGAAAAATAATCTCGGAATGAATTATATCGAAATAAAAATTGTTTTTTCGGAAGCCGAACCATGGAAAGATATTTTTACCTCTCTGTTAGGCGATGCCGGATGCGACAGCTTCATGGATGGAGAAGATGAAAATACCCTTCTTTGCTACATCAAGCAGGATTTGTACGATGAAAATACCATTTGTGAGATTTTGGAAAATCACTCTTTTGATGTAACTCTCCATTTTACTACTCAATTCATTCAGGAACAAAACTGGAATGCTGTCTGGGAATCCAACTTCACGCCGGTTTTCATTACCGACCATTGCTATGTGCGCGCTCCATTTCACGAACCCCGCCCCGATATCCGTTACGAAATCGTAATAGAACCGAAAATGTCTTTCGGCACCGCCCATCACGAAACTACAGCCTTGATGATTGAGTTCCTGCTCGAAGAAAATTTGAAGGGAAAATCAGTCTTGGATATGGGCTCCGGTACCGGAATCTTGGCGATCCTGGCACACCAAAAGGGCGCAACACCCATTACTGCCATTGATAACGACAAATGGGCTTATGAAAACAATATCGAGAATAACGAAAGAAACCAAACTACCGATATCGAAGTGAAACTGGGCGATGCAACCGCTATCGGAGACCAAATATTCGAGGTGATTATTGCCAATATTAACCGTAATATCTTATTAAATGATATGCCATTTTATGTAAAATCTTTAAAATCAGGCGGTATTATTTTCTTTAGCGGTTTTTACGCAGGACACGATTTGGAGGCAATTCGTGCCAAAGCCGAATCCCTTGGTCTGATTTTTCAATGTTATAAAGAAAAAAATAATTGGGTTGCTGCCAAGTTTGTCAAAGCCTAAGTGAACTACAATAATATTGTATTGTTAATCATATATTCTCTTACCAAAATATATCATCATGAAAAAGTTTTTCTTTCTTTTATGTTGCGTCACCCTTATCGTATCTTCCTGCAAAGATCCGATGACCGTTCAATTTGATAATGCTTCGCACGGACAAGCCGCCGAGGTGTTGTTGATGATGGACAAGCAGACTTGGGCGGAAAATATACAAGATAGTATCAAAGGAATGCTCACCGTGCCGCAGACAGGACTGAACCAACTTGAACCGATGTTTGATATTTTGCACATCAATCCGAAAGACATCGATGCTGCTGCCCAACGTCATTATAATATTGTTCAGATGGAGCTGTCCGGCAATGCGAAGGAAACCTCATTTTCTATCGAAAGAAATACATGGGCAATGCCGCAAATTATCATCACAATAAAAGGTAATAATCAAGATTCTTGTCTGAATTGTTTTGTAAAGAATCAAGAAACCATCCGTCAGGAACTTTACAGTAACGACATAAAAAAATTGCAAGGGGTATATGAAGATCGGGTTGATATGAATCTGCAAAAATTAATTCAGGAAAAATTCGGAATTACGATGAATATTACATCAGACTATAGCATAGCGCGGGAAGAAGATGATTTCTTATGGCTCGGCTACCGAACAGCGGTCAATGACAGATTCATCATGATTTACAAGTCCGACAACAAAAATTTATCGCGTCAGTCCGTCATCAACCAACGTAACTTGATGACTCGTAAATATATAGAAGGGAGTACAGATGCTGTGCACCCGATTGTTACCCAATTTGCCAATATGCCCTATGCACAGCCGCTGCAATTGGGTCCCAATATCGGCTTGGAACTCCGCGGAATTTGGGAAACCGAAAATGACTTTATGGGCGGTCCGTTTTATCACTTTTCTTTCCTTAATACACAAAACGAATGTATCAGCGTGGACGGTTTCGTTTACGCTCCCAATGAAAAAAAACGTAATTATCTTCGACAAGTTGAGGCGATTGTAAAAAGTACAAAATAATTTGCAACATTCCTTTTTTTTTACCGTCTTATGAAAATGTGAAAACAATGGAAGAAAAAGAACTTGTTGAACGTTGTCTGCAAAACAGTAGAATTGACCAAAAACAGTTGTATGAAAAGTTCTCACCATTGATGTTGGGGGTTTGCATGCGATATGCCAACTCACGGGAAGAAGGGGAAGATGTTATGATAGAGGGGTTTACAAACGTTTTCGCTCATTTAAGCGAATTTAAGTTTGAATGTTCTTTACAAAATTGGATAAGACGAATTATGTTGAATACCGCAATAGATCATTTCCGAATGAATGTCAAACGTTACCATCATTTATCGATTGATGATGATGGTGTAATGATGCCGGTAGCTTCAGAAAGCCCAACCGGAAAATTGATGGAAAAGGATTTGTTGAATGTAATCCAAAGAATGCCGGAAACGTATCGTGTGATTTTTAATTTATTTGTAATAGAAGGTTTGTCGCACAAAGAAATAGGGGAGATGTTGGATATTCAGGAATGTACTTCGCGCTCGCAATTAGTAAGAGCCAAAAAATGGCTCAAAGAAGCAATTGAAAGATAAAATGGAAGAAATAGAAATCAAAAATTTATTGGACAATTTGACGGTAACGCCCTCACCGCGCTGCTGGCAGGCAATTGAAGCTCACTTGCCGGTACTGCCCGCAAGCTCGGTCAGTCAGGCTGCTGTTTCTTCTGCTCGTCACACCGTCTTTCACTTTTCTTCCGCTGCTGCCAAGTGGATGATTGGGATTGTTGCTGCCGTTGCTACAACTGCTGCGATTACTTTTGCCCTTCTTCAATCCCCTCATACAACGCCCGACCCACAGCCGCAATCTCTTGCTCCCGTAGCTCCTGTCAGCGATTCTGCCTCAATAACGGAAAATAACCCCCAGCCACAATCTCTTGCCCCCGTTGTTCCTGCCCGCGATCTTTTCTCGATAACAGAAAATAGAGCTGACCTGAATTCCGAAAAATTAGGTATTTTTGATTCTGTTCCTGCCTCCGATCTTGCAGTTTTTCCCGACTATCCATCCAATTCTATTTCCGCTCCCAATGTGCCTGCCTCAACATCATCCACTTCTTCGAAGGATGTGCAGGAAGCACCCGAGCCTGTTTCCGTTACCACTTCTGCTCCTACCTTTTATAATTCTGAAGATGTAAAAGAGAGATTGCGCCAAGATCCGGTTGTTGCCGAGGGAACAAATATGGAAATGATTGATTTTACCCCGCCTGTTATCTTGGAAATTCCCAATGTGATTACCCCCAACGGTGACGGTTATAATGACTTTTTTGTTATAAAAGGAGTTGAAGGCTGCGATAACAACAGACTTATTATTCGAAATAATAAGGGAAACATCATTTTTGAAAAAAATCATTACGATAACAGCTTTGATGCTTCCAATAATAGTTCCGGAATCTATTATTATCAATTCTTCTATACGGTTCATGGAATTAATGAAGTTCGTACCGGGACCCTGACCATTCTGAAAGATTAGGATATTTTACAATTTTAAATCGTAAATGGTATCGGATAATTGCTTAGTTTTGCAACCTTATTTTAATAAAAATAAGGGGTCAATCGAAAACAGAAATGTAAGTTATTAAATATGTCAAAAGTATCAATTATTGGAGCCGGTGCGGTAGGCAGTTCTTGTGCTTATTGTTTGGCAGAAAAGGGGATTGTAAATCATATCACTTTATTGGATATTGTGGCGGGAGTTGCTGAGGGCAAGGCATTAGACATGTGTCAAGCGGCTGCCATTCAACGTTTTGATACAACCATAACAGGTGTTACCCAAGATTATTCGGCTACCAATCATTCGGATATTGTGGTGATCACGTCCGGTATGTCGCGAAAACCGGGTATGCATAGAAACGATTTGATAATTAGTAATGTCAAGATTATCAGAGAGGTCGTTAAAAAGGTAGTTTTGGGTTCGCCTCATGCCATCATTATTGTTGTTTCCAATCCGTTAGATGTATTGTGTTATTGCGCTTATATGGAATCTCAATTTCCGGCGCATCGCGTAATGGGAATGTCGGGCTTATTGGATATTGCCCGTTATAAATCGTTTATTGCGGCTGCTTTGAATGTATCGACGAAAGATATTCAGGCGTTGATAATGGGCGGACATGGGAACACGATGGTCCCGCTTCCGCGTTATACAACCATTGGTGGTATTCCCATTCGCAAATTGATGCAGAAAGAACAGATTGACGAGATTATAGACCGTACCCGAATGGGCGGCGATGAGTTGATACAACTTTTAGGTACCTCGGCTTGGTATGCCGCCGGTGCGTCCATTTGCCAAATGATAGAGGCTATTGTTTGCGACCAACGCCGCGTGTTCCCTGTCTGCGCTTTTCTGAACGGAGAGTACGGAATTCAAGATATTTATCTCGGTGTGCCCGTAATTTTAGGAAAAAACGGTATCGAAAAAGTCATAGAATTGGAATTGGACGAAGAAGACAAAGAACAATTCCTGCTTTCAGAAGAAGTGGTTCGGGAGAATGTGAATATAATGAGAGAATACTTAAAAAGCGGAAATCGCGACGAATAGCCAATGGGCGGTAATACCTGCGAATAACCCGCCAATGGTATGCGCTAAAATGGCTTTGGCTGTCAATTGACGAAACCCCATAGAATCCATCATGGCCGTGTGCGTGCTTAAAAAACCGCTCCAGCACATGCCAATCGCCGTGAAAACTGCAATGGCATTATTGTCAAGTAAGCCGGCTTCTTGAAAATGCGGTACCAACCCCAACGCGGCACCCACCGCACCTAACGCCGTTATCGGAAAAGCGATTAATTCGGAATTGGTAAATCCAAACAACCATTCAAAAACAAAATCAATTTTGCCTGCTAACCAAGGAATTAACGGAACACCCTCGTAGGCTGAACCGGTATATACGCCGTCTGCCGAACCAAAAGTAAGCATCATAACCAGCGTGGAAATAATCAAAACCCCCGGAATAATAGAAAGACCAATTTCAACACCCGACTTGCCCCCATCTAATACGGCATTCAAAGCCCGCATAAAAATAGTCCCCTCACTTTTGAATGAAATTTGCTGATTGTCACCCCCCATTGCCTCTTCCATTTTCATTTCAGGGTAGGTTTTTAAAATAAAACGTTGCATTAAACGTGTGGAAATAAGACTTCCGATGACGGCACCCGCCAAACCAATCAAGGCTCCGGTAGCATAACCGCGACCCGTCATAAAAGCAATCACGACCAATCCCATACCAAAAGCAGTTCCGAAATTGGTCAGTGAAATTAATTGATATTTTTTAAAATATTGACTGAAATTTTTATCCTTTGACAACGAAATAATGGCAGGATTATCGGATAAAAAAGTCATAATACCCCCTAAGGCTGCTACTCCCGGGAGATTATACAGCGGCTTCATTAAAGGCTGTAAAATTACTTCCAATAACCGCACGACGCCAAATTCTACCAATAATTTGCTCAACGCGCCCGTCAGTACCGTAATTGCCATAATATAAAATACCGTCTCCAACAATAAATGGTATGATGTCTGCATTAAGGTATTCAGCATGTTGGCCATACCCATTTTGTACGCTAATCCGCCGAACAACAGGAAAAATATGATTAAAAATACTCCTGCCTCTATGCGCCGTTTCGTGAGAAATTTTAATGGTTTCATGATATATTATTTTATTCTGTTATTTTATTCTGTTTCAAAACACGCTTGGCTCTGATGTTACGAATCACTTTCAGAAAATCGAGTTTCCACGACAAACCGACATTCACTTTCCACGTTTCTGCAATATAGCGTGTGTCAGGTAAAGAGTGATTATCTTGATAAGCAAAATATGCGTGCACACGTAAGGCGCGATATTGAATCGGACGAAATTCAATGCCTAAACCCCCAAACGAAAATCGATGTCCGGGTTGTACCATAATGTCCCTAACTACTTTCGTATCAATATCTTCTGAATTGTTTTGCTCGTAGCCCCCTTTGATAAATAAGTTGAACATGTTTCCCATTTGAACATCTACCCGTGCAATTACGCTAAAATCCTGAAAAAGTGCATGGTAGGAAGGAAATCGCGCCTGATAATCAATATAAAAACTGCAACGGTCAAATACAAATTTATTGCCCATGGAAAAATAACCCACAAAACTACCCCTTTCTCGTTCCAACATGTTGAGCGAATAAATGGTCTTGAAATGGTTAAAATTTCCATACCATGCAAAGCTGTAAGCAAATAATCCCCGTCCAAAAAGCCGTTCCGATAAGGTGCCGTCATACAAATAAGGCGAATTGGTCATCTGTAATGCAAGCATATTTTTCCCACTTTTATCAGTATAATTAGCAGATAATCCTAACTGAAAACATGCGCAATTTGCCCAAAATTGGGAATAATAATATACGTCAATCGGCGCCATGTCATATTCAAAACTTCCTATGTGTAACACCTGTTTCCCGGCAGTAAGGGAAAAACGAGAATTTATATCATACTTTAAATAAAGAAAATCGGTATTATCAAAAAGATTGTATTGACCCGGTTTGGAAATAATGCGCTGGCGAAAGAAATAAGAAAAATGCTCGTTAAAATTGCCGGCTAAAATCAAATTCAGATATTTTCCGTTAAAACCGTAGTCGTCAAATGCCGTATCAACCTGCTGATTCAATTCCGTTTGATGGGCATAATCGAATTCAAAACGAGTTTCCAAATAGAATTTGGAAATCAAAGGCGGGACAGTGTCTTTCTGTGCAAAAATCGAATTTTGAAAAAATAGGGTGAAAATTAACGCCGCTAAAATTCGTATCTGTTTAATTTTTAGTATATTACAATAATACATGCGCTCTTTTTTGGGAGTGCAAAGGTAGTAAAAAGATTGGTTATTTCAATTATTGGAAAGCGAATTTATAACGAGTTCCACATTTTTTGAAAATCCTTGTATTTGCCAATACACACCAATTTATCGTCCATTGCCAAGCGTTCCATCATCACATCGGGTGTGTATGGAATCGTTTTGAACTGCTTGCTGGATATTCCCAAAACATTTTTTTCAGTATAGATATGCTGAATGGCAATAATTCGGATTTCAAAATTTTTGCTCAACTGCAAGTCGGAAACGGAAAAATTGACAAAAGAGTGGGGAATGGTAAAACGGAAGATATAATAATCTGTGTCCAATTTCATTGCTTCCACGTTGTACCCGGCATCTATGAGATGAACTAGATTGCGGGCGGCTTCTTCTTCAGGTGCCAATATTTTATCAATGTCAAAAGCCTCTAAAATAGACTTGTGCGTTGCGTCAATGGCTCTCGCATAAATGTGCCGAACGTTCAATTTTTTCAACAAAGAGACGACTCGCAAGGAGGCTCCGAAATTTTCGCCAATACATACGAAAACCATGTCGGCAGATGAAAACGGCAAGACCGTCAATGCCTCTTCTTCTTCAACATTGATAATGTACGAAACTGCCAATTTATCCTTGACCAGATTCACGCGGTGTTCGTTGTTATCCACTCCTACAATTTCATGTCCCAAGGCAGAGAGCTCTTCCGCTAAACATCTGCCATAATTTCCCAATCCAATTACGATGATTTTCATACTATATTAATTTATGATAATACTTTCCGATGGATATTGATACACATCTTTTTTCTTTTTAACGATACCCATTACAAACGTGATAAAGCCCACTCTTCCTAAAAACATTAACCCCATAATGACAGTTTTTCCAGTCGAACTGAGCGACATGGTGGCGTTCAAACTCGACCCCACTGTTCCCAATGCGGAAACACACTCAAACACAATTTGCCGCAGTGATAGCGCAGATTCTGTAAAAGTGAGGATGAAAACTGCCATGAATATCAGTATTAACGATATAATAATGGTGGCATTGGAGCGCCGAATGGATTCCTGCGAAATATTCCTTCTGAAAATTTTTGGGTGTTGGATATTCCTGACCACCGCCGTAAGATTGACAAAAGATACGGCAATCGTACTTACTTTAATTCCCCCTGCCGTAGATTGAGCCCCCCCGCCTATCCACATTAATACCATAATGAATAGTATTGTAGGTATTTGAAAATGAACAATATCAATACTCATAAAACCCGCAGTACGTGGCAAGGTGGCATTGAAAAATGACTGTACAATCTTTTCACTTACCGAAAAACCAGACAACGAATGATTCCACTCCAAAAATGCAAACAATACCGTGCCGCCCACCACAAGCACCGCCGTCATGGTCAGCACAATCTTGCTGTTGAGCGCGTACAGGTGTTTTAAATGTTCTTGACGAAACGGAACCTTGTGAAGCCGGTAATAGAGATTCTTCATGCGATAAACAATACTCTCTTTGATATTGACCAATATGGGAAATCCAAGCCCCCCCAAAATCACCAAAAAAGAAATAATCATGTAAAAAAACGAATGATGATGTAATAGAAATGAATTACCCAAATTCCCCGACAAAGTAGAAAAACCGGCATTGCAAAATGCAGAGACAGAATGAAAAATAGAAAATATGACCTCTTCCTTTAGCGGCATCGCCATCGTTCCATGAACAGAACTCCAGATCATTATTGCCCCAATTATTTCAATAGAGATTGTAAATATGATAACAGAGAACATCGTTTTTCGTAACGAGGTCCCTAATGCGTGTGAACCTATTAAATCTTTGACAACCAATTGATTATAGTAGGAGGTGTTCCCCATAAAGAACAGCGCGAAAAAACTGGTAAAAGTCATCAATCCGATTCCGCCGATTTGAATCAGTATGAGTATAACTGCCCAGCCCGTATGCGTAAAAACGGTAGGAACATCAACAGAGGTCAGCCCCGTTACACAAACCGAACTCGTGGCAATAAAAAAAGAATCTATCCATGAAATACCCCCTCCATTCGTGCAATGCGGCATTTTTAGCAGAATGCCACCTACAAAAATGATAAAAAGAAAACTTATCCCAATAATTAATGACGGATTCGTGCGCTTCCCCATTAATCTAATAATACTACTCGAAATAAACAAAAGCGAGAATAACGATAATACCGCCAAATGGTAATAATAACTCCCCAAACTTTGTAAAAAATAGATAAATGATGAGGTAGATTCTGCAGAGGTAGAAATGATGTCCGAAATCATGGGTAAAACAAGGATAGAAAACAAAAACCACGACCAGATCCCAAATTTTGTTTTTTTAAAGGAGTTATTGACAAAATAAGTCAATAAAAGTTGTAGGGCGAAAATATATTTACAAAAACGATAAAAAAAATACAGATTATCCTTTGTAGATGCAAAAGTAGAAAACCCCACTTGATACAACAAGCCAAGCAGCACAATAACGGAACAGATAAAGCAGGCAATATTTATGAAGCGCAGGAGAGGTGTCCCAATGCTTTGAATCCACTTCTTCCGAAAAATTATAAACTGCTTGAAAAAATTTGAAACAGGCATAGTTTTTATTATTGAGGACTTCCTTTCAGCTTAAAATGTACCGTCCAAGACGGTTTGTATGAGCGCGGCAAAAATATCATAATTTGTGATATGCTGCATCTCTCTTTTTTCTTTTTTCAAAAATTAAAAATATGAGTTGTAGTCGCTGCTTTTACTAAATATTATGTCGTTTTTTGCTTTGCAGTTTCTTTTATAATGAGAAAAAAAAGAAGTTTTTTTCCAAATCGGGCAGCTGATAGAAATTACATCATGTTTCTATTCAAAAAATAAGTATCTTTGCAACTTAATTCCCAGTTATGAAAAAAATCCTTCTTTTATCTTTTATATTGACTCTCATGTCGTCGCTGATTGCTCAATCTTTTGACGGGATTTCGTTCACTAATACGGGTTATAATTCCCATATTAAAAGCATTGAATTATACAAAGAGGGTTATGAATTTGCCTTTCCTATCATCACCTTAAACAGCAACGAAAAATTGATTTTGCGCTTCGATGATTTAGGTGAAGAAGGTCGTTATTTGAAATATACATTCATACATTGCACGCACGATTGGAAATCCGATGGACTGAATCAAATCGAATATTTGGAAGGGTTTACGGAAGATGAAATCACCGATTATGAGTACTCTTTTAATACCATTACTTCTTATACACACTACTCATTAGTGTTTCCCGGAGAGATGATGCGGATTACGAAATCAGGAAATTATATCTTGTTCGTTTATGATGAAACGCCGGAAACACCTGTTCTGACGCGCCGATTTGTGGTGCAGGAAGAACAAGTTGCGGACATTTCGGGTGAGGTTAAACAAGCATCGGATGTGACTTACATGTTTAGCAAACAAGAAGTTGATTTTCTGGTTCATACGGGTGGCTATTCGGTCAAAAATCCCGCGCAATACCTGCATGCTGTCATTTTGCAAAATGGACGATGGGACAACGCCATTACCGGTTTACGCTACCGCTCCGGCAAACCCGGCGAGTATAGTTTCGACTATGACGATCATCAAAATGCTTTTAACGGAGGTTCCGAATTTCGCGATTTTGATACAAAAAGTTTAAAATACAATGGAACACATATTGTCTCTATCGGCTATTATAATCAAGAAAATCAGGCATTTGTGGTAGAAGACTTAGCACGTCCTTATGGCGCATACGTCTCCGAAAATACCATTAACGGTAAGTGCTACTTCAAAAATGAAGACTACGAAGGTAGAAATCGGCAGGATTATATCAACACTTATTTTACCTTGCGTGTGGATTTTCCCGTGACAGACGGTAAATTATACGTCTTTGGCGAACTTACCGACTGGAGAATCCTGAAAAATGCAGAACTTAAACCTAATCCTAAAACAGGGTTATGGGAAACATCTTTGTTGCTTAAACAGGGTTTTTACAATTATCAGTATGTTTTTGTAAAAAACGGCACCAATTTAATAGATGAAACCTACATCGAAGGCAGCCATTGGGAAACCCGCAACGATTATTATATTTTTCTTTATCTACAAGAAGAAGGAAACGCTTATGACAAATTAATCGGGTTTAAAACATTGCAAATCAACCACTAATTGCCCGTATTTTGCACTTTTTAAGAATAATAATCGGCAATTCGGCTAAATAAAGTATCTTTGCAACGCAATTTTATGCGAAAAAAATGTACTTAAAATCAATACAACTTACTAATTTTAAAAACTATAGCGATTCATTTTTTGAATTTACGGATAATGTGAATGTCATCGTGGGGGAGAATGGTAGCGGAAAAACCAATCTGTTAGACGCTATTCATTATTTATCATTTTGTAAAAGTTACTTTGCTTCCCAAGATGGATTCTCAATAAAATTTGAACAGGATTTTTTTGCTATTCATGGCGAATTTGCCCAATATGATGACAATCTGTCCCAGAAAATCAGTTGCACTTTCCGGCAGGGCGGACGCAAAACCATGAAAGCCAATATGAAAGAATATGAGCGACTGAGCGATCACATTGGTCGCTACCCGCTCATTATGGTTGCACCCTACGGAAACGACCTTATCAACGACGGAAGCGAGGTGCGAAGAAAGTTTATTGATGTCATTCTTTCTCAATTTTATAAAGAATATTTGCATAAACTTATTGATTATCAAAAAATTATCATTCATCGCAATTCCATCTTTAAACAATATTACGAAACCGGTCAGCTCAATTCGGAACTATTACATATTTATAATGAACAACTTATCCCTATCGGGACATATATCTATGAAAGAAGAAAGGATTTTATTGAAACCATTATTCCTATCTTCCAAAAATATTACAATTATTTATCAGACAATAAAGAAGTTGTACAAATCGAGTATCAGTCGCCGGTTGCCGACTGTTTATACGAAGAAGGATTAAAACGTTCGGAACAAGCAGATTATAAGTCTGGCTATACCACTTTTGGGATTCATAAAGACGATTATGTGTTTTATTTAAACAATAAATCTGCTAAACGTTTCTGCTCGCAAGGACAGCAAAAATCCCTTGCGCTGTCGCTCAAATTATCCCAATTTGATTATATTTACGAACGTAAGCACGTTAAACCTATTCTGCTGTTAGATGACATTTTTGATAAATTGGACTTGAAAAGAATTGGTCAATTACTCCATTTAGTTGGAGATGAACATTTTGGACAAGTTTTCATTTCGGACACGGACGAGCAAAGAATCCATCATATTTTCGATTTGCACGGAATCCAAAACAAAATGTTTCGCTTATAAGCTAATAAAAGCCTCAAAATTTTGAGGCTTTTATTAGATATGAATGATATTTCTTTTCCCTTAATTCTTGAAAAGTAGAAAATTATCTACTGCGAGAAGATGATGAACCCCCTGATCGTGAACTCGAACTTGATGATGACGACCTTGACGAGCTACTCGAACTTGAACCAGAATAAGAGCTTCCTGAACTCGGTTTCGAATAAGAACTTCCTGAACTTGGACGCGATGAGCTACTAGAGTTGGGTTTAGAATAAGAGCTTCCTGAACTTGGTTTCGAATAAGAACTTCCTGAACTTGGACGCGATGAGCTACCGGAGTTGGGTTGGGAATAAGAGCTTCCTGAACTTGGCTTGGAATAAGAACTGCCTGAACTTGGACGCGATGAGCTACCGGAGTTGGGTTGGGAATAAGAGCTTCCTGAACTTGGCTTGGAATAAGAACTGCCTGAATCTGGACGCGATGAGCTACCGGAGTTGGGTTTAGAATATGAGCTTCCGGAGTTGGGTTGGTTAGTTGAAGGACGGGTCGAAGATCCCGGATTATTGCTGCCGCCGGTGCTGGGTCTGTAGCCACTGTTTGGTGTCGAGGTTCCGGGAGTTTTATTAACTCCGGAGTTGGGTCTGTAGCCGCTGTTTGGTGTAGAAGAACCCGGATTATTGCTGCCGCCGGTGCTCGGTCTGTAGCCGCTGTTTGGTGTAGAAGAACCCGGATTATTGCTGCCGCCGGTGCTGGGTCTGTAGCCGCTGTTTGGTGTAGAAGTTCCGGGAGTTTTATTAACTCCGGAGTTGGGTCTGTTATCGCTGTTTGGTGTAGAAGTTCCGGGAGTTTTATTAACTCCGGAGTTGGGTCTGTTATCGCTGTTTGGTGTCGAAGTTCCTGGAGTTTTATTCACGCCGGTGTTGGGTCTGTTATCGCTGTTTGGTGTCGAAGTTCCTGGAGTTTTATTAACTCCGGAGTTGGGTCTGTTATCGCTGTTTGGTGTAGAAGTTCCTGGAGTTTTATTGCCGCCGGTGTTGGGTCTGTTATCGCTGTTTGGCGTGGAAGTTCCTGGAGTTTTATTGACGCCGGTGTTGGGTCTGTTATCGCTGTTTGGCGTGGAAGTTCCTGGAGTTTTATTGATGTCCGTTGTTGGTTTGTCTGTTGTGATTGGATCGGTAGTTGAGCCGGGGACTTTTCCTGAGGAAGGAGTGATCTTATTTGAGCTGATGGAGGGATTGGCAGCCAAGATGTCATCATATCTTTGGTTGAAGCTGACGGGGGTTAGGTCGCGGGAAGCAAAAATGGTGCTGCCGGTTCTGTTGTCGTTTTCATCATCTTCGCCGTAGCCTTCCGGGCGATCCCCTCTGCCGCCGCCGTTGCCGGTATTGGTCGGTCCTACATTATGACGGTGTCCATAGTAATAAGAATGATTTCCGTCATAATTGTTATGATAGTAATTTGCGTAAATACCATCGTAGTAGCCATTATAGTAGCCATCGTAATAACCATGATTATAGCCGTTGTAGTAGCCGTGGTGTCCCCATCCGTAGTAGGGTGAATTCCAGCCCCAGCCATAATTGAAACCATGCGCATAGTAACCGTAATCATAATAGTACGGACGATAATAATTGGTAGGCCACCACCAGTTGTATCCTAAATAAATACTGATTCCCCAATTGCTGGGGGAGTTATCGTACCAATATAAGTTGGTATAGTAGGGGTCATAGTAGCCCCATCCACAATTATAATCGTGATGGAAACGACGAATACGTGAGGTATAATAATAATCGTAGTAGTCGTCCTCATCATAATAATAGTTGTTGGTGACGTAGGTGTTTCCGTCTTCGTTGTCATAGTAGGTCTCTGAAGAGGAATAGCCTAAATTCTCGCCATTGTTTTCAGAATAATTATATTCTTCATAATTATAACTATTTTCGGCGGATGAAGTTTCTACTTGCGGTTCTTCAATGTATTCACTGTTTTCCGCAACGGTTTGGCGATGGTATTGTGCATCAGAAGAAGATGTATAAACATCGTCATAATATGACAATTCACTTAATTTGCAAGATGTTACCAACAGTGAGACGGCAATCATCGGAAT
>Ga0265294_10001904_pt1 | contig 27720 bp, 49 predicted proteins | sample MunlanPumphouse3_FD_192504 | JGI IMG/M metagenome (GOLD analysis project Ga0265294, IMG submission 192504) | Groundwater microbial communities from a municipal landfill in Southern Ontario, Canada - Pumphouse #3 | ecosystem: Environmental > Aquatic > Deep subsurface > Groundwater | place...
GGAAGAACAGTGAACGCGGAAACTAGGAATACTCTTTGTGATGAGTGCAAGGAGGATTGTATATGAGCCCTGAAAAGCTGCTAGCACAAATGTCAGGACTGTATCAGAATTTTAAAGTGAACCCATCATAAAATATTTGAGGTGGAATAAATGCCCCACAAATACAAAGGCGTGGAATGGACTGAAGCCCCCGGACATCCCACTTTGAGATATACCGAACAAGGAGATGAACTGATATTAGAATATCATAAATCACACGTTCACACCACATGGGTCCGTGTGGAGAGAGTCGCAGCACTTAGGAAAATTCCAGATGGGAAATCATCAAAACCAAACAAAGAAGCAATCAAGCGCGGGTTAAAAGGACTTATGCCTGCACCACACACACAGAATAAAAAATGTGGAGTGTCTTTGTTTGTAAGGCTGGTAGCTGACGGGGAAATTACTAGGAGTGGATGTTAATGTCCTGTATATACTCCCCAAAAAACAAAAAGTCAACAATTACATGCAGGAGTTATGATCCTAAAAGCCGGATGTGCACTCAAAATGTTTCAAACCCTGGATATTGCGGCATATATAAATTTATTTTGGCGAGGTGTTGTAAAAATGTCGCATGATGGCAAATACTCCAAAAATATTATAACATGTGATCCAAAAATCCGAGGCACTGCTATATGCCATTTAGAGGCGAAATGTGGGACTTGTAAACACGCCCTGAAGTATGAGATCGATAACTTCTTAAATTCAATTGCTGAGGCTGTCGGGGCTTATGTGGATGCATCCCCAGCGCAAATAGAAAAGTTGTCACTGTCATTACAAAAGTATAGGACTCCTGTTTGTATTTGTTCCCCCCCTCCTATGAAAGATCCAGGGACAGGGAAAGATATCGTCACTCTTGAAGAGGTCGCTTGCCCTAGAAAAGAATGTGCTGATGAAATTAAGATAAATGGTATTTGTCATTGTCATGTTTTCAAGGCAAAAGTCCCTCTATTTTGTGAGGGGCTTATTAAGAGAACAGATGAGCAAACCGACAAAATGAAGGGTGATTAATTGCCGCGTATAGATTACGGGCAAGCTCCCCCCATAAAACCCGATTTCAAAAACACAAGGGTTGTCCGGTATGGCAGAAGTCCTAAACAGTGTACTGAAACGAAGTATATAGATAATCGGTATTTGAATTCTCCGAATGGTGGATATAAGGGTTTCTCATTGGTTGGATTTAACCCAACAACTGGACAATGGAGAATATTAAAGGGGTGGGAGTTTTGGTGATGCATCCTAAAAAATCGGGTCGCCAACCGCTCACAGCCGACCACTACGAAGCAGAAATTCGAGCACTCTATCCAGCCGTGCAGCTCCTAAAAGCTTATTGCGAAGCGAATCCCGAAGACACTGAGAGCCTGAAAGAACTTGAAAAGAAAAAAGATAAATTACGGTATAACCGGGATAAGTGGGCAGAACGAAAAGACAAAATTGTTTATGTTGCGAATAACGAAGGGCTCCCAAATTCCGAAAAAGAATTAGGATGCAAGACTGAACCAATGAAACCATATCACGCCAAGAAGTGGCCGTATAAGCAGGCAGGAGATTATCAGGCATATGTTGAGGGAGTCGGGTGGTATTATGTATGCAGGGAAAGGAAAACATTAGAAGACCTATACGGGACATTGATGGACCGTGACCATTGGAAAAACCTATGTGAAGAGTTTGAAAGGTTCAAAGAAGATCCTCGATTCAAGACATGGGGGATATTCAGATTTGATTTAGAATGCACTGAAAAAGAGTTCTATAAATACCTTCCTCATTGGCCAAAAACATGTAAGTTTTGTGAAGTGAAAAGGCAAAAGATGGATTCGGGTGAATATTTTTGCCCAAGGTCATTAAACATTTTAGAGTATGATCCTGGACCTGATTTTAAATGCCATGCTGGATTTAATGAGAGGGAACGTGATGAAACGACACTAAAGTCCATACGAACAATGAAGGAAAAGAGAATCAGACAATGTTTTGAGATGGGGATGCAAGTGGTCTGGAGAGGGAGCAGAGAAGCCGCATATGAAGCGTATAGACCTGGGATAGAGGAATGGTTGAAACTGAATTATGTTAAGCTCCTGAAGCTCGACGAGGCTCCATATAATGACCGTGTTGCCCTTGAAAACAAGATTGCTGAGTGCGAGGTTGTCCTGTTTACGTTGAAGTTTTCGCTTGAGCAAATTAAAAATAATCTTGAAGAGGTTGAAGCATGACAATCAGGGAGAAGTGCTCAAATTGTTCTGAATGGATAGAGAAAACCTGCAAAGGGTGTCACATTTTTGAGAATACCTGTGATTGTGAACAGTGCTGTATAGATGAGGATGAGAAAGCGAGTCAACTACTCCACGCTAAAGCTTCAAGCTTCCTTCCTTATGATCCGTGAATAATTATTTTTTTACTTTTTTACTTCAAACCACAACTCAATAGCCTCTTTGACCCTCTCTCTAACCTCTTCAAGAGTCTGCCCCTGAGTATGGCAGCCGGGCAACTCAGGAACATCAGCGAGAAATATTCCATCCACGTCCTGTTCAATTATTATTTTATTGTTTAAATACATAAAAATGCAAAAACAGACTTTTCGAGTTTCATGTTTTCCTGATATTTCGCATACGTTAACGGTGTTAAACATGGCACATGAGATATTAATATTTACATATGGAAAATATTTATTCATCGAGATTATTAAAAAAGTTTATATATTCGGAAGTTATGATGATATATATTCAATCGAATGCCCCCCATTCCATTGAAGAAGTGTGTAACTCCTGTGTTAATTCTAAAAACGGCCAGTTGTCTTCTGAAAAAACACCCACATAAAAACGAGTCAGATAAGAGAGTGCTTGGTAAGTTTGGAGCCATCCTCAGAAACCAAGCACTTTCGCCTCCTATTCTACAAGTGCGCTAACACTTGCAATACTCTTTTCTGCGTCTCTAACATATATATGTTTCGTAAGTTAATAATATAGTACGGAACTAACATAACTATTCTGTTGAGTTTTATAAAAATCATACTGCTTTTGATTATTAAAAATCGGGCTGTATATATTGTTATATTTATTTTGTTGGTCGAATTTTGAGAGGTATTGAATTAATAGATCATTCTCGGTGAGGTATTCTTCGATTTGTGTAATGGTGGATGTGCCTGTATGTAAAAGAGATGATTGAATCATACAGGATCACTCTCGGAATAATAAATAATCGTAATATCCTTCCCGGCATGCTCTTTCCCAACAGATGATAAATTGCCCTTCTCCCCAACGGCACAAGTAAAAACGCAATCATCCGGTGTGATGTCAACAGTTGAGAGACATACTCTTTTTCCAAGAATTACAGTTACGCTTTTCCCTGCAAGTCCAGGAAGCCACATAGCAGGATAGCCTCTTTGAGTTACTTTTGAGTATTCTGATCTGTGGTGTGCGGAGAGGTCAAAATAAAAAGGGAGGATGTTAGGGTATTTTTGGGTTTTTGAGGGTCTGCCTGCCATTTTATTAAGCTCCTTGGATGTGGAGGGCTCTTGCCTTTCCTGCAATCTGAAGCTGTGTTTTGTAGTGAGCATTCTCTTCCCCTTCGGTATACAGAAACTTGTCTGTGAAATAATCAACTTGTTCAGAAAGAAATTCAGATATATCCTGCCCGTTAAAACTGTTAATTTTGTTTTTCATGGTATCATTCTTGTAATTCATTTTTGTAACCTCTTACTACACGATACATAGTATTACACGGTATACTATATATAATTTACTAGAGCTTATAAAGAACTCCCTGTTTTCTGAGTCTGTTGTTATGGGGGAGGGTTGTTATTTTGGATGGGATTAGATTAATTTTTTAGATTGTAGGAAAGTTTATATACTTAGATGGGATACTTAGTAGTATATGAGCGAAACAATGACAATCTTAACAACCCCTCCTAAAATCGAGATGTGTACATGTAATAGATGCGGGTGGCAGTGGTTCCCGAAATCCCCCACTAAGCCGCGAACATGCGCAAACCAGCGATGTAGGAGCCCTTATTGGGATACTCCTAGAACACGGAAGACAAAAAAAATAAACGATGAAAACTGAAGTATAAGGAGTGTTTAATATGTCAAAAAAGTTTGGAGCCACACCAGATAGTGAATACTCTTTTTCAGATACTTCTTATTTAGCTATCCCTCACGCTTTGATGAAATACAATAGTACAATGTTGTACAATTCCTATCTAATTTTAGAGGGGCAGCTTTCGCAAATAGATTGTACCGTCGATCCTCTGATGTATGAAGAGATTGAAAGACTAACTCAGGCCGTTTTTGATTGTTGGGTCTCGCTTGGGTATCGAGAAGGTGAAGCGGATGGAGTTAGAGTTTAATCGCTGCAAAAAGTATGATGCTGAGCTTAAAGCATGGGCTAACTTTATTCCTGAATTAAAAGAGATACTTGCATTTGATCCACATACATATGATAAAGGAGTACAGGCTTGTTTAGAGTTAAAAGTAAACACGTTAGGCAAATTAAATAATATTATTAAAACTGATACAAACAACGCCCCGCAAATAGAATATGGGTTTTCGACAGAATCAATACTTGAAATAATGAATTATTATGGGGGAAAAGGATGGGGTGGGTATAAAGAATCGTATGGAGAAGTTGAAGAAAACGAACCCCAGCGGATTAGAAGAGAAAAAGTATTTTCAAAAATAATAAAAGATGGTAGAGCCGAATCTGAAAAGGAAAGGTCTTATATTAACAATATCGTCCGTGAATGGAATAAATACGATGCCCCAAAAGCCGAAAAAGGCGAGTATGATATTAGAAATTCAGGGATATTTAGAACCGCAGAAACAATGAATGAAACCACCGGAGAAATACAGCACGTCCAAAAGGAAGTATGTAGGACACCGTTTGTACTATGCGGAGTAAGTGTGCCCCATTTCAATGAAGAAAATGTATTTTACAAAATAAGATACCCGTATGTGGATGGTGTAATAAAAGAATTTTGGGCGAGTCAAAGCACCCTCCTTTCAAGGAAAGAGCTTAAAACTCTGTTCCTCTCCAAAGGTATAAACTGCCCTGAAAACGCGCTCCTGATGGAAACCCTAGAGTATATCAGCAGGAGTATAGGGGAATTCAGCCAACAGTATAAAAAAGAATTTTCAGCAAAAAGAAACGGCTGGACTGATGACCGTTCTTGTTTTGTGTTGGGGGATAGAAGTATAAATTCAAGAGGGATATCCCCGATTTTATCTGTAGGTGATGGGAAGGGATTTCCTGAACTTGAGAAAAAAGGGACAATTAAAGGGTGGGTGGATGGAGTAAGTTTTCTTTTAGATTATGATGTTATCCGCTTCAAGTGTTATGACGCAATGACAGCGCCCTTAAATTCAGTACTTGGTGTTGAATCACACGTAACCGACCACTATGGGAACACATCACAGGGAAAAACGTTTTCCGCGTGGGTAGCTCTTTCAATGGTAGGGGATGCCGAAGGGCTAACAATCGGGGCAAAAAGTACAGCTAAAGGAATTTTAGTTCATGTACGGGACTTCTCAGACCTCCCGATTTTGATAGATGAAAGCTCAGATGCGGGCGATCACCTTTCGGATTTAGTTTACCCTCTGACAAGCAACAAGGGGCGAGTTAAAAGCACTGTAGACGGGCAGAGGGACGGCGGCGAAGAATACCACACTACTACAATGTTCACCGGCGAGAAGCCTATAAGGGATTGCTTACAGAACTCCGGGCAACAGTATAGAGTTAATGAGTTAGATGATACCCTCCCCGACCTCTTGACAAAAGAAATAAACAGAGTTAAGCGGGCGATTAGAGATAATCACGGGCACATAATAGAAATGTATATTCAAGAAGTATTCAAGCGGATGGAGGACGGAACTTTACAAAATCTTTATGATGAGTGTTTTGATAAACTTCCAGATAATACTTCTAACATCGAGGGGCGTTCCCGCTCTATATTTGCATGTATTATGGTGGCAGGTGAAATATTAGAATCCATTTTTCTGAAAATCGGGTTGCCAGCAAAGGACCCTGCCGAGATTGTAAACAAATATTTTGAGAAATGTATTTTAGATAAACCGGTTGAGCTTGAATATATCCGCGCGCTCAGGGTTGTTCTCGATTGGGTACAGTCTGAGTACGGGAGATTTGGAGAAGTCGAAACTATGGAAATCCCCTTGAAATCTGATGATGAGGGTAATTTAAGTGACTTTGGCAGCAAACCAAAAACGAATGAATGTATAAAACAGTTTGATAAAAACAAGAGATATGGATTTGTAGAGCCCGCGTTTATTGATATTTTCGGTTCAGAGTTCTCCAAAAAGATGAAGGACGAAGGTTTTTCCCCTATGAAAATAAAAGAAGATTGGTGGAAACAGGGTATTACAGTATCAAATGATGATAAACGCCCTGGTACTTTTAGGACATCTCGAAAGGGACATGGACCTTATGCAGGTATTCGGATTAACCGCGCAATTGCTACAGAGCTTGCAGGATATAACGAGGATATTCCATTGCCTAAAGACAATAGAGAGGCTGACCAGTACACTAAAATTAAACTTATAATGGAAACCATACAGCTTCTTACAAAAGTGCAGGGTGAGGCTGACATCCAGCTTATACGGCAGATCCTTAATTATGCTGAACTTGATGAATTATTAACTATATTGTCAAAAACCGGTAAAATATTAACAACTTCTAAAACTACTTTCAAATCTATTTATTAAATAAACAAAAACAAACACGAAATAAACAAGTAACAAACATAAAATAAACAATTCTAAAAACGATTAATAAACATCAATAGACACTATTCATATAATAAAACAAACAAAACAAACAAAACGGTAATAACATACACGTGTACAAAATAAATTATGTTAATTCCTATATATGGAAATTATATGTTCTCCGTAATTTGTTTGTTTTGTTTGTTTTTAACTTCTTAAACGGTTATAGATACCGTTTATCATGTTGTTTATTGTGTGTTTTCTTGTTTATTTTTGGTTGTTTTTTGTTTATTTGAGTAAAACAAACAAAAAGTTTGGAGCCACTATGACAAACACAACACAACACAAACAATCCTATCTTTTCTCTCAAGAATCTCGGCTAAGTGTTCCTGCACTTGTCTACTTCGGTAATGCTGAAGGCCCTCTTAATGACGAGGTGGACGCATGATACTAACTGACTCAGTGTCCTCAATCATGCAAGCAACCCCATCAGACTATCTAGTACATTTTGAAGATATCCCTCTTGTATATGGAATTGAATGGACTGAGCGAGCTATTAAGAGGGTTACAGTATGAAAGTGCGAAGAAAAGTACATTCCTCTCAATTTCCTGAATTACCAATGACCGCATCAAAATCTGGATTTATTTATACTGTGATTCATGGAGCAGGTGCATGTGATTTACCGGTTTCGTATTCTGAGAAAGAGTTTAAGATGTTATTTGAAGTTGTGGAAGGCGATAACATTATAAAATACTAATAACATTATATTATAACAGGACATTAAAGGACAATCAGGACACCGCTAAATAATGGCAGCCGTTAACAAAATAGTCAAGTATAACCTTGAAGAAAAAGCCCGAATCCTCAATGAACGGGGTACTTCATTACGGGACATTGCGGACATTCTCTCTCATGAATCGAAACAGGATATAAATAAAAACTCAGTGTACAACTTTTTAAAGAGTGATACCAAATACACTGCTGAAATTATCGAGAAAAAAACAGCTCTCAAGGTAGCAGTCGCAGAAGCCGAGATTTCTACAATTGAGGATAGAAAAAAGGTTATCAGAGGGCTCTTAGCTATCGCGGAGAGTTCGGAGTTTGATAGAGACAGGGTAGCAGCTTATAAGGTTGCTACAGAGGCTCTGGACAGCCTCGATAAGCGTCTTGGTAAGCTATCCGGTGTATCCGGTGTGACAATCAATAATATCAACGCCGTTAAGCTCGCCGACATTCCAACCGAACAATTATTGAGGATGGCTAATGTTACCGGGAAGTGAAGAGTTCTCTCAGGCTGAAATAGGGCAGGAGCTCTTAAGACGCAGGCTGGCAACTGACAAATTATTAAATTTTACTACTTTTACAAAACCGGATTATCAGGTAAACTGGCATCATGAACTAATGTTCAAAAAATTAGATGAGTTTATCTCAGGTAAAATAAAACGGCTTATTATTTCCTGTCCTCCTAGAAATGGAAAATCTGAGATTGTTAGTCGGAGGCTTCCTGCTTATTTATTCGGGAAAATCCCAACCTGTCAAATTATAGCATGTTCCTATTCTGCAGATCTGGCTCAACGAATGAATAGAGATGTACAGAGGATTATTGACAGTCCAGAATATCACACACTCTTTCCTGACGTTGGTCTTAATGCATCGAATGTAAGGACTACAGCGCAGGGCAGTTTCTTACGAAACTCTGATATTTTTGAAATAGTCGGTTCCTCTGGTGTCTATCGTTCTTCAGGGATAGGCGGTGGTATTACAGGTATGGGTTTTAATTTCGGCTTGATAGATGACTACTGTAAAAACCGAGAAGAAGCCGAAAGCTCTACAGTTAGAGATAAGGTTTATGAGTGGTACACAGACGTATTTTTAACACGAGCTGAAAAAGATGCTTCTATCCTGATAACCGCTACACGTTGGCACGAGGACGACTTAATAGGCAGACTGCTTAAACTCGCTGCCGAATCTCAGGACGCTGACCAATGGGATATAATCACCCTCCCGGCATTATCTGAAGAAACCAGGCCAGATTATGACCAGAGGACCGGGGAAGATCAACCGTTATGGCCGGATAAATACCCAATTGAAGCACTTAATAAGATTAAAGCAACTGTTCCTATTTACACATGGTTATCCCTGTATCAACAAAGACCAAGCGCAGCAGACGGCAACCTATTCAAAAGAGAACATTTTAAATATTGTACTCAATCAGGATCTTTAATTGACATGGGCGATAAAAAAGTATTACTTAATCAATGTAAAATATTTCAAACATGTGATCCTGCAGCCTCTACAAAAACAACAGCCGATTATTTTGTATTAGGTACGTGGGCACAAACTCCACAAAATGATTTAATCCTGCTTGATATTCTCAGAACTCGCTTAGAAGGCCCTGATCAAGTTAATCTTTTCAAGCAACAATATCTGAAATGGAAACCTGCTTTTCAAGGTATTGAAAGTGCAGGACTCGGAAAAACTATCTATCAGATGCTTGTTCGGGAAGGGCTCCCAATCAGAGAGCTAAAAGCGGACACTGATAAATTCACACGGGCATTGCCAGCAGCCGCCAGGATGGAAGCAGGGGCTATTTATTTCATGAGTGGAACTCAATGGTTACATACATTTGAGGAAGAGCTTTTAAGTTTTCCGAATGGCGCACACGACGACCAAGTTGATGTTTTATCTTATGCGGTTTCTGTGTTAATAAGTTCCCAATGTGCACCAAATTATGAAACGTCTTTTGCAGGGTCCAGCTTCTCAAGTGGAGGAATGAGAGTATGATAAACAAAAAAACATGTAATGATAATACAAAAACAATTATAATTAATGAATACGGTGATATATCTGATAACATATGGTCGACTCCAGACCAGTCCCCCGTAGACGACCTTATAGACTTAAGGAACTTTTTTAAATATCATACTCCAGAGGACGATGAATAAATAATCATAAGTAAGGGGGCACGAGGGTTTAATTTTTTCAATTTTCCTTTAAATCCATTCTTCCCTATTTTCATTTATATGCCCCCTTCTAAAAAATTAATCTCTGCAACTCCCTCCACCGATGTGCAAGCCTCCCAAGTGGGGGCCGGAGTTGCTGAAGTATACGAAGATCATTATATTTCTCATCAAAATTTACTCAAGTGGATAAGGGAAACTAAACACAAATTACCTATAGCATCCCCTCTAATCCGCAGAGAGGCTTTTTTAGCAGATCCTCTTTTGAAGGGAACCATTTATCCTTACTTGAAAAATACTCTCTTAAAGAGCTTTACAATCGCCACTAAAGATAATAAATTATATTCCGCAGCTATCGAGGAAATCACTGACCACATTGAAAACATAAGACTAATGCAAGTATTTCGTGAGGACTTCATAAACTATGGATTTTTGGACGGTCATTCATACCGCAGGATGGACCCGGATCAGCAGGGTAACATAGCACGATTAGAAAAGATAGAACCATCTTCAATGACTACCTACACGGACCCCTGGGACTCTTCGATTATCGCATATCATCAGAGAGCCTTAATTAATTCTTCCTGGTCCCAAATGGGAACGACTACAGAAGTGGATTCCTGGTTTATTCCATTCCAAAACGATATAAAAGACATTAACGCCACCTATATTCAGGATAGAGGAGCAGGCAACAACTTAAAAGTATTTGATTTGTTTGAGTCTTACAAATTAAAATACTCAATTACCAATATTAATAACCTCAGGATTGCAGCCGCCGAGCGTGTTATAGCAATGCACAATTCAGAGAGGTTGACAACTCAAAATTATTATGATGATCATTACAGTGGAGAAGCAAATAATCCGGCTCCGATTGATAGCGTTTTGTTGGCAATTTGGTTAAAACGGCTCTTGCTTGTCAACGCTCCGAATCTCATTTTTGTTATCCTGTCGCCGTTTTTACATCTTAAAATGGGCGTTCTTAGGGAAGTCACAGATTTAGCAGGAAATAAACGGCTGATCTCTTCACTTCCTCAAAAACCATCAGGTGACGCAAGTAATCCTAACTATGCTAATGAACTTGCAAACTACACGGCGTTCGAGGACTCCCTCAAAGATTCCATGAAGAACCTGCTCGACTGTCTTAAGAATGGCGGTGTGTATGCGACAGGCCCTGATCAGGATTTAAAACCGGTTGAAAGTTCCCGCAGTGCATCTTTCCAACTTATTAACGGGTTAATTACCCAACTTAATGAAGAGATTGGTCAAAACTTCGGTTTTCCGATGTCGCTTATAACGGCAACCGGTACGGAATTGGCATCATCAAGGAGTATCCTACAAATATTTAATAGTGTTCACGCAGGAGAACGAACAGAATATGAGAGTGTGGCTAACAAACTCATTAACAAAGCGTTTACCGGGAGAACCTGGACAGGTAGTTACATTGAAGAAGACAAAGAAACAACTGTAAAATATTCTTTTGAAGAAATTAAAGCTCATTTTGAATTAGATGTTCCTGATACTAAGGATCTTTTGCAAGAAGCACAGACATTTAAGACGGCTGCCGAGACACTTACACAAGTAAAAGGACTTGGAGCAAGCAAGGGAGATCTGCAAGCTCTTGGAGAAGAATACGGGTTTGGATTGCTAGGATTAGACAACTATGACGCTCAGGAGAAGCCCGTCACTGAGATAACACAAGAGGATAGTACACAAATCAATGCCATCTTAACATCTTGTCTTGCTGAGGTTCTCAGAGAGCAGGGTGTTATCTCTGTTAATCCTACAGCTCCGAGTAATTTTCAGGAAAAAGAGTTAACTGATAAATTGCAGGAAGCTTATCAGACTGCAAAAGAAACTATGGAGCAGTTATTTGAGGAGCATTAATTAAAATATCCGTTTTGTGATGTTAACCTCATAGTGTATCCAAAACTCGATGAAGTTAACATATTATAAAGTTAAACAGGAATTAATAGATTTACATATATTTTTCGCCAACATACTTATAAACTGATTCAGTCTTGTCACAATCTACGAAGTATATTTGAATAATAACATTTTTATTTTTATCTCGTAGTTCATTCCAGATTTCCTCCGCTAACTTTTCATCAAAAGTTTCTGTGCATATATCAAATCTTTCAAACTCGACTGCGTCAGGGCCGTATATCTGTTCCATTATAACATATTTTAATCTGTGGTTTTCTTCTGTCATATTTCTCATATCCCCCATTACGGTCTTTTCGAAATCTACAAGACGACCTATTATCCAAATTATCTGCGTGTCAATATCCTCACAATCACCATAATAAATTTCTTTAATTCTCTGTACAGTTTCTGGTTTTAATTCAGTCATTTAAACCCATCCATTTGTTTCTCTTATTATATTCACATTCCAATAAATCATATAATGTACCAATTACTTCGAGATATTCTTCATTACTATTTGGCAGTTCAGATAATCCAGCTTTCAATAGTTCAATTTCTAAATCGGTTAACTGTGAAACATCCAACATTTAATAAACCTCCTTAAGCATACTCTATAAACATGTTTCTTACTAGCAGATTAATGTAAAATTAAATAAATTGTATCAGTGTTTTCCATCCCCTTAAAAAACCCAGTTCCTAACGCCAGTCTCTGATTTTTAAATGAACTGTCTGAAATGTCTGTGTATGTATATGTTTTTCTTTTCCTAATATCATCCTCATTTATTTTTGCAGTCTCATCTAAAACTAACGTATGAGCATTTTTCATAATAAAAACATCTATCTTCTGTCCTGGCTTAATCCTGTTTACAACTTTACCGGCTGGAATCCTGCCCTCTTTTAATTTAGAAGGTGGGATCTCAGAAGGGGCCAACGAGGTATGCTGAATAATTCCTGAAAAACGTATCTCAGAAGTCATTATATACACATCCCTTGGTATTCACACCATTCACAAGCCCATGACACTTTCTTATTAAATTCTAATCTTTTGATACTGTCTAATGCATTTTGAATCATGTTCCCCTTTCTTTTCCATGCTTTAGGATTAGTGATACACTCTGCTTCGTATTGATATCCATCTTTCAAAAAGACAAAAACAAATTTTCGTAAGTAATGCCCGTGTTTCTGCATGAATAATTCATTTAGAATGTAAGCCTGTATTTCGTAGTCGTTTTTATAATCTTCATGATAAGATCCCGATTTCCAATCTACTCCGATTCGCTCAGAAATCCAGTGAACATCAAAAGTCCCTAAAAATGGCTTTTCAAATATGTACCCTTTATAAGTTTCAGGGTTGTTTTTATCCTCGTAATTAGTTTCAAATACGGGATTATCTGGCATTGTTTGAAGAAAATCAAGAGCAATTGTTAATTTTTGTTGTTTTTCAAGGTCGTCAGATATGAAAATACCTTTTGAAATGTCTTCGTGAACGTCTGAACCTTTTAATAGATGTTCAGTTTTTTTCCCTTTTGCTTTATATATATAAGCTAGTAAAAATTTATACCCACACTTTCTTTTTGTTAGAATGTGGGACGTTGAATAACCTTTTGGGAGTGGGGGTTTCCCAAATGTTTGAAGTGTTGCCTGTTTCATACATCCACTTCCTCGTCTATTATATCCCACGCTCGGCTGAAATCCTTGTCTCTAAACAAGTCTGCAAGCCCTCCTATCTGCTTAAGCCTGTCAACCTCATCTGCATCCATTCCCAAATTCTTTGCGATCCATGTGTCAGATTTCCCATAATGGTGAAGCTCTGCAACCAGATCGCTCATCAAATCAATATCATGGGTTCCCCTCGCGCGATTATGCCTGATTGTAGAGGCAATCCTGTATTCAATTGGCTTGTCAATCACGACAACGGGGAGCAGTCCTTTTTCACGAACGAAAATACGGTTGCTCGTTTTCATTACTTGGTATCTATGAAACCCGTCAACTACTATGTATTTATCTTTTTCTGCATCATAATATGTTACAATTGGTTGAGTGTATCCATCCTCCCATATAGACAATTCCAATAGTTTGAATTCAGGTGGTGCAACTTTATTTGGGTTATAGTCATTTGCAACAACCTTTTCAATAGGTACAGCCTGAACTCCGTAAACTGGACTTTTGAAACCATTCGTTAAATCTTCAACATCGACTTTCTCAACATATTTTTTAACTTCTATTATAATCTCTGCAAGTTCTTTAGTGGATATTAATTCTGGTTTATCATCATCCATCTTAGATCCCTCTATACTTTTCAATTATTTTCTTAACTCGCTCGCTCTGCTCTTTCGTAGGTGCAAATCCCATCCATTTGCAAACATGATCCATTTTTATAATACAAAACGTCATTCTCTTCCATGATGGAATATCTATCGTGCTTTGGATATCATCAGTATCATCAGGAATTTCTTTAAATACAACTGCTTTTTTGCCATGTTTTGACCAGGGGGACGTGCCATCAATAGCAATTGGGTATTTCAATGTTTCCAGCTCTGTTATTGCGTCCTCTGTTACCGCTCCTCCCTTTTCACTCCAAAATTTTATAGACGTTTTAAACTTCTTTATGTAGTGGTTTCTGGTTTCTTCAGGGAGAGTCGATAATAAGAATTTACAGTAGGATTCCCACGTATGCCCCGGAGGGAGTTTTACATCTCGATAGCCTACAGCTTTTGTGCCTCCGTAAAAAGCTGCAAAGTTTGCGCCCTCTACTCTGCAAACAACTTTTACCCACACATCCGGATCAATTACACGGTATAAATTCAGTGTAGCCCTGCCCCATATGTTATATGGGCTTGCGACTCTCATCTGTTCAAGGGACAGCCCTGCTTTCCAGTAGAGATCATAGAGCCTGTTATAGTCGTATTCTTTGCGTCCATTCATGACCCAAACGTCTTGAGCTTCAAAATCATAGATCGGCAGACCAACATAATAATTTTCACTTGCTGTTCTAGTCCACTTCTGCCCTTTGTAGAGTATCTTTCTCTCGTTTGTGATTGACGAGTATCTGTTAAGTGATTCGTTTGCCCTCAATCCAAGCAAAACGATAGTTTTTCCCGGGTGGGTTTTAGCATACCACTTACCAAACTCTTCATAAAGTGCATCATCGGTCATTGCCAGCTTATAAAAATCAGGAATATTTTTGTTTTCCAAAGACAGAACATATGGCATTTCAGGTAATTGCCTTACCCATATCTCTTTTTCAACTGGATTCCAGGGGACCCAGGATAATTGATGCATGGAAACTGAGCAATTCACAGTCATCGGTACACAGAACCAATATGGTTCAATATCGTCGATGTTGTTCTCATACATTCGAGTTACAAACTCTGTTGTTTTTGTGTACTGTGCTTCATAGTCTTCATGGAATACCCCGATTCTTTGTTTGTACCCATGTGTTTTTTTATAGTCAAGTACAGCATTAAGGAGCATTCCACTATCTTTCCCACCAGAGAAAGAAACACATATATTATCAAAATCTTCAAAAATAAGTTTAAGGCGTTCTTCTAGTGCCTTGTCCACTTTCTTTTTGAGATATACTTTCCTTCCACTCACCTTGACCCCTGCCCCTTTATCCAGTTCTCAAATAATTTTTTTAATTCACTGACCGATTTTACTTCCCATTCCTCATTTTGCATGAGGCAATTTCCCTCAAAATCAACTGTTAGTACACAGAAATGCTCAGTCCAGTCAGAAAAAGCATATTCATCGTAGTATTTTTCAGCCCATTCAAGATGCACTATGGATTCATCGAGTCCGGGAGTTTCAGGGTCAAACACGTCCCCATTATATGCATTCAAAGCGTCTTTCAGGACATTTACAGAGTTCGTTTCAGGATTCCAGTTTCTAACAATCGTTTCAAGTTCGTTTGCTTCCATTGTAATCAACCTCTATATACTACATAATAGCCAATGATATATATAACTTTTGGCTATTTACAACAACTTAATTAAATCCTTAACCTTCGCTTTTTCTCCCTTAACAGCATCAACCTCTCGTTTAAAAGAGTCTGCTACATTCTCTTTTCTGGAAAGTGCTTCCCATATTTTCTCATCAATTCCAGGCCCGATTAAATCATAATACTGTATTTCGTGATCCAAGCCGAGTCTATGGCATCTATCCTCTGCCTGCAATCTTTCCGAATATTTAAACGAGTTTGAATAAAAAACAACATTAGAAGCCTCATTAAGTGTTAGTCCATGTCCTCCGCATGATTGAGTTGAAACAAAGAACTGCGCAGTACCCCTAAACTTTTCAACTTCTGCCTGCCTGATCTTCTGCGGCGTGGACCCTGTGAAAACTGCAACTGAATCAGGGCCGTAATACTCTTTAAGTGCGGCAACTATCCTATCTACATCATACCTGAATTTCGCCCAAATTATAGTTTTTTCATCATCAGGAAGTACATTAAGAAGAGTATCCAGCCGGGTTTCTGGAAATTCAAGAAAACCATATCTGTAAGGGCTTGGAACATCTCCTCTTATATGTCGATGATTCCAAAAACCGCTTGCGATCTGCTGAAGAACTCCGTATAATCGAAAAATAGTATATGGTTTGAAATCATCCATCATATCAATATTCAGGAGGATTTCATTTTTCGCAGTCTCGTAAGCGTCTCTCTGCTCGGCAGTGAGCTTAAAATACTTCGTCTTATAATGTTTCCCCGGCAGACTCATACACTCTTCTTTCGTGACCTGATACACGTAGGGAGCTATCTTCGCAGCTAATTGTTCAGTATTATGAGTTGCTACAATAAGTCCCGGATGCCGTTCTGAGTATTCCAGGTGATTATTTGCGAATGTGTACCATGAACGGTAGCCTAGTATATTAGGTGATAAAAATTTCATCTGAGAAAATAGGTCTTCAACTCCCTGAGAGATCGGTGTGCCCGTCAGGACAAAACGGTATTTTGCTTTTTCAGCTATGAGTATTATTCTCTCGGTTCGTTTCGCCCGATGTCCTTTTATGTAGCTTGATTCATCCAGAACTACAAATGTATTTTCTGTTATAAGTTCACGGGCTGCAAAAACTGACCGGTTCGAGGAGGACATTGATTCTATGCCGATCACATACCATCTCACATCCGGAATGTTTGTAGATGTGGTTTTATCATCAAAAACGTAAATGTCCCTTGCATCAGTGTGTTTCAGGATTTCTAAAAAAATAGTTTGTTTCAGGGAAACTGGACAGAACCAAACAACTTTATCTATTTTATGAAGTTTGCGTTTTATAATTTCTATTGCCGTTCTCGTTTTTCCGGTTCCCATTTCCATGAATAGCCCACCCACCCTTATAGGCTTCAACTTTTGAACGGCTGCTTCCTGCCAGGGCATTAATTCAGTCGTCGTCGCGAAGGCTTGCATGGATTCCAGCTTCTTCTTTTTTCGTTTGAGGTTCTATGATCGGCTCTTCAGCATCGCTCATATCGACTATAAGAGCGTCTTCTTTTGTCTGTTTTGCAGATTCTATAAGTTCTTTTGCTCCTTTAGACAACTTAAAATTATACTCTTCTGCGAGGTCCTGTATTGCCTCATACTGATAAGGAGGGATTACAACGTCAGGACGTGACCATCTACTGCCCGTAATAGCTCTCGCTGCCTTGTATATGCTTTCATTCCCATATTCCCATGAGAGGCAGAACCATCCGATGTGTGCCCCTCCGACGATGGAGTGAATCCAGCGTTTTTGTTCAGGCTCGTATTCTTTTTTTAGGATCTTCTCTTTTAGAGAGTCGTCTACAATTGAGATTATGAACCCCGCTTTCAGGAGGTGGATACATATTTCAGTTGCTCTATCGAGTGGTGAGCCCGTGAATGTATTGCATTTTCGTTCCCATCCTACTCCGAAACCGCCCCATGTTAATCCATGTCCCTTGACAATATCTCTAAAATCGTCGTCTCGTTCTAAAAAAGAAATATGAATATAGTTGCCGGATATTGAAATATCTGCAACCGTTTCAGTAACGGGCTTAACTGGTCGGATCGTTGTTTGAGCCATAAACGTCCACCGCCATTATTTATTAAAATTGTCAATGAATGTCTGAAACCTCAGAACGCTCTCTAGAACATCGAGCTCGGCGGTCATAAACCTAACTTCCAGCCATGCCTTATATTCTTCGTCTCCTTCTCCATGTTCTCTGAGATTAGCCCATTTTTCTTCAGAGTGTCGAAGTTTATTTCCAAGTTCGTATTTAGCTTTTTCAAGCTCGTTCACAGACATTACTTTATATTTTCTCGAATATTCAAGATATGGAGGGGTTGGTATTTTATCCATCGTTTACACCTCTTTTATGTTCTTGTATATACTACAATGTAGCCAATGCTATTTATACTTTTTGGCTACACACTGGACTTATTTCAATTTTCTATTTTAAAACATCATCCCCCATTTTCGATAATGCCTTTCACACTCACAACTTTTAAAACTAAGCTCTCATCCGTTTTTAAACAAATAAATAAAGATCAAGCCGAAGCCCTCTCAATCCAAATATCCGCAAATTTCATTGCAGGCCAACATGCAGCAGAAAAACACCGCTCTTTTAAATCCGCAGAACCAGAAGAGGACGAAGACAGCCTAACAAACACTGAGAAAGCCGAAATCGCCGCACTTATCGCGCTCTACCTGGGATATTCAAAAGGATTTAACAAAATAGCTGAAAAACAAATCTCTACTACAGTATCTGAAATGGTCACGGCAGGCAAGACACAAGATGAGATCCGGGCGTTCGTTGGTAGTGTTTTCTCAGGAAAAGAAAAGATAGTCATTGATAACATAGGAAAAATAAGAAAAGAGATAAGAGTCGATAAGAATCTACACATTACACAAGTTGAGAAAGTAGTCAAGCAAAAATACTATTCATCTCTTAATAATTACGCTGATCTCCTGGGTGATCAGGCCGCACATGACGCATACGAGAGCGGACGGAAAACAGCTAATATTTCAGAGGGATATTCAGACTGGATCTTCACAGGTCCAGCCGACGAAAGAGCGCGACCTCATCATGTGGCATTGATTGGCGAGACGTTCACGTATAACACAGATCAGAGCGCATACGCAGAAAGTTGCTTATCAGAACCACGGTGCAGACATCGCGCTATGGCTTTCTACGGTGACGATAGAGACACGAAAAAAGAAGTATGGGATAAACTTAAAGACGACGCTGGACTTTATTGGGATGAAGAAAAAGGAGAATGGAGTATTCATTAAGACTCGCTCCAAACAGGCTCTGGTTTAGTTATATCCATTCTCATCCCTCTACAAATTAATTTTTAATTTCCTTATAATCTCGCAACAGCTCCTAATCGCTTCTTCAAGTGTGACTTGCTCCATAACTTGTTTTCTAGGGGTCAATCTTTTAAAATGCCGTCTTTGTACATGATTTTTATTCAATCAAATCTTCCCCCACTATCATTCCTTCCCGGCGCATAAATCTAATCATTACACCATGCCATTTTAGCTGATGATTATATTTAATTTCAAGATTTTTTATTTTTGCAAACAAAACAAAAATTAATAATAACTCTGATAATATCGAAACTGACAGTATGAATAATCCATAATCAGTTATGTCCATGTATGCTCATCCTCATATTTATATTTCAGATCTACTAAATCAACCCCCGCAGGATATCCAAAAACGCACACCAAATGCCGTGAGGTTACATTATGCTCTATAAACGTTTTTAATATCTCTTCAAGTGTGTGATTAGAAGGATCAACTTCTTTATATTGAATATCATAATCAGTTAAAAGTAACTGAAATCCGGGATCAGATTTAACGAATGTAAGAAGAAGCGTTCTTAATGAAGTTCCTGCACAAGATCCCGTGATCCCAACATCTTCATACATTTTAAGAGAGGTTATTATTTCGTCATCCGTCCAACCGATAACATGAGCTAACGGATAAACATATGGAAATGCTCGATCCCTGTTAAATAACTCATCTGGAAGTTCTTCATTTACCATTTTCCCCTCCTGAAATGATACCCAATGCTTTTAATTCGTCGATCTGTTCATCTTCAAACAAGAGTATAGCTATTATTTCAAGGTCTTCATAGGTTGGATAATCCCCACAGTTTGTTATTTCTGTGAGGTAATACAACCCCTGTTTTATGATCTGCTCTTTAATTCCATTCAAAACGTCTGTTTTTTTGATGTGTGGAAATTCTGCCATTGCCTTATCTCCGTAGTTTGTTTTTTAATCAATTCAATCCATGTTTTATACTTACCACTGATCCCCGTTTTCTTTATATCTCTGAATCATTCTCTCGGCCTCTTTGTGTGTGCAGCCGTGGTTCTCGAGATGCCTGATGATATTTGAGTATTTCTTTTTACAGTATGGGCATTCCATTTTATTCACTTCCCTTCATTTTTTAATCCCCGTTCCTCCTTCTTACACTCTCATAAAAAGCATCCTCGATATTCTCTATCTGCTGTTTTGCATACAATTCAACGGTTTTATTAAAATAAACTGTCATAATCTGATAATTCCTGAAAACTCTTCTATACTCTTTACACTCATATGGTGAATGCTCATACAAGCAATCCTCACAATCCAAAAACTGCCCATCTTCACGCGAAATGCAACCAGATCTCAGTTTACTCATATCATAATATTCCAACCCCACGCATCCACATTTGGGGCATGATATCGTACTGCTCCCGGCTTTGTAAAACTTTTTCCTAGCTTCATCTGTCATGTCAAATATGTGACCGCAACGGAGACATTCAAAAACTTCGTACATTTTATTTCACTCTCCTTCATTTTCTCCAATCTATCTATTTTCTCGCAATACCTCAACAGTTTACAGTATTCGCGTTCTTCATCTCCCTGGGGATCAGGCATTTAGTATTTCCCCTCGAATGGTGGTCTACAAACATGATCCAAATAAACAACCCTCTCAAACATTTCTGATTTCTCGTTGTTGCATATGCCACTTTGTGCGTGTTTTCTGTCCCAATGTTTACAGTTTGCGCAGATTGGTTTGTCAAACATTCTTTACTCTCCTTTTCCAAGTTCTTTTATCCGATCTTCCAGCCCGATTAAATAATCAAGAGTCTCACTGAGCCCCTTATCTTTCCTACGGGCCTTCATCATCCGTAATTGATCCCTGATTTCTTCCCTAACCTTTGGAAGCGGAACCATCACAGGTTTCAGGTATTCCGCAAGTGCCGGGATCTCCGGGAGCACTGATAATTTATCTTCTTTAGTTTCGTAGTCTTCAAGGTGGTACTTCATAATCTCAGGTTAAGAGCCACCACCCGTCATCGTAAACAAGTACCTCCCCGTTCTCAGATACTCCCCACACCTCAACACCATCTCGCTCACATAGTTTTTCGTGGTAGTAAGATTCGGGGGTATCAAGATCATAGTTACTGATTACCTGTTCAAAATTGTCGGCTTCAGTTGCATCGTTTAGTTTCTGCACAAGTTCTTCATTTATCTTTGTCATAACTTATCAACCTCTATATGTAAATACACACTTATCATACTTATATGTTTTTACATACAAATCATATTTATAATTATCTTTGTGTTTTATACATTACTGTGCAATTTTATACATCAATGCAAGCGTTAACTAAGGCGAGAAAACATAATCAAAAACGCATACAGTAAAAAAGGCATCAATCGGCTTAATTTTAAGTTGCTATATGTTTTTAAGATATGATTTTGCAAAAAATCTTACGTTTTTCGGCCAGATATTATCTATTCCTATATGATGTAGAATAAACGAGTGAACAAAATATACCCAGTTTTTCAGAAGTAAAATCTATATTGAAAACCCAAAAAGAAGAATATATTATTATTCAGGTTAACGTATGTTTAAAACGTTATCATGTAGTAAATGTACACAAATGTACTACATATTTAATTAAATTTTATACTTTTTAACATATGAATTTAATGTACAATTGTGCACATTATAAAATTTTGGGATTCTCGGTAAAAAATGAGTTTTTAGATGTACAAAACTGTACATTTTAACAGTAACGAAATGTTTTATTTGCATAGTGTAGGGGCATCGGATCTTTAATACACCGAAACACATAGGCAAGTTCTCTTGTTAACGGTTGTGCAGTAAAGTAAACAAACCCCCCACTTCCCCCCAGGATTCAGTCAAAAAAGAGTAAATATTAAGGAAATGGTTCAGGTTGTTTACACAAAAGAAGGAGAAATGTAAAAAGAGGTTTAATTCAAATTTTGTATTTATTAATCCGTTCTGTATTTCCATGCTTCATATCATACTTAGCCGTCAAGTACCCTCCATAATAATGACGTTCATATGAGTTAGCAACCATTGAAAATAAACCGGTGTGGCTTTGTAGGATCCTCATCATTTCAGTGTTGTCATCATCTAAAGCGTCGTGATATCCGTTAATATAGTCTGGATTATCGTGTGCGGTAGCTGTTATAACCTGCTCTGGACACAAGATTGCGCCAATTGGGTATAAAATTAAACTTATTAAAAGTATAAATGTCCCTATAATTAATATATCTATTAATAATCCAAACAAATAGCCAAATACATTACTCAGTCTTTTATTTATCATTTTATTAAACCTTCCTCAAAAACTCATTACTCTCTTTTATCAGTATCTCTTGGGAATCCTCTTTAATCACTGTAATTGTCACACATTTGCTTAAAAATAAATAGATCATAATTGCAACCTCGATTGCAATGATTATATTATTCACTGTGATGGTAGTCATATCTTTTATAGCTCCTTCAAACCACTGTCATTTAACAAGGGTCATTATACTCAATATCTCCAAACTCCAATTCATCCTCCAACGGGCAATCCTCCAAAATATCTTGTGTTCCATCCGTGTAACATCTTGGGAATAGTAACCCATCATCATCTATGCCAGGTTCTTCGAGTTTCATATCTGGATGTTTGCACCTGGGTTTTCCCATGATCCATTCAACGTGATTACATTCTGTGCACTTTGATATAATTAGGATTTTTGACATTATTTCAACTCCTTTTTCTCCAACGCTCTCCGTATTCCATTTAACTCATATGCGATGGAAGAGATTTCAATGAGTGCTATAAAAAACATTACAATATAGTAGTCATCAGACATTTTACATTACACCCCCTTCTTTATTTCCTCAGAATCTCCTGTAAGATAATTATACCATCTCTCTATACGTCCATCCTCGGTTTCTTCATAGTCATCTTCATCAAACGTTTTATACTCAATAACTTCTAATGAAATCTCTTTCAGAAACTCATAAAATATGTCTAGCTCGTCTTCATAGTTTTTAATTGAACAGTTTATTGTTAAAAAACCCCATCAAAAATCTCATATTTAAATAGTTTATTTTCTCCGAATGGGATCAAATCAGATCTCCATAGAGTTACAAAGTTGTGGTTAAAAAGATCCCCCCATTTAGTATCTTCAAAAACAATCATTCTTATTTTTTCACGGTGTTCTGGTTTTATATTAGCTTTGCATTTTAATTCAGTGTAATAACCCATTCATTCTCAACTCCTTTAAAATCTCTTGTTCTCTTACCTTCAAACTGTGTAAACTCATTTTTAAACTAAATCGGCCAGGGTATTTATCCATCAACTTTTCAGTGTCTTTAATTAAATCTCTAAGGTCTGAAAGTTCTTCCTGGACGTTAGGCATTTCAATCCCCTTCTACAATCTTAAATCCAAAAACTTCTTCCATAAACTTCAATCCATCAGCAGATACATGATAATAAACCGAAGGATCTCCATTATGACAGGTCGCTGCCCCACACTCTACCAATGTTTCCCAATTAGTATCCTTTCCACAAGTGCAAAAATAATTTCTATAAGCTGTATATTTCCCATGTTTAGGTTTTGCGCCGACTTGATCAAGACCTACCGCGTGTTTCATCAAGTCAAATTGACGAATTGTTAGGTTTTCGTATTTTTTATTCATTGTTTAAGCCTCCATTCTCTAGTCTTAGTGCTTTATGCAGTTTTATATTTGCTGATCTTATACACTCAGTAAATTCATCATCTTCGGGGTCCCATAAATCTACATCATTTGTACTATCGTAAATAGCTTGAATTTCGTTGTGAGTCAGGCTTAGAAGTGGGGATTCTTCAAGCTCCTTTATCCTAGCTTCCAGCCCAATTAAATATTCAAGAGTCTCACTGAGCCCCTTATCTTTCCTGCGGGCTTTCATCATCCTTAATTCGTCTCTTATTTCTTCGTTTACTTTTGGGAGTGGAACTTTTACCATCTTTAATCCTCATATTCTTCTTCCGGAATAACTTCAACCTCAAACTTTACATCCCATTTGTAGCCGTTTAATTCAATTTCTCTAATGATGATGCCGCCTGCTGAAATCCACGGGTTATCCCTATTATCAGTCTCAAGTAAATCAACTGTCTTTTCCATTTCTTCAATTTCTTTCGTTGTAAATTTGAACATATCTTAAACCTCTATATGTAAATACACACTTATCATACTTATATGTTTTTACATACAAATCATATTTATAATATTATCTGTGTTTCATACATTCCCGTACAATTCCATACCTCAAAGTAAGCATAACCCAAAACACAATCAAAAATAGGAGCAATAAAAAAGAGTAATTAAAAAAAAGAATAATCAAGAATTCAATCTCAAAACATACTTCCCCCGAATCCCCGCTCTAAACTCCTCCTCCTCCTGCTCAGTCCACTGCCCCCATATACAATCTCTCTTACTATTCAAATTCTCACACGGTCCACGGCCTTCTTTGTTCAGGAGACATTCACATGTTGCAAAATGAGAATCTGTATGAATCTCGCAAAAATAATGTAGTGCCATTTGGTCAGCTCGTTTTTTAGATGAGGGTATGCGGAAGTGTGTTTTATATATTTCTATTTTATTTTTATATGTGATATAATAAACATATTTTAAAGTGTATGGAATGTTGGGCATTATGTTTGATACCAAGAGGGTACACTAAACAATCAAAAAACAGTAAGAAACACATAGCAAAAATTAACCGATACTGTTTCTAAAAAAAAAGAGTAATTAAATCATCTCTCACAATCCGCATTTCGCACTTTCCGATTCTCAACCCATCCCTTAATTTCAGGCTGGCAATCTAAATAAAGTGGACACTCTGATCCGGTACATTCAGCGCGGGGATCTCGGTTCATTGGTCCATCCTCTATTATATGCTATTCGCTGTTGCCGCCATCCATCCCAGACACGCAAAAAATGAAATCCAACTGGGGTCATTCATTGTATAGGCCCCAAATATAACAAAACATGTCCCACATAAGACAGTTATAAGTTTCATATTATTCTCCCTTCATATTCAAGATTACGTACTGATTAATCCATATTTCTCCATGTGTCATGTTTTTTTCTGCTCCCATTCTTCAATTTCTTTCATCATTTTGAGAAGTTTCAGTTTTTTGGATTTTGTGTATTTTGACATTTATACCACCACATATAAATCAGTCATGATTAATCCTCTACAAATTCAATTATACTTTACTTCTTTCTATGTTTCCCCTCCATCTTGCATACACAAATATTATGAGAATTGACGCTGGAACTCCAGCGATCATAACCCCCTGCGCAATAGCCATAAAACATTCATAATGCGTTAACATCTTCTTCCATCCTCTTCTGTTCTTCTATGTTTATTCCTACAATTGTGCATGTCCTTGCAATTGTAGTAAAATGAATGTCAGCGGGATTCGATTTTACAACATTTATGAACAGTGCTCTTATCTTGTCCTGTATTAGCCCCAATTCTGATTCTATTGTACCTAGTGAATCGAGGACGGTACGGTTTTCTTCGCATTGCGCGGCGATTGTATCTATCGCAGATTGAATTTTATCGTTCATTTTTATCATTCCTCTACTTTTTCATATGTGGAATTAAATCTCTCTCCCTTTACACCGGTTAGAATCCAATCGGTAGGGGATATTATCATGTTGCCTTCCAGAGTTTTTATAATGGGATTTCCCATGATATCGAATCCATCTTCCATGCCTGGTGTGTATTGATCACCATCGACTAATGCGGTTTTTCTGTATTTTGCCATGATTTAGTCCTCCGTTTCTTTTTTGTCTGGAATCTCGTTCCAAAGCACGCTTTTGCACTTTGGACACTGGTGCGGTTTCGCCAGTCTTGAAGTCCAGTGATGCCCGCACCTTTCACATGTACATTCAGATCTCCGTACTGATTTTATCATAATCCAAACTCATCTGTTTTCTTATTTATAAGTATCCGTATGAGTAAGGTATTAATACAATGCCATACTTAATATACTTTACGCATACGTATTATTATAAAGTATATTATAAGTATGGGGCAATATATGAAACCGTTACTTGTTTTACTATTTGGATTTATTTTACTTTCTGGCACAGCATCAGCCGACACTCTCACAGTTTCCGGCACAACCGGCGCAGACATCCAAACCGCATTAAACAGCGCAGCAAATGGCGACACTGTGATTATTCCAGCAGGGGAATACGACATCTCAAAACAGATCTCCACAACCGGAAAAGACCTGACAATAGAAGGCTCCGGTGATGTCACTCTTAATATTAATACAGGGGGATCACCAGGATTACTACTCAAGGGCGCACTCATAACATCTCAATCAATCACTATCAATGCTCAAAAAGGTTCATCTAAAGTGGTTTTAAGTGACGCTTCCCCGGTCAGCCAGAGCGATCTAATCAGGATATGGAATGATAACCAATGGTGTCCAAATGATTACCCTGCCCAAACTACAGGAGAACTTTATCTGATCGAATCTGTAAGCGGAAACACCATAACACTTAATCAACCGCTTCTCAGGGATTATAACCTCAAGGATCAGGTCACGGTGGAAATCTTCAGACCCGCTGAAATACATATTAAAAATATTAAATTCCAGAATCAGGACGCAAGCGGGGCAAGAGAAGGGCTTGAACTTCGTTATTGTAAAGACTCTTCTGTGACGAATAGTTGGTTTAAAGATAACGGGCGAGCTTCTTTAAAAATATATACATGTTTTAACGTGGACATCTCAGATAATGAGATTTATAATTCCGCAAAAGAGGGTATGGGTTACGGTGTGGCGGTTGCCGATGCATCGGCATTTATTAATATAAAAAATAATCACATCGAAAATTGCAGGCATGACATAATGAGTGGCACATCAGATTTCAAAGCATTGAATAGGGATATTCTTATAACTAACAATGTTTTAATCGGTGGCTCAGTCCCAGGCTCCCAGGTAGTCGATGCACATCCTAATACTATCAATTACGAGGTAACTAAAAACAAAATATATCCTCAGGATGCGTTCTGTGCATTTAATGACGGTACACAGCATTCAATTTTTTCAGAAAATGAAGTATATGGTGGGCACGGTGCAGTTGCAAAACGGGGCAGACTGGACGGATGTGAATTTGAGATAACTAACAATTACGTAGATACAAAGGGGTTTCTGTACGCGGGAACTGGAGAAGGGGCAGGAGAATCCCTAATAATAAAAAATAATGAACAGGTCGGTGATAGTCAATGGTATGGGGTTGGACTGTCTTCGGAAAGCTTTAAGACTATAATCATAAACGGGAACGAGTTTCGTAATTTAAAAGAATATGGGATAAAAATAAAATGTCTGATTGATGGGATGGATATTGAAATATCCGATAATACATTTTCTAACGTTAATGGGGAGAAAATATCTATTATTGAGAATTCGCATGACCGTGGAGACGTGTCATTGACTAACAATGGAGATGGTGCTGAATATACAAAACGCGTAGAGAAAAAAACGGAAATTACAGATACCATAACAGTTTCGGGGTGTGACGGAAGCTCCGATCAAGATACGATAAACGAAGCTCTTGAAAATGCAGAACCTGGAGATACTGTTTTTCTACCATCAAAGACATACCTAGTCGATGGCCCAATCGATATCAATTGTTCAGGGGTTACTCTGCAAGGAGAAGACGGGACAGTTATCAAGGTCGCAAAGACGAATAAACAATGGTTCAAGGGTCTCACAGGGATCATAAACTCAGTTGGATTCGATGATATCTCAATTAAG
>Ga0265294_10001906_pt1 | contig 27691 bp, 14 predicted proteins | sample MunlanPumphouse3_FD_192504 | JGI IMG/M metagenome (GOLD analysis project Ga0265294, IMG submission 192504) | Groundwater microbial communities from a municipal landfill in Southern Ontario, Canada - Pumphouse #3 | ecosystem: Environmental > Aquatic > Deep subsurface > Groundwater | place...
GCCAGAACCCCTGTCGCCAGAAGCCTTCTCGGGCGGCGAGCTGAGTGGCGACGTGTTGATGCTTGCGGGCTGGGACGGTTCGGAGCCTAAGCGCGTGCGCGGACTGCTGGAGCGCGGCGTGCCGGTGGTCTGGTACCCGTCGGAGGGCACGCCGCTGGCGCGCGTCGCGGGCGTGCTAACGAATGGCGCGGTCGCAAACGGCGCGGAGATGAAAGCCGCGTGGGAGACAATACCCGAGGGCTTCGGCCTCAGGGTGTCTATGCCTGAGCACCCGGTGTTCCGGGCGTTCGCGGCCGGCGAGTATGGCGATCCGGGGCGCGGACGCGTCCTCAGACGGCTCTCTCTTCCGGCCGTGCGCTTACCTCCGGGAGACGCGCTGATGGCGTATGCGGACGGAACGCCAGCGCTCTGGCTGTGCCGGGGCGCGCTCCCGCTGCTGGTGTGGAACATTCCGCTGGACAGCGGGCTCTCGTCGGTGCAGAACCAGGGCGAGTTCGTGCCGCTTTTGGGCGAGTTGCTGTCGGAGTTGCGGCGCGGAACGGGAGCCTTTGGCCGACGGACGCGCGAAACCGTCCCCGGCCAGCCGCTGGTCTGGAGGCCCGACACGGAGGTTCGGAGCACCGAGGTCTGCCTCACGTGCGCGGACGGTCAGAGCGTCGCGCTAAAGCCCCTCGCCGACGACGGCGGCTCACGGATGTCTGTGCCGGTCGCGCGTCCCGGCATTTACGCGTGGAAACTCGGCGAGCGGACCCTCAAACGAGAAGTTGTGAATTTTCCGACGACGGAGTCGGACCTTCGCTCCCTGTCGGCGTCCGAAATCAAGGAGCTGGGCGCACTGGCTGCGGTTTCTGGACGTGAGGTGCGCGACTGGCAGGCAGGTATCCCCCTGTGGCCGCGTATCTTCTGGATCGCGCTGGCGCTGTTACTCTGCGAGGGTGCGGTAGCCGCCTCCGATTCGCTCGGAAAACCGAAGAAAACGCAGGCCGGACTGGGCCCTGAGGAAACGGAGGCCTCATGACGGCGAACCCGATCCTGCCCCTCGAGCACACGCTCCTGCTGCTGGCGGCAATGTCGACGGGTGCGCTCTGCCTGGCCTGGCGAGCCTCGCTCCATCTGCCTCCGCGGCTCCGCTTCGGCGCACTGGCCGCGCGCGCGGCGGCTTGGTTCGCGCTAGCTGCGATCGCGCTCAATTTCGGCGAGTGGCGCACTCCGGACGCGGAGCTCAAACCGCGCTGGTGCGTACTCGTGGACCGCAGCGCGAGCATGGCCACGGCGGATGTCGGCGGCCGCAGCCGCTGGGCGGCGGCCTGTGCTGCCGCTGCACGCGTGACGAAAGCCGCGCCAGACCGACGCGACACGGACCTGCTTGTTTTCAGCGACCAGCTCGACGTTGCGTGCCCCGACGTCACGAGCCTCGCGGAAGAAACGCCCGACGGACGCGCGACGGACGCCGGACGTGCCGTGGCGGCGGTGGCCTCCGCTGGCGGCGCGAGACCGATCGGGATCGTGCTGTTGACGGACGGACGGCAGACCGGTGCTGAGGCTGATCCGGTGCAGGCGGGCATGCGCGCCCGGGCGCAGGACACGCCCGTGCTGGCCGTGTCGCTCGGACAGGTCAAAGAGCGGCGCGACCTATCGGTGAAGGCGGCGCGCCGCCTGGTGATCGGCTTTGCGGGCCAGCCGGTCCGCGTGCAGGCGGAGGTCGCATCGCAGTGGCCGACCGACGTGAAGGTCGCGGTCCATCTGGTTGACGGCGCGGGCAAAGCTGTGGCGACGAACGAGGTCATGCTGCCGGCTGCGGGGCGGGCGGCGACCACCTTCTCGGTGACGCCCTTGTGGCCGGGCTACGCGTCCTTCAAGCTCCGGATCGCGCCGTGGGAGGATGAGAGCGACGTACGCAACAACGAGTCGCCGTTCGAGGTGAACGCCCTCGACAAAAAAATCCGTGTGCTGCTGGTGGAGGGCGTGCCGTATTGGGACAGCAAGTTCCTAGGCCAGCACCTGCGGAACCAGGCGAACATGGAGGTGACGACTGTGTGCCGGACGGCGCCCGAGCGGTTCTTCACAATCGCGCCGGACGGCTCCTCGCATGCGGACCTGAAAGAGATCTTTCCCGAAACGGCCGAGAAGCTGGCGGCGTATGACATCGTCGTGTTCGGCAAGGGCGCGGAATACCTGATAACGCCGGCGCGGATTGCGGCGCTGAAAACCTTCGTTGCGGATCAGGGTGGAAGCGTCGTTTTCGCGCGCGGCCGTCCCTATGCGGGCCAAGGCGGCGGTCTGGAGGATCTGGAGCCGGTAGAGTGGCCCAACGCTCTTCCGTCGGATTGCCGCCTGGTGCCGCTCGCCGAGGGCGAGGACGTCGGCCTCTTTGCGGGGCATCTGCCCGGGCGCGACGACGCGGTGTGGTCGCGCCTGCCTCTGGTGAAGTGCAGCCAGGGCTCGGTGCGGCTCAAATCATTTGCGCAGGTCCTGGCCGAGGGCAGCCGGGCGTCGGCGGCAGGCGGCGCGGCCTCGTCGAGCGTGCCGCTCCTCATTAGCCGGCGCTACGGCAAAGGTATGGCCGTCACCATGAATGTGGACGGCCTCTGGCAGTGGTCGTTCTTTCCCTCCGCCAAAGAGGCGGCCGGCATGTATGAGGATTTGTGGGCACAGATGCTGCTGTGGGCGGGCACCTATTCTGAGTTTCTGCCGGGGCATCAGTATGCGGTGCGCCTGAGCGCCTCTACCGTGCTTCCGAACACGCCGGTCCGCGTGCAGGTGCGGCGGCGCGGAAGCGACATCGGGCGCGAGGCGCCGCGCCTGCGGGTGCTGCGCGGAAACAAGCTGGTTCAAGAGATGGCGCTGGCGGGCGGCGACCGCGCCGACAGATGGGAGTCGGTGCTGACGTTGTCCGACCCCGGCCTGTACCGGATCCTGCTGAACGCGCCCTCCGAGGCCGCCGAGGGCCGCGAGCTGGGCGTGCTGCTGCAGGTGGCGGCTCCCCCCGGCGAACTGGACGACGTGAACCCCGACCCAGACTATCTGGCCAAGCTTGCGGCTGCATCGGGCGGACAAGTCGTGAGTGCGGCGGGCTTGGAAGCGGCCATGGCGCAGCGCGAGCAGGCTCGGGCGAGCCAGCGCGAGCAAGGCGACCGGGCGATTTGGGAGCCGCTGTGGGACCGCGGATGGCTGCTCGTCGTGGTCCTGGCCGCATTGGCTGCGGAATGGACGATCCGGCGGCGAAACGGATTGGCATAACAGGATATGAGCGTAAACAACAACCCACGCGAAGCCTTTCTGGTGCGCCTCGAACGCTGCAGAAGCGTCTGGCGGCGAAGCCTGTCGTACACCCTGTTCCTGCGGTTGGCCGGCTGGGTGGTGCTCGCGCTCACCGCCTATTTTCTGTCGGACTATTTCTTGGCTCTGGACGAACGGGTGCGCGTCGTCCTCAACGTCGTGCTGCCGTTCGGCCTGTTGGTGGCGGCCTCGCCCGAGGCCATCCGTATCGCACGGCTCGGTCTGGGCGATGCTGCGGTGCGCGCGGACCGCTGCGGAAAGCACCGCCGCAACGAGGTGCAGACCGCCTGGGAACTGCTGGAGGCGGACCGGCCTGCGCGAGAAGACGAGCAGGCCGGTGAGCTGTCGGCGTTCCTCGTGCGACGAGCGCTCGCCGAGGCCGACAAGCGCCTCGTCGCACTGGGTCCGCGAACCTTGCGGCCGAAGGCGCTGACCGCGGCGCGCGCCCGCTTGCTGGGGCTTCAGACGGCAGCCGCGCTGGGCGTGGTGCTGCTCTGCGGCATGGAGGCGTTCCAAACGGTCGCGCCGCGCTTGCTCTGGCCGAAGCGGGACATTCCCCCGTTCAGCCGCTATCGCTTCGAGGTGTCGCCTGACGCGCCCGCGATCATTTACGGCGGTGCCGCCGAGGTGTCGGTGACGGTCAGCGGCGATCCGGTCTCAGAGCAGGTCTGGCTGATGACGCGCCGCGGGCGGCAACGGTCGCAGCGCGTGGCCTGTTTCCAAGACGGCGGCGGAAAGTATGCGCAGCGTCTGGAAAACGTCACCGTGCCGGTCGAATTCTGCTTTGGCGTCGGCCGGGCGCGCAGCCGCTGGCACCGAGTGGACCTGCACTTGCAGCCGCAGATCGTGATCGCACGCGTGCGCCTCGCGCCGCCGAGTTACACGCGGCAGCCCGCGCGCGAATTCGCGGTCGGGCAGGAGAATGTCGAGGGCGTGCGCGGAAGCCGGGTGACACTGATGCTGACGAGCAACCGGCCGATCAAGGAAGGCGTCGTGACGCTGAAGCGGCGGCACGTCTCAAGCAGCGGCGAGCAGGTTGTCCGCGGGCGTCTGGTTTCCGAGCGCACGGCGGCGTTCGACTGGGTCTTGGAGGAGGACGCCGACGCCGAGGCGGTGCTGCGCGACGTGCAGGGGACGCCGACGGCGGAGCCGCTTGCGCTACAGCAGAAGCGACTGCCTGACGAGGCCCCGAAGGTCCTGGTGAGCGAGCCGCCCGAGTTCTCGTTGGCGACGCCGTCCGCGGTCATCAAGGTGTCCGGACACGCGGAAGACGACTTCGGCCTCGATCGGCTCGACTGGATCCGCGGCGTGGTGGGATTCAACGACCGCGCCATGTCGCTCAAACGGGGTGATGCCGGCACACTGGCGGAGTTCGACATGGAGATCCGCCTCGGCGCGCTCGGCGTGCGAGAAGGCCAGGTTCTGGAGTTCTATGCCGAAGCGCTGGACAACAACCCCTACCTGTCCGGCATCGGCGCCTCGGGCATCGCGCGCGTGAAGGTGATCAGCGAAGACGAGTATGCGGAGTTGCTGCGCAACCGCGAAACGCTGGACCAGTTCTCCGCGCGCTACGAGGCGGCGTCCGGCGCAATCCGCAAGACCATAGGAGGGCTGGAGGCGCTGAAGGAGTTCCTCGCGAAAAACCCGAACACGGAGACGCGGACGGCAGAGCTCAAGAAGCTGGTCACCGCACACATCGCGGCGGAAACGCTGTTCCAGCATCTGGCGCGCGATTTTGCGGTCTACGACAGCGAGCGGGCGCTTGGCCAGGCGTCAAGCAGCGTGCTCGGCAAGCTGGGCGAAAACCGGCTGGACCTGGAGAACCTGATGCGGACGCCGCCGGACGCACACGGCTCGGCCCAGGTCGCCGCCATGATCGCGCGTCTGAAAGACGATGCGGCGGCGATCGAGAAACAGGAGGCCGACGCAGAGCTGATCGCCAAGATCGCGAAGGTCATGGACGGCGCGGCGCGTTTCCGGGCTCTGCTGCAGATGCAGGAGGAGCTGGTCCGGCACCTCAAGCAGCGGTTCGGCGGCAACAATACATCTGCCGAAATGCCCTTCCTTCCCGGGTACGGGGAGGAGCAGGCCGTGATCGCCAAGGAGCTGCGCGGCTTTCTGTCAGACGTAAAGGGCGACGCCGAGGCGCTGCCCGAGTCGATGGCGAAACTGAAGAGAGATACGCTCGCCTTTCTTCAGGCGATCGCCCAGACGGGAGCCGCCGAGCACATGGACAAAGCCGCAGGCGCGAGCGGCAACTCGGACGCGACGGGAACCAGCCATGAGGCGCAGCGCGCGCTGGAGAAGCTCAAGGGAACGCTGGGTCCGGAGAGCGCCGTTTGCGAAAACGATTTCCAAGGGATGTGCAAAGGACAAACACCGGGATCCGGCCCCGAGAATCTGAGGAAGACGCTGCAGCAGATGTTCCGCGCACTATGCCGCAAACGCGGCGTGGGCCAAGGCGAGGGAATGGGAGCGGGACAAGGCTTTCCCAGCGGCCTGGGGACGGGCAGCCGCGGCGACGGCTACTCGGAAGTCGCGACGCCGGTGTACGGGCCGGGGCGGAGCCCCGTAAGCATGAAGGCCGAGCGCCGCGGCATCGGCGGACCGGGGCGCGGACCAGGCAAGGGCGAACCGGGGCGACAGCCGGACGTGGTTGAGCGCGTCAAAGGCGCAGACGCGCTGGCACCCTCCGGCGAGGCGGTGCCGTTCGAGCAGTTGCCGGCGAAGTATCGCGACGCGGTGAAGCGCTATTTCAGCACCGGCGCGGAAGGAGGCGTGAAATGAGGGGAAGTCGCGCAGCGGCTGTAGCGGCAGCCGTCTTCATCCTGGCGGGCGGGGCATCCTGGGCGAATGACGCGGCGATCCGCTGCGCCAATCTGATCTACGCGGGAACGCAGACGTCTCGCTGCTTCAGCGACGAGTTTCTGAGCGCGGTCCAGCGCGAAAGCGCGATCGCCACAGAGCGCCGCTTCAAGAGCGTCAAGCTCGACTCGGAGGAGCTGTTCGCCTTCCCCTTCGTCGTGATGACGGGCGAGGAGGACTTCTTTCTGTCGGCGAAGGAGCGCGAGAACCTGAAGAAGTATTTGACCCGCGGTGGCTTCCTGTTGGCTTCGGCCGGCTGTTCGAGCAAGGAGTGGGACCGAGCGTTTCGACGCGAAATCCGCCAAACTCTGCCGCAGCACAAGCTAAGCAAGATCGACAAGGAGCACGCCGTTTTTAAGACGGTTAAAACGATCAAGGAGCTCAAGCTGAGCCACGGCGGAGCGGAGCCGAGCCTGGAAGGCATCGAGAACAACGGCAAGCTGGTCGTACTCTACTCGTCGCAGGGGCTGAACGATACGGCACACACGGTCGGCTGCTGCTGTTGCGGCGGCAACGAGATCGTGAACGCGATGGAAGTGAACGTGAATATCCTCGTGTACGCGCTGACCCACTGAGGCCGGCCCGGAAAAGGATGGGACGACGCAAATGGCGGAAGAAACGAAGATCGGTACAACAACGGTTTGGGCGCGCGCCCGGCTCCTCATGGCAGCGGTTGCGGTCGCGGCGCTGGCCGGCCGCGGCCGGACGGCCGCCGTGCCACCTGCCGTGACATGGACCGAGAACCTCAGCGGGGCGCTATCACGCGCGGGTTCGGAGATGAAGCCGGTTCTGCTGGTCTTCTCCTCGCCGGGCTGTCCGTGGTGCGTCCGCCTCAAGACCGAAACGCTGGCGGAGAAAGACGTGGCCGCCGCGCTGGAGGGATTCATCTGCGTGGCTGTCGACACGTCGCGCGACCCGAAAACCGCGCAGGCGTTTCAGATCCGCGGCGTGCCCGCGACGGTTATCCTGTCGGGTGACGGCCGAGCGCAGTCGTTCGCAGAAGGCTTCATGGACAAAGCGGCGTTTCTCGCGTTCCTTGAGTCCTACCGGAGCGGCGGCGGCCAAGGCAGCGCCGCCGCGGCCGCCTTCGACACGTGGATCAAGGCGCTAGAGTCGAAAAGCGTGAACGCCTCGCAATGGCCCGAGATAATGGCCGGCCTGGGAACGAAAGAGAACCGCGCGCCGCTGCATCGCGCACTGCTCGCGTACCAGCCATGCCCGCGAGGCGACTGGGTGCAACTGCTGAGCCATCCGCAGCTCACGGTCCGGCTGGGCGCGCTCGAACTGCTGGAGGAGTTGGCGGGCGAATCGTACGGATACGATCCGTGGGCCGACGCGTCCGCGAACCGAGAGCCGCTGGCGCGGTGGCGGCAGTGGGCGTCGGGCGATACCCATGTGACGCAACAGGTATTCGCGCCACTCACCGAAGAGCAAATCGTCGGTTATATCCGCGACTTATCGTCGAGCGACCGCGAGCGGTGCGGCCGCGCCGTGCGGATGCTGGAGCAAGCCGGCGAGTCGGTGATCCCCGTGCTGGAGGCGTGGACGGACGCAAACGCCTCCGCCGGCGATGAGGCTCTTCGCCAGGTCCGCGAGGTGCGCTACTTCCTGCTCCTGCCCGATATTTTGGGCGCCGAGCGCGGCCGCATCGCGCACCGCCTGGTGTTCGGCACGCTGGACGACCGCTTGCGCAGCCTGCGGGCGGCGGCCGGTGCCGGCGAACGCGCGTTCAACGTGCTGACCGAGTTTCTGGCCGACCCCGCCCCCCTCGTCAGGGAGTCCGCAGTCGACAGCCTCTATGCGGTCAGCAAAGAGCGGGCGTACCCGGCTCTGAGCGGGCTGCTGAAGTCCGAAAAGGATGAGGAGGTCATCCACGCGGTGGTCCGCGGCGCAAGCTGCCTGAAAGGGCCGCAGGCCGTCGAGCTGGTGGGATCTTTCCTGTCACATGCAAACGAGGATCTGGTCGTCGCGACGCTGTCGAGTCTCGGCCGGACGAAGTCGGTGAAGGCGGCCACGGCCGTGAAAGCATGCCTCAAGAGCCCGCAGTGGCGAGTGCGCGCCGCCGCCCTTGAGGCGCTCGGAAAACTCAAGGACCGCAGCGCGGAGGAGGAAATCTGCGTCTGCTTGGAAGACGCCGATCCTTTCGTGCGGCGCACTGCGGTCTTGACGTTGGCCGAGCTGTCGGCCAAGAAATCGGCCAAGCGGATGGCCGCCGTCTTTATCAAAGATGATCATCTGAAAGGACCTGTGCTGGCGGCATTGCGTGAGATGGACGCGCCCATTCCGGATTCTTTCGCGTCCGCCCTAAAAGGTAAAGACGACGAGGTGATCTTGTCGGTCTTAGACGGGCTGGGCAAGGGTTCATCGGGAGGATGGCGACTCGCCCTACCTTTCGTACGGCACGCGAACGGCGACATCGCCTGCGCCGCTATCCGCATCGTGGCTGACCAAGGCGGCCGCGAAGAGAAGGTGGTCGCTGAACTCGTCCAGGTGTTGCGTAAAGGAAACAAAGAGCGGGTGAAGGCCATCTTTGAAACCTATCCGCCCACCGAGCCGCAAGACCCCTTCGGCGACGCCAACGAGGACCTCGACCCCTTTGAGGACCTTTCTTCCTCGACGGCAACCGGAGTCGACGAATCGGGCGGCGCATTGGCGGACCTCTTCGCATCCTTCGCTCCTCCGCCGGCTGCGGCGCCGACGAACGTGGCGCCAAAGGCGCAAGCCGGCCTACAGGACATTTTCGACGCCTTTGGCGATGCCGAGAAGAAAGAGGCCGCGCAGGGCGCAGCCGAGAATCCGACTGAGCCACCCTCGCCAGCGCGAGAGACGATCCGCAAGTTGGCGCTGAAGTATCTGGAGCCGGGGCAAGATCAGGAGCTGACTTTCGCGGCGACGCTGATGCTGATGACGATGGGCGACGCCGCAGGCGCATCCCGCCTCGCAGAGTCGCTAAACTCGCGGACGGCCGAGGAGCGCATGTCGATCGCGAAACGCGCGGAGACGTGCAAGCCCAAAGCGGTTGCAGAACTGGCGAAGCTCCTGCTTCGGGACACGTCCGCCGACGTCCGACAAGCGGCCGTCACCCTGTGCCTGGGCGACGCCTCTGGCGGGCTGATCGCTGAAATGATGCAGGCGGCCTGCGAGCCGAACGCGGTGCTGGCGCCGGCAGACCTGTTCGTGGAGAGTTACCAGTGGTACCAAGCGCTGCGAAAAGGTTCGATCCGGCGGAGCGTGGGCGCCTCCATCCGCCAAGTCCTCGAGGAGCAGGAGGCCGCGCGCCACACCGACGCGCAACGCATCGCGGCTCTGACACTGCTGGCGTCGTGCTGGCGCGAAGGCGATCAGACTCTCGTGGAACGCCACCTCGGAAGCGGAAACCCATTCGTGCGGCGCGCGGCCTGGCACACCTTCGGGCAGCGGCAGGCGAGCGCGTTTGCGGCCAAAGTGGAGCGCGTCGCAAAAGACACTTCGGAGTGGGTCCGGGCCGTCGTGCCGGCCCTTTTCGCGCGCGAGGGAAAGGCCCCATGGAGCATCTACTTTGACCCGGAACACGCCGTCGACGGCTTGCAGCGCGGCTCGTTCTCATCCGGCTCGCGCAAAAGGCTGACAGAGCCGGTGACGGATGCCCTCACGGCACTCTGCCGAGACACCGAGGAGTCGGTGCGCCTCGAGGCGGCCCTGTGTCTTCTTTCGAACCGCGAAAAGATCGACATCGGCATGCTGAAGGCCATGTTGGAGCGGTCCTCAGAGAAGACGATGCTGGCCAACCGCCTCTACGAGATTCTGAAGGACGCTCCGGCGAGTTGGCTGCGCGATTGGGGCGGCCGCAGAGCAACGGCTTTCTTGGATGCCGTGAGCGTGATGATCGAGGAAGACGATGCCGGCCGGCTGCAGGCGCTGAAGCAAAAAATGGCCGAAGGTAGGGAGAGCACGCCCGAAACCGTTCAGGTGGTGTCGCGCCATTCCAAGCCGCATCCCGCCTCGGCTCCGGTCGCCAGAGAAGGGGCCGCGCCCGAGCCGCGTGCCGCGCAGGATGAAGCGGTGCGGCCGGTCGTCTTTTTCCGCAATCCCGGCTGCCGCGACTGCGACCGCGTCGAAGGCATGCTGAAAGCGCTGAAAGTCGAGCTCGCCGACCTCTCGGTCGAAGTGCTGAACATCCGGAACCCCGACCACGCGCGGGTGAACGAGTCGCTTTGCGAGCGTTTTGGCGTGTCGGAGGCCGCACACCTCACGGCTCCCGCCGTCTTTTGCGGCGCGGGCGCGCTGATCAGAAACGAAATCACGTTCAAGCGGCTAGGGGGCTTGCTGAGCCGGAGCGAGGCAACCGAGACGGCGTGGCGCAAAGTGGACCAGGACGCCGAACGCCGCGCGGACCAGAAGATGGGCGAACGCTATACGGCTATGGGGCCTTGGCTGGTGTTCGGAGCGGGGCTTCTGGACGGCGTCAACCCGTGCGCCTTCGCGACTTTGATTTTTCTGCTGTCTTACCTCCAGTTAACGCGTCGCGCCCCCCGCGAGATTTTGGCCGTGGGAGCCGCGTTCGTACTCGGCGTATTTCTGGCCTATTTCGTGCTCGGGCTAGGTCTTGTTGAGATCGTAGTGCGGTTCTCTCTGCTGCGCCGCTTCGGCCTGATTCTGAATTGGGGCATGGCCGCCTTCGTGGCGTGCGTGGCAATCCTGAACGTGTGGGATGGCGTGCTGTGTCTGCGAGGCCGCATCGGCGACATGGTGCTTCAGTTGCCCCGCGTGCTGAAGACCCGAATCCAAGATGTCGTAGGGGTTAGTTCGCGGCATCGTCATTTCGTCGCAGCGGCTTTCGTGGCCGGACTTGCAATCGCGGTGCTGGAGCTCGCCTGCACCGGCCAAGTCTACGCGCCTACCCTGCTGTATATGCTGAAGACCGGTCAAGGGCGCGTGGGCGCTACGGCTTATCTGGCGCTCTACAACATCGCCTTTGTCGTGCCGCTGCTGACCGTCTTCACCTTCGCTTACGGCGGCTTGAGGAGCGAGCGGCTGACGGCCTGGCTCCGCCAGCACGCCGCATTCGTGAAGTTCGCGACAGCGCTACTTTTCTTCGCGCTCTTCACGGTCTTCGTTGCGGGCTCGCTAAAATGAAGACACGCCCATAGGTTGGCGAGGCGGATGATATCCGGGCGGGGCACGCGGAGGGCCACGCGAGGCGTGTGCTCAGCGTGAGAGGGCGACGTGAGATGGTATTTGACAGTCCGGTTGCGGGACACGCATAATACCTAACGTTAAAGAGGTTGGGGGGGGGCGTCGCGAAGGAAAAGTCATGAAACGAATCGTGGGAATCGCATGGGGTCTGGCTGCCGTCGTGGGTGGCCTTGCAGCGGAACCGGCTTGCGAAGCATGGCAGGCTCCGTATACGGGTGAGGACGCGACAGGCCCCAAGGTGATCGGCTTATGGACATTCGCCGATGTAAAGGATGCGTCGGGCAAGGGGCGCGATGCGGTGCTGCACGGCGCAACGCTGGCCTCTGATGCGCGTTTGGGGACCTGTCTGGAGTCGTTCTGCGGCTGGCCTGTACAGGACACGCGCCACGCCGCCGTGGTTGCCAACCATCCTTCGCTCTCGCCCAAAGGCGCGTTTACCCTAGAGATGTGGGTCAAGCCGAAACCCGAATTCGCCGGTTATCCCGAAGCGTTCCTTGCCGACAAAAAGTATGTGGCGCACACCGATTATCAATGGACGCTGGGCGCTGCGGACAAAAGCGGCCAGCGGCGTCTTCATTTAAGGCTCGGGTTCGGCGATGATTCGGAAAACTATGGTTCGGAGCCCTCGCTGTATGCAACGAACACCTGGACGCATCTCGCGGTCACCTATGACGGTTCAGGCACCGTGCGGTTTTTCAGGGACGGCGCATCGCTGGGCACACTTTCCCGGACTGGTCGTTCACGCATTGCGCCCGGCAGTCACCCGCTGTCCATCGGCGATCGTATCGGGAGCCTCTATCATGGCTTTCCTGGATATCTGGCGCAAGTGCGACTGTGTCAAGGCGCGCTGGAATTTCGTCCCGTCACACTGACCCTAGCCTCGGATCGAAGCGTGTTTGTGCGCATGGAAAAGACGCCGACCCTGCGCTTCACGTTGGCGAATACCCAACGACAACCGGTGCGTGACGTGTCCGTGCGCTGTTCGATCGAGGGGCGCGAAACCGCGCGCGACCTGATACCGGGACTCGCGCCGGGCGAAAGCCGGACGTTGGATGTGCCGGTGGATACCGCCCTGCGCCCCGGCAGCTACACGTTGCGGGTCCGCGTCGCACTGCCGGGCAGAGAGGCAGAAGCGCCCTATGTAAGCGAGGAGAACGTGACGTTCACCTTGGTGCCGCGCCGTCCGCCGCGCATGCCGGTTGTGATGTGGGGCCTTTACGGAGCGGCCAACGTGCTGCGCGAATTGCCGCGTCTGACGGAAATCGGTTTTACGCATTGCTTGGGTTTCGGCGCTGACTACGGACGCGTTTTTGAGGCGGGCCAACCGGTGGCGCCCGAAGCGCCTGAACGCGTCGCAGAGGTCAAGCGGATGCTGGACACGGCGCTGGCGCATGACGTCGGCATCATCGCGACGCTCTCGCCCGGTCACTGGGCCGCCGGCTCGAAGGCGGACTTCCGGCGCGTAGACCGGAAAGGAACGAGCACCGACAAAAAACCTGCTCTCTGCGCGTCGTTCCCGGAGATGCAGACCTTCGCCTTTCACGTGGGTGCCTCGGTCGCGCAAGCCTACAGCGCCTTCCCGGCTTGGCAGGCAGCCCTGCTGCACACCGAGGTCCGTGACGGAGCGAACGTCTGCTGGCACCCGCATGACCGCGAGGCGTACCGGCGCGCGACCGGCGCGGAGTATCCGCCGGACGCTCCGGGCAAGGGCGGCGTGGACTATACGAAGCTTGCGGATTTTCCGCGTGACCGGGTGATCCCAGACGACCATCCGCTGTTGCGTTTCCTGACGTGGTATTGGAAAGAGGGGGACGGGTGGAACCGCATGAACACCGAGTTGAACCGGGGGCTCAGATCCGTCGGACGCGACGGGCTCTGGACGTTTCATGATCCGGCGGTGCGCGTGGCGAGCGTTTACGGAAGCGGCGGCAGCGCAGATGTCCTTTCACAATGGACCTATTCCTATCCGGACCCGATCCGCATCGGTGTCGCGACTGACGAACTGTTTGCCATGGCGCGCGGTGCCGCCCAACCGCAGCAGGTCATGAAAATGACCCAGATCATCTGGTACCGCTCGCAGACCGCGCCGGCTGCCAAAGGGGACGAGGTCAAGAAGGCACCGGCCTCGCCGTGGGAAGACACCGATCCCGATGCGGCATTCCCGACCATTGCGCCCATGCATCTGCGCGAGGCATTTTGGACCAAACTGGCCCGCCCGGTGCGGGGCATCATGTATCACGGCTGGGGGTCTCTGGTGCCGCAAAGCGGTGAAAGCACCTACCGGTACACCCATCCGCAGACACAGCATGAACTGCGTCGCCTGATCAAAGAAGTTGTGGCGCCGCTGGGCCCGGCCTTGCTGCAGATTCCCGACCGGCCGAGCGATGTCGCGTTTCTGGAGAGTTTTGCGTCCCAAATGTTTGCGCGTCGCGGAACCTACGGTTGGGGCAATGGGTGGTCCGGCGATGCGTATCACATGCTGCTTTGGGCGCATCTCCAGCCTGAGATCATCTACGATGAAACGGTGCGAACGCGTGGTTTGGATGACTTCCGCGTTCTGTTCATGATGGATTGCGATGTGCTGACTGCCGGCGTGGCGGCTGCGGTCAAGGCGTTTCAGGCGCGCGGTGGACAAGTTGTGGGGGATGAACGCCTCTGCCCGGCCATCCAGGCTGACATGACGGTTGCGAGTTACACGCGGACGCGCAAGGCGGATGAAGACCGTGCCGCTCTGATCGCTAAGGCTGCCGAGTTGCGTGCGGCGCTCGACACGCGCTATCGGCGTTATTGCGACGCGTCAACGCCTGATGTCGTTCCGCGCTGCCGTTCCTGCGGCTCTACCGATTACCTGTTCGCCGTCAATGATCGGCGCGAATTCGGAGATTATGTCGGTCAGCATGGTTTGGTGATGGAGAACGGCCTGCCGGCAGAGGCTATGCTCTCGCTGGCGCGTCCATCAGGCCATGTGTATGACCTGACGGAAGGGCGCGCCCTGCACGCGCGTGTGCAGGAGGGACGGTTGACGGTCGCGCGCGCCTTCGGCCCCTGCGACGGCTGCGTGCTGATGGTCACGGAGCGTGCCATCGAGGCAGTGCGCATTGACGTTGCGCAGGAGACGAGTCTCGGCGGCCGTCTGCCCTGCACGGTATCTGTGGTGGATGTGAACGGGAAACCGCTCGACGCCGTGGTGCCTGTGCATGTCGAGATCCTCGACCCGGCGGGGGCTCCGGCAGAATGGAGCGGCTACTACGGCGCCGAACAAGGCTGCCTGACGCTCACGCTCGATCTTGCGCCCAATGACCGTCGCGGTCTGTGGCAGATCCGCGTGCGGGAACTGGCCTCACGCCGCTTTGACACGGCGTATTTCAGGGTCACACACCCGTAAAAAAGTGATAGGGGGGGGGCGCAAGTTTCATTCGCCGCGTGACGTGGGCGTGAGCCCGAGCTGCCGGCAAACTGTTGCGACGGCGTCGAGGACAGACGCTTCGACCGCGTCGGTGAAAGGTCCGGGCAGACCATAATAGATCATGCTGTCATCCGCCTCGTAGCCGCCCTCCCGCAAGACGCGCAACGACGGGATGTAACTCTGAACCTCGTTGCAATAACCGGCGACCAGCAGATCCGGATGGGGATAGTCGCGCCTGATGCGCCGCGCGTAATCCACAACAATTTCGCCGCTCAGAAAGATGAAGACCGTCGTTTCGCCCATGCGCAGCGCCTGGACCGGATAGGGGATGTCCGTCATAGGGGAGCCCGCGTTAAACGCATAGAGGACACGCTCGGCACGCCGCTGCCGAAAAGGATTGCTGCCTGTCAATTCCGCGCGAAAAACATCGAGACCGACAGGCCGAAACGAGAGACGCGTTTCCGTGAAAGCCGTTCGCAATGCGCCCGCGACGCTTTTCATTTCTTGGGCCAACACACGCTCAACAGCCTCGGCCAGCGTCTTGCCATAGGCTGCTGCATGTGCAACGGTGCCGCGCGGCTCCGGTCCTTGATCGCCGGCGCAGCCCTGCACGAACAGCGCGGTTGCTCCGGGGTACGCGCGCTCTAATTCCAGCATGGCAAAGCCGGCATAATCGCCGTTGATCAGCAGGTTATTGCCTTGCAGGGTGGTGCCGTGGCAGGCGTAATTGAAAAGGATTGCGCGTACCGTGCCGTCGGGCGCCGATACACGCAGGACGGGCACCGTGTGATCCACCGGGGCGATGTCGCGTTTGCGGCGGTTGATGGCAAAACCGGCCGTACCGTATCCGAGGGAGAGTTCCGCTGGAGCGAGCGTGGCTACGGCGTGATCGACGGCCATGACCATGCGCTCTGCCAGCATGCGGTTTTGCGTCACCACATGCTGCTGATCCTGCGGTGTGAAGGCGCAGCACACGCTAAGACTCGGCCACACCACAGGCCCGGAATGCGTGTGCGACGCGTTGAAAAAAATCTGCTGCCGCGTCAGCCCGTGCTTGGCCGCGAGCTGTGCGCATATGATCGTTGTTAGCTCGCGGGTCAATCCCAGCACATCGGCCGTGATGATCACCGCGCGCTTGCCGTCACCGTCTTCGATGGCCAGTGCTTTGGCCCAGACATGATGGAGCATGCCGGTCGCGGGTGTCGTGCGCGCCGCGTAACCCGCCAGCCAGACCGGTTGGGTATCGGGGGTGATCACGGCCCGCCCGACGCCGGCTTGCATGCCGGTGACGGCGGCCAGGCCGCGTAAGGCCATGCAGATGCAGGCTATCATCAACAGCGTCCGTTGCATAGTGGTCTGTCCGGTCACCCCTTCGCGGACAGCTTGTCGGCGTAGGCGTGGATTTTTTCGATGGCGTTAGCGATGTCATCCATGGCGCTGCGTTCGGCGAGGAGCAGGTTCTGAGGCAGCCAGACCATCTCGCGGCATAGGCGGTCGTTTTCGGGGCACCGGGTGCGGGCCAACCACGCTGCGTCATTCAACTCCTCAGCGGTATACATGCGGCGGAAATTTTTAGTTTGGAAGGCGTGTTGAACGAACGGCATGGTGTTCAACGGCGTATAGCCGGATGAACACGGCACGCCCTCCGCGTGCAACGCAGTGAGAAACGCTGACCGCGGCAACCCGCGAAACGCCGTAGCGTCATAACGAAATGGGAAAAGATGGAAGGCTGCGCGCGTCACTCCGGGCGAAAGCGCATAAGGTGTGATTCCGGGAATGTCGCGTATTCGTTGCTTGAGGTATTCGGCATTTTCATGCCGCAGAGCGCTCTCTTGCGGCAGCCGTTTTAACTGGGCGAGGCCGATCGCCGCTTGATATTCCGTGATTCTCAGCTTGGTGCCCAGCATCGGCGTGCCGGCACCCACCGTGCCCACGGCCGTCCCGTAGGCGTTCCCATAGTTGTGGTATGAAAAACAGCGGTCCATGAACGCGTCGTCGTCGCTGACGATCGCGCCGCCCTCGCCGATGGCCATGTTTTTGGAGTTCTGGAAACTGTAGCAGCCGGCATGACCCAAGGTGCCGCATTTTTTTCCATTGATTTCCGCCAGCCAGGCCTGGCAGGCATCCTCAACGACCAGCAGGTTGTGTTTGCGGGCGATGTTCATAATCGCCGTCATGTCTGCGGGCAGGCCAAGAATATGCACGGGCAGGATGGCCCGTGTTCGCGGCGTGATTGCGGCCTCGATTTTTCCGGGGTCGAGCTGATAGGTGGCAGGGTCGATGTCACAGAAGATCGGGATCGCGCCGTTCATCAGGATGGCCTGCGGCGTGGCGATAAAGGTGTAGGGCGGAAGAATCACCTCGTCGCCGGCCCCGATATCAAGCTGCGCCAGCGCAGTGATCAGCGCTTGCGTGCCGTTGACCACGGCGAGGCAGCGCTTGGCGCCCATGGTTGCGGCCCACTGCTTTTCAAACGCGTTGACCGTACCCGCGCGCGACCACACGCCGCTGCGGACAACCGACAGCAAGCTCTGTTCGTCGGTCTCGGATATCCAGCGCGGCCAGCGCGGCCAGCCGGCGTCATGGGCCTTGCGGCCGCCCAGCCGGGCCGGCATCCCGGCAGCGCCCGCCGCCGTGACAGACGCTGCAGCGGGCCATTGCGTCGCCACGGCCGCAGCAGCGGCTTTCATGAATGTCCGTCGTCCGACGGGAACTCCAGCGGTGGCCTTTTTCATGCCTCTCCTCCTGTTGCGTGTCGGCGACGCTCAGCATGCTGAGCGTGATCTCGCGGCGGCCGGCCGTATTACTTTGCGGTCGGAGCGTCGTCGGCTTTGAGATCGCCGAGCGTGTACTGCAGGCCGTCCAGAATATGCCACAGCGTCGCTTTATTGAGAAACGCGCGCTTGTCATGCGCGAATGACGTGTAGAACACGCGCCCGGCACCGTACGGACGGATCCAGCTCACCGCATAGTCATTGTCAGCGCGCTTCATGCCTTTGGCGGCAGCGGTTTTCGCGTCAGACAGGTCGAGCGACACCAGCACGCGCAGTTTGGCGCGGTCGTAAAAAGGAGACTTCTGCTGGTAAATCTCGTCGCCAAAACGGAACCCTTGGCCGCCGAAGGCTCGGTTGAGCGGGTGGGCCGACTCATCCAGTTTGAATGCCCACGTTCCGCCTGCGGTCCACGGGTGTCCGTCGAACTGTCCGCCGACCATTTCGGCGGCCACAGGGCTGTCATAAAAATTGTCGGCCCCCGCGTGAATCACGCAGAGCCCGCGCCCGCTTTTCACAAACTCGATCAGGTTCGGCACGAGCGCGGGATGGTCTTTGGCCTTGAGGTGCGTGGTGTTGTTCAGCACGACCGCGTCATACGTGAACAGAGTGTCCTTGTCGGTCAACGCGGCGTAATCAATCGTGAAGGTCGCGGCGAAAGCACCGGTGCGCGCGGCAATTTCGAGCGCCTTGATACCGTAGACAATGCCCTCGCCGTGTACGAACCCTTCGCACCGGCTGAAGACCAGCACCTTGCGCGGTTTGACTGGCTTGGCCGTCAGTCTGGTGCCGATCAAACCCTCAAGCTGGGCGACACCTTCAGCAGGAACAACGGGGAGCGGTTTGGGGAGCGCGGTCTGCGAAAAAATGTGACCGGCGGTGAGGAGCGAAAGCAGCGTGATCATCATGCCTGTTTTCATACGTGGTCCTTTCTTGCAGATAACATACTCAGGTCTGGCGGCAAAAGCCGAGCCCTTTTTTTGCGGACATTGCGGCTTAAGAGGCTGTAGAGCACCGGCACCAAGATCAGAGTCACGACCGTCGAGAAGGAGAGTCCTCCGATCACGGTCACGCCCATGGGTTTCCACGTCTCTGACCCCTCACCGCCCGCCATCGCAAGTGGCATCATACCAAAAATTGTCGTGAGCGTGGTAATCAAGACCGGGCGCAGGCGCTGGCGCCCGCTGTGGCGGATCGCATCGCTCATGCTTTCGCCACGCGCACGCAGCGTGTTGATGTAATCGACCAGCACAATGCCGTTGTTCACGCCGGTGCCGACAAGCAGGATGATGCCGATAAAGCTGAACATGTTAAAGGTCATGCCAAAGGTGTAAAGCCCGAACAAAACACCCGAGAAGGCAAATGGCAGCGCGAGAAAGATCACGAAAGGATCAATCAATGATTCAAATTGTCCGGCCATGACCATGTAGACGAGCACAAGCCCCAGCACCGCCAAGCCGATGAGGTCGGCAAACGCTTCGGCCTGCTCTTTAACCATGCCGCCGTACGTGATGTGCGTGGCATCTGGCAGGACGATCTCTTTGGCGATGCCCGCCTGGATGCTGGCCACCACATCGCCGATGGATCGACCGAAATAGTCAACCTCGACCTTGACCATGCGCTCCTGATCTTTGCGTTCGATGTCCAACGGTCCGAGATCTTGGACCACTTCGGCGATCGCGTCAACCCGCACCCGTCTGCCATTGGGCAGAACGACCTCAGAATCCATGATGTCGGCCAATTCACCGCGGCGCGACTCTTTCAGACGCATGAAAATCCAGTACTCATTTTCGCCTTCACGGAAATCGGAGGCCTCTTTGCCGTAAAAGAGGGTGCGGATTGTTTCCACCACATCGGAAACATTGAGTCCGAGCGTGGCGATTTTCAAACGGTCGACCTGGACTAGCAGTTCCGGCTTGCCATCGTCCATGCTGACGCTCGCGTCACGCGCGCCCGGCGTACGGTCGCACAACGCCTTGATCTCTTCGGCGACACGGCGCGTTTTTTCGAGATCATGACCCAGAACCTCGATCACGATGGGTTGTCCGCTGCCGCTGAAGCGGCCCATCTGCCGGTTGACGGTGCTCATGCTGGTCTTCACAAACTCAGGCCGTGCGCGCAACGTGTCGAGTAAACGCCGTCCGGCTTCACGTGCGGTAAACGAGCGCCGGTCCATCGGAATCAGCTTGAATTCGACGCGCCCGATATGCGAACCCTGACGCCCGGAACCGAATTTGGAATCACCGCACCGCCAGCGGGAGTTGCGTACATGCTCGGCTCCGATCAGCGCGACGCCGAGCTGCCGCGCCTCTTCACAGATGCGCGCCGTTTCTTCGACCCGTGTCCCAAGCCCGAGTTCAAAATTGACGGTCAGATCGCCAGAGTCGGTGTCGGGTGAAAACTCAGACCCGATCAAGGGGAAGAGCGCCAGCGAGAAACAGAAAACGGCGAAAGCCGTCATACAGACCAACCCGCGCCACCTCAGGGCCCAGCCGAGCAGACGGGCATAGGCCTCTTCGATGCCATTAAACGCCGACTCGCTCACTCGGTAAAGCGCGCGCCCTATTGGACCGCCGCCGATGACGTCGCGATCTTCCTTCAAGAAGAAAGAGGCGAGCATGGGTGTCAGCATGAGCGAGCAAAACAGGCTGGCCAGCAGCGTCGTGGTGATGATACCGCCAAGCTGTCCAAAAAAGATTCCCGACATGCCTGACACGAAGATCAGCGGCACAAAGACCGCCACCGTGGTCAGGGTGCTGGCCGAAAGGGCGAGTCCGACCTCACCGGTGGCGTAGAGGGCCGCCTCGCGCAGTTTAACCCCGCGGCGCGTATAGCTGTCGATGTTCTCAAGCACGACGACCGCATTGTCAACCACCATGCCGATCGCCACCGAGAGCGAGGAGAGCGAAATGATGTTAATCGTCCAGCCGCGGATGAACATGAAGAAAAACGCGATGATCAGCGAGAAAGGAATGGTCAGCACGATGACCAGCGACGCACGGATCGTCCGCAGAAAAACGAAGGTCGTCAGCGTCACGAAAAGACCGCCCCACATCAGCGTTTCGGTGACGTTGCGCAGCGATTGGCGGATGAAATCGCTGGCGTTCATCAGGTTGACGACGCGGATGTCCTGCGGCATGAACGGCGCATACTCTTCAACGGCCGCAAGCACGGACTTGCAGACGGCGAGGGTGTTGGCCCCAGAGCGCTTCTGCACGACGAAAATCACGCTTTGTTCACCGTTGGCTCCCGACAGGCGCGTTGCTTCCTCAAAGCCGTCATAAACATCGGCGACATCCCGCAAGTAGATGGCGCCGCCTGAAGCATTGCGCTTGACGACAATATCTTTGGCCTCATCGGGATCTTCAAATTCGCCGGGCACGCGAACGGTGTATTCGATGATGCCGCTCTTGATGCTGCCCGCAGGCAGCGTGAGATTTTCGCGTGCGATCGTGCGCTCGATCTCGCCGAGCGTCAACCCGTATCCCGCCAGCTTCATCGGATCGATGTCAATGTTGATCTGGCGATGCAGCCCGCCATAGATGTTGACCGCGCCCACACCGGGCAGCCGTTTCAACGCGTCGCCAAGATCGTCTTCGACAATGTCATAGAGTTTTTCCCAGGATTCTTTTGCGGTCGCGGCGAAAACGAGGATCGGCATCGAGGAGCTGTTGAATTTGTAAATGATGGGCTCTTCGATGTCATCGGGCAAGTAACGGCGCGACACGCTGATCCGGTCGCGGATGTCATTCGCGGCCTCTTCCAGATCCGTTCCCCACTCGAACATGCACGTGATCGCCGACACGCCTTCACGCGTGCGGCTTGTCACCTCGTCGAGATTGTTGACGATGCTGAGCTGGTTCTCGATGACACGTGTGACGCGGCCCTCGACATCCTCGACGCTGGCCCCCGGCCATTGCGCGATGACCGTGACAGACGGTGTCTCAACCTCCGGAAACAGATCCACCGGCAGACGCTGCAACGAGACGCCGCCCAGCACCAGGATGGCAATGAACACCATCAGCGTGAAGACCGGACGTTTGACTCCGAGTTCAGGCAGGCGCATGGTTACTCCTTCTGCCCGTCATCAGCAGGGTCGTTCACCAAGGTCACCGGTATGCCGTCCGTCAACCGGTGTTGCCCCATCACCACCACCTGTTCGCCGACCGCGAGCCCGTGCAGGATCTCCAGTATGTTGCCGTCACGCACACCGACGGTCAATTCACGCGTCTGAACCGTGCCATCCTTGACCACAAAGGCCAGAAACCGCGACCCGCGCCGCAGCGCCACATCGGCGGGAAGTGTCACGGTCTTCTGCTTGACCTCGAGAATGATGTGCCCTTCGGCATAGAGCCCGGGACGCAACAGCCACTCGCCGGCCGTGTTACGCTCGTTTTTAAGCCGCACCTCCACCGTGGCGGTGCGTGTCACGGGGTCGACGGCAGGATAGATTCGGGCGATCTGACCGAGGAACACACGGCCGGGGACCGCATCCGAGCGAATGCTGACCGCCGTCCGTCCGGCGGCCAGCAGATGCAGATAGGGGCCGGGAATCGCGATCATAAACTTCAATTCATCCATCGGAATGACTTGAACGATCTTGGTTGAGGCCCCAACCATGGCACCTGGATCCACGTATTTGGCGCTGACGACGCCGTTCATCGGCGCATGGATGAAGGCTTCGCTGAGCGTCACCTCGCTCACGTTGACCGCCGTCTGAGCGTGTACCAGATTCGCTTCAGCCTGGGCACGTTCTGTGACGGCCTGTTCGTATGCGGTCATCGCCAAGTCACGCTGCTGCTCGGTGGTGGAGCCTTCGGCAAACAGTTTCTCCATGCGCGTGCGTTCACGGGCACGGTCTTTCAGAACGACGTTGGCTGTGGCCACTGCGGCGCGTGCGGATTCGACGGCCGCTTTGGCTTGCGACAACTGGGCGTGGATGTCGCGATGGTCGATGACCGCCAGAACTTGCCGGTTGGTCACTTCGAGGCCCTCCCAAACCGGCGTGCCGTCCTCCAGCGAAAGGCGCTCCAATCGTCCCGATATCTTCGGCATGATGTCCACCGTCCGGATGGCCTCTAGCGAACCGGTCAGTTTGATGGCGTTGGTGACGCACCCGGTCTGGACCGGCAGCACGCGGACCGGCAACGCGGCTCGGCCCTCTTTTTTGGCGGTTGGATTCGCTTTCTCTTTCGCAAGACGGTAACCGTAACGGGCACCGAATGCCAGTCCCGCCACAATCATCAGATACATCAGCGTTTTAAAAACTGTTTTCATTCTTGCCCCAGATGTTTCCCCAGCGTGCCTGTGGCCTGCTGCAGCGCCAGACGGGCCATGCTGTGATCGTAAAGAGCGCGATAATAGTTGCCGCGCGCTTCAGTCAGCGAGGAACGCGCGTCGACCACCTCAACCTCGGTATTCACGCCCTCTCGATACCCGGTCATGGCCAAGCGCAACCCCTCTTCGGCATGTTGCAGGTTTAAGCGTTGCGACTCGACATACTCTTCGGCGTTTTTCAGGTTCAGCAGCGCCTGCTGAACATCCAGAAAAACATCTTCCTCCACACTTTTGAGTTCGATTTCGCGCTGCCGCAGTCGTGCCCGTGCGGCAATCAGTTGGCCTTCGCGCCCGAAGCCGTCAAAGAGCGGCCAGGTGAGCTCCAGCGCCGCGCGCTGCGTGCCGGCCCACTCGTCGTCACCGTCCCGCGCGCGGTCGGTGCTGGCGCTGAGCGCGAGATCGATCTCCGGCAAGTAGGTGCCGCGGATCGCGCGGACCTTCTCGCGCTGCATGCGGATATTCAACTCAGCCATGTAGAGATCGGGACGGTTGGCATACGCGGTGTCAACGGCTTGTTCCAACGTCGTGCTGATCGGCTCGTGCCGCAGTTCCTCCGCAAGCCGGATCTGGGCGTCGGTCGCTGTGCCGAGCGTGCGCAGCAGACCTGTTTTAGCCAGCACCAGGTTGTTCTCCTGGCGGATCATCTCCGCCCGGAAGTTGGCAACATCCACTTGGGCGCGCAATTCGTCATACTTTGATGCCACGCCGTTGACACGCTTGATACGGACATCATTGAGATGCGCCTCGGCCGACACGACGGCGTCGCGGTTGACTTGGCAAAGATTGTCTGCCAGCAACGCGCCGTAATAATCGGCAGTCACCTGTTTCATCACGGTCTGGACGGTGTTGCGGACACTCTCGTCCGACCAGAACGCGAACAGTTTGGCTGCGCGCAGGCCGGCGGTGGCCCCGCCGCCACGGAACACGGGCTGGCGGAAGGAAAGGCTGGCGCTGTCCGCGTCGCGGTTGCCGTACGCCGTTGACGCAGCCGCATCGACGCGGGGCAGGGCAAGCTGATAGGCAGCGACCAATTCGCCGCGCGCCACTTCACGTTCCTGAATCTTGGCCTGCAGCGACTTGTTGTAGAGCAGGGCGATGCGCACCGCCTCGTCCAGTGATAGCTTTTCAGCCGGGATCGGCATCTCGCCGTCTTCACGCACACGCAACCAAGACTCGTAGGCGGCATCCCGTGTTTCTTGTAAATCCTGATACAGCGCATCGCGCGTGAGACAGCCGGCCACACAGGCCGAACAAAGCCCCATCATCCCGACACGCCCCCACATGCCGTGTCTCTTTATCATCCGCATCCCCCAAACGGCCATCCTTGAACCCGTGATTTTGAACAATTGTTTAATCACTATAACGCGACTGGGCGGCGCATGTACACCACAAAGCGGCACTCACAACTCGACAATCGCAAAGTTTCCCTTTGCGAAGGGGCCGGGATTGACAACGAGCGTTGAACCACAGCGGCTTCGCGACGCGGCCTCGTGAATATGACCCGAGAGGCAGCACGCCGGCTGGAAGCCGTCAATGAAGGCGCGGAGCGCGTGAGAGCCGACGTGTATGCCGTTGGGCAGCAGGTCGGCCGAAGTGCCGTACGGCGGCTGGTGGACCGCCAGAATGACCCGCGATGCCTGCGTTTCGCATGTGGTGAGCAGACGGTCGAGATGTGCGACGTACGCTGATTCGGGAAGTTCCGTGGGGGTTTGCGCGGGGCAGGGCAGCGCTCCGCCGAGTCCGGTCAGTGTCCATTCGCCAAGCGGCACGCAACGGGCGTGCAGGTTGACCCAGCCATCCAGCGAACCGTCGATGGCCATGCAGTCGCAGTTTCCGATGACGAAAAAACACGGACGATCAGGCACGCGCAATGTGTCTGCGACACGTTGGATTTGTCTGGGCGGGCCGAAGGTGGTGAAGTCGCCGCACATGATCAGCGCGTCAACGCCTTCGCAAGCCTTGTGCATCGCTGTAACCTGTCCGGTATGTCCGTGCACGTCGGATATTACCATCACTTTCATTTGTCATTCCCTCTCCATTTATACTCGGCAACTCAATGCAGTGCAAAGCCGGTATCCGGCGTAAAAATGACGCCGTGTTTGCAGGACGGAATGTCGGCCGGCTCGATTCCGATCAACTGCAAGGGATTGTAGAAACCGATGCGCAGCAACGCGTCCAAAGAAAAACAGCCGAGCGCATGCAGCACATTCATGCAGGCCAGCAGCGTCGCAGACGACCCCACCAGGCATTGCTTCTCGGGATTGTGAAGGCGTCCGTCCGGTTCAAGCACCGCACGGTTGCCCAGAACATCGTAGGTGCCGGGGGGGAGTCCGGCAGCGGAAGCTGCGTCTGTCGTCGCAATCAGGCGGTCAACACCGGCCGCGCGCGCGAACACTTTGAGCACATGATCGGGCAGGTGGTGGCCGTCCGGAATAAACAGCACCTTGAGCCGTTCTTCGGCGAGTCCGGCGAGCAGGGGATTGTTGTGCCGGTGCACCTGGTTCGGCATGCCGTTGCCAAGGTGCGTGAGCGCAGAGGCACCCGCGTCGGCGAGCCGCCTCACGTCTTCCGGGCCTGCCAGGTGATGGCCGCATGAAACGGTGACGCCGCTCGCGACGGCATGCCGCGTGAGCCGGTCTGCGCCCGGCACGTCCGCCGCAAGCGTCAGCAGGCGCAAATGATCGCCGGACCACGCCCGGAGCCTGTCGAAAACCTCACACGAGGGGACGTGAACAGCCGCCGGATCATGCGCGCCGACCGCCCCGGGTTCCCGCGAGATGAACGGGCCTTCGAGATGAAACCCCGGAATATGGCGCGCGAGCACGGCATCGTTTTTCAGCGCGCGCACGAGGATCGTAAGATTGCGGCGCAACAGCGCCTCGTGATTGGTGATCAGGGTCGGCAGAAACGCCGCGGTGCCGCGCTCCAGCAAGGCGCGCGCGGCGTGAACAAAGCCCTCCTCAGTGAGGGTTTCGCTGCTGAAGTCCACACCGACAAAACCGTTCACTTGGAGATCGACGAAACCGGGGATTTTCAAGACCGTCTTCATGCTGATGGAACCTTTCAGAAGTCACGGGATTGGCCTGCAGGCGTCACGAATTCCGCGCAGGCTTGCGCTTCAGAGTCTCAACATGCGCCATCCTTTTCCCGATGGTCTCTTCATACCCTTGGGCGGTAGGCCGGTAGTAGCGCTTGTCCACCGGAAGATAGGTTTGCTGGACCGTGTGCTGCGCGTAATCGTGCGGGTATTTGTAGGGCGTATCGAGCCCGTCGCGGCCGATCGCCGCGACGTGAACGTTCTTGAGGTGCTCCGGGACTGCCATCAGCCGGCCGGAACGCACATCCGCAAGCGCTTCGTCCACGGCCAGATAGGCGGCGTTGCTCTTGGGTGCGGTGGCGAGATACGTGGTGGCCTGCGCTAACGTGATACGCGCCTCGGGCATTCCGATAAACTCGACCGCCTGCATCGCGGCCACGGCGACGGTCAGTCCGCGCGGATCAGCGTTGCCGATGTCTTCGGAAGCCAGGATGATCAGGCGGCGCGCGATGAACCGCGGGTCTTCACCGGCCTCCAGCATCTTGGCGAGCCAGTAGACCGCCGCGTGCGGATCGGAACCGCGCACCGATTTAATAAAGGCGGAAATCGTGTCGTAGTGGCCGTCCTCATCTTTATCGTAGAGCACCATCTTGCGCTGGACGCACTCCTCGACCACGGCGTGCGTCAGCCGGATCACACCGTCCGCGTCAGGCGGCGTGGAGAGCGCGGCCACCTCCAGCGCGGTCAGCGCGCGTCGCGCGTCGCCGTCGCAGATCATCGCCAGGAAGCCCACGGCTTCCGGCGTGAGGTCAAGGCGCAGGTGGCCCAGACCGCGCGCGGTGTCGGCCACGGCACGGCGGATCAGCGCGGCGACCGCCTCTTCGCTCAGCGGACGCAGTTCAAAGACCAGCGACCGTGACGTCAGCGGGCTGTTTACGAACACATTCGGATTGTGGGTGGTCGCGCCGATCAGCGTGACGGTGCCATTCTCCACATAGGGCAGCAGCACATCCTGCTGCGACTTGTTGAAGCGATGGATCTCATCCACGAACAACACCGTGCCGGGCCCGTCCTTGAACAGTTTGGCGGTCTCGCACACCGTGCGCAATCCTGCGACATTGGAGAGCACGCCGGATGTGCGTTCGAAGCGGCGAAGGGTGACCCGTGCGATCACTTCGGCGAGCGTGGTCTTGCCGCAGCCCGGAGGCCCGTAAAAGATCAGGTTGGTGAGCCGGTCGGCCTCGATGACGCGGCGAAGCAGTTTGCCGGGGCCGAGGATATGCTCCTGTCCCAGCACCTCCTCCAGCGTGGCGGGGCGCATGCGGGCTGCCAAGGGCTGCCGGAGTTGTGTGGTTGCGCCGTCTGTCGCGCCTCCCTCAGGGGTATCGTCGTCGGTGAACAGGTCTGTGTCAGAATCACTCATGGCGAGAAAAGAGAACATGCGTACCCAGCATGATGGCGAGGATCACACTGAAGGCACCTGCCGTGTTGGCCAGTGCATCCCACGGATCCGTCGCCCGTGAATGTGTCAGCAACCCCTGGCCGCATTCCAGCAACGCCCCGTAGATCGAGGCGCAGGCGGCGAGCGCCAATAATGGAGCGGGGCGCCGGCGTGTGCGCGGGGAGAGAGCATGATAGAACGACAGGCTCAGCGCGGCATACATCAGTGCGTGAAACAGTTTGTCCATGCCGGGGACGGAAGGCGTGCCGGCAAGACGGGAAAAAAAACGGGCGGGCAAGAGCGACAACAGCGGAATCACGAGCGACAGTGCGACCGCCGGCCCGTAGCGATAGCAGCGTTGTGGCCAGCGGTTCATGTGA
>Ga0265294_10001907_pt1 | contig 27681 bp, 21 predicted proteins | sample MunlanPumphouse3_FD_192504 | JGI IMG/M metagenome (GOLD analysis project Ga0265294, IMG submission 192504) | Groundwater microbial communities from a municipal landfill in Southern Ontario, Canada - Pumphouse #3 | ecosystem: Environmental > Aquatic > Deep subsurface > Groundwater | place...
GATCGAGGGAGTAGCCCAGTGCCAGCTTGGTGGCGACGAACGCCAGCGGGTAGCCCGACGCCTTGGAGGCGAGTGCCGAGGAGCGGCTCAGGCGGGCGTTGATCTCGATGATGCGGTAGTCGTTGGACTCGGCGTTAAAAGCATATTGGATGTTGCACTCGCCCACGATGCCGATATGACGCACCGTACGGCGGGCGATATCCTCGAGCAGCTCAATCTGTTCTTTTGCCAGCGTGATGATGGGTGCCACCACGATGCTCTCGCCGGTATGAATGCCCAGCGGATCGAAGTTCTCCATCGGCACCACCGTGAAGCAGTGGTCGTTCTTGTCGCGAATCACCTCAAATTCAATCTCCTTCCACCCTTTCAGGCTCTCTTCCACCAGGATCTGGCTGGAGAAGGAAAGCGCGCTCTTGCAGAGCTCCACGAACTCCTCTTCGTTGTTGCAGATACCGGAACCCTGTCCACCCAGTGCATAGGCTGAGCGAACCATAATGGGAAACCCAATCTCGTGTGCCGCTTTCAGCGCATCTTTCAAGTTTTCGACAGCGTGTGACTGGGGTGTCTTGACCGCAATCTCATTCAGTTTTTTCACGAACAAGTCACGATCTTCGGTGATCATGATCGCCTCCACAGTGGTACCCAGCACCCTTACCCCATGCTTTTCCAGTACACCGCTCTGGTAGAGCTCCGTGCCGCAGTTGAGGGCGGTCTGGCCGCCAAAAGCCAGCAGGATGCCGTCCGGCTGTTCCTTCTCGATCACCCTCTCTACGAAATAGGGAGTGATCGGCAGAAAGTAAACCTTGTCGGCCACCCCTTCCGAGGTTTGGATGGTGGCGATGTTGGGATTGATCAGGATGGTTTCTATTCCTTCCTCACGCATTGCCTTCAACGCCTGTGAGCCGGAGTAATCGAACTCACCCGCCTGTCCGATCTTCAGGGCTCCCGAGCCCAGTAAAACAACTTTCTTGATTGATTGGTCCATTCTTACTCTATTTCTTTGCTTTATCATTTTTTTCTATCTTCTTTCCCTTGTTCAGCCAACAGCTAAAAGCCAACAGCTACTCAATACTCCCCCCAGTGTCTGATCTCGATATCCTCTTCCGTGATCCGGCAGAAAGCTTTGATGAAGGCGCTGGCCAGTCGCGCGTTGGTGATGAGCGGGATGTTGAAGTCGATGGCACCTCTCCGGATCCGGTAACCGTTGGTCAGCTCCCGCTCCGTCAGGTTCTTGGGAATGTTGATCACCAGGTCGAACCGCTTCTCGGCGATCATCTCATTCACCTTCAACTTCGCATCCTCATCGTCGGGCCAGGCCACAAAGGTGCTCATCACACCGTTTTCCGCCAGGAACTTTTGCGTACCTCCCGTTGCAAAGAGGGCATATCCCTTTTGTTGCAGGAGACGGCAGGCATCGAGCAGATCCACCTTCGACTTGGTACCTCCGGAGGAGACCATGATGTTCTTCTTCGGGATGCGGTAGCCTACCGCCAGCATGGAGGTGAGCAGGGCATCGTCGAAATGGGTACCGATCGCCCCCACCTCACCGGTGGACGCCATGTCCACCCCAAGTACCGGATCGGCTTTCTGCAGACGGGTGAAGGAGAACTGAGAGGCTTTGATCCCCACGTAGTCGAGGTCGAAGGCCGACTTCTCGGGCTGCTTCACCGGAATCTCGAGCATTACTTTCGTGGCGATCTCTATAAAGTTTATTTTCAATATCTTTGATACGAACGGAAATGACCTGGATGCCCTCAGGTTGCATTCAATCACCTTGATGTCGTTCTCCTTCGCCAGGAACTGGATGTTGAAGGGACCGGAGATGTTGAGTGCCTTCGCGATCTCGCGGGTGATCTGTTTGATGCGGCGGATGGTCTGTACGTAGATCTTCTGCGCCGGGAACTGGATGGTGGCATCACCGGAGTGCACACCGGCGAACTCCACATGCTCGGAGATGGCGTAGACCACCAGCTCTCCGTTCTGCGCCACCGCATCCATCTCGATCTCCTTGGCATACTCCACGAACTCGGAGACCACCACCGGGTACCTGTCCGACACCTCGGTAGCCAACGTCAGGAAGCGCTCCAGTTCATCCCTGTTGGAGCAGACGTTCATCGCCGCTCCGGAGAGCACGTAGGAGGGTCGCACCAACAGCGGGAAGCCCACCTCATCCACAAACCGGTGGATCTCGTCGAGTGTGGTGAGCTCACGCCAGCGGGGCTGATCGATCCGGAGCCGGTCGAGCATGGAGGAGAACTTGTGCCGGTCTTCGGCGTTGTCGATGCTCCTGGCCGAGGTGCCGAGCAGCCTCACCCCGGCGTTGTCGAGCTTCACCGCCAGGTTGTTGGGTATCTGTCCCCCCACTGAGACGATGACGCCGTGGGGGTTTTCCAGCTCAATGATGTCCATCACCCGTTCGTAGGAGAGCTCGTCGAAGTAAAGCCGGTCGCACATGTCGTAATCGGTGGAGACCGTCTCCGGGTTGTAGTTGATCATCACCGAGCGGTAGCCTTCACTGCGGACGGTATTGAGCGCATTCACCGAGCACCAGTCGAACTCCACCGAGGAGCCGATGCGGTAGGCACCCGATCCCAGCACGATCACCGAACGGTGGTCGCCCAGGTAGTGCACATCGTTCTCCGTTCCGTTGTAGGTGAGATAGAGGTAGTTGGTCTGTGCCGGATACTCGGCAGCCAGCGTATCGATCTGTTTGACCACCGGCAGTAATCCACGTTTTTTCCGGTATGACCGGACAATGAGGGGCGCTTCGTCGCTGACCTGCTCCTTCCAGAGCGCGCGTGCCACCTGAAAATCGGAGAAGCCCTGCTGTTTGGCGAGCCGCAGCAGCTTGTCGAACCCGTTGTTTGGTGCTGCCCCAAAATCAATGGCTTCCGGCTCATATGCTTCCAGCGATTCCGCTGTCACCATGATATTGTATAGTTTCCGCAGAAACCATTTGTCAATTTTTGTCAGTGCATGGATCTCATCCACCGTGTACCCCTTGCGGAAGGCTTTGCTGATGACGAAGATGCGCTGATCGGTGGGCTCGTGCAACGCCTTGTCGATGTCGTCGATCTTCAGCTCCTTGTTCTCCACGAAGCCGTGCATCCCCAGGCCGATCATGCGGAGTCCTTTCTGGATCGCCTCCTCGAAGGTGCGGCCGATGGCCATGATCTCGCCCACCGACTTCATGCTGGAGCCGATCTCCTTGGAGACACCGCTGAACTTGCCCAGGTCCCAGCGGGGGATCTTCACCACGATGTAGTCGAGTGCCGGCTCAAAGAAGGCGCTGGTGGAGCGGGTGACCGCGTTTTTCAGGTCGAACAGGCCGTAGCCCAGTCCCAGCTTGGCAGCCACGAACGCCAGCGGGTAGCCGGTCGCCTTGGAGGCGAGCGCCGAGGAGCGGCTCAGACGGGCGTTCACCTCGATCACGCGGTAATCCTCCGACTCGGGGTCGAAGGCATATTGTACGTTGCACTCTCCCACGATGCCGATGTGGCGGATGATGCGGATGGCCAGCTCCCGCAGCTTGTGGTACTCGCTGTTGGTAAGCGTCTGTGAGGGAGCCACCACGATGCTCTCGCCGGTATGAATGCCCAGCGGGTCGAAGTTCTCCATGTTGCAGACGGTGATGCAGTTGTCGTAACGGTCGCGCACCACCTCATACTCGATCTCTTTCCACCCCTTGAGCGATTTCTCGATCAGCAGCTGGTCGGAGTAGTTGAAAGCCTTCGTGGCGAGGGCACGCAGCTCCTCCTCGTCGTTGCAGAAGCCGGAGCCCAGTCCCCCCAGGGCGTAGGCGGCCCGCACGATGATGGGGTAGCCCAGTCTGTCGGCTGCCTGCAGGGCATCCTCCATGGTGGCGGCGGCAAAGCTCTTGATGCTCTTTACCCCGATCTGATCGAGCTTCTTCACAAAGAGATCGCGGTCCTCGGTATCCATGATCGCCTGCACCGGTGTACCCAGCACCGCTACATTGTATTTGTCGAACACCCCACGCTTATAGAGCTCCACGCCGCAGTTGAGTGCGGTCTGTCCGCCGAAGGCAAGCAGGATGCCGTCGGGACGTTCACGGGCGATCACCTTCTCCACGAAGAGGGGTGTCACCGGCAGGAAATAGATCTTGTCGGCCGACCCCTCGGAGGTCTGTACCGTGGCGATGTTGGGGTTGATCAGGATGGTCTCCACCCCCTCTTCACGCAGTGCTTTCAATGCCTGCGATCCAGAGTAGTCGAACTCGCCCGCCTCACCGATCTTGAGCGCTCCCGAGCCGAGGATCAACGCTTTCTTCACCTGCATCGGCGCGGCTGGAGCAGTCATGTCAGGGTGTGTGATTGTTTTGTCGTGGGGTTGTATGCTGTTGTTCATCTTATTCCTCACATTTAAAGCATTTTTACAAAATCGCCAAAGAAAAAACGGGTGTCGGTGGGTCCCCCGGTGGCTTCGGGGTGAAACTGTACCGAGAAGAAGGGTTTGCTCTTGTGTCGTATCCCCTCATTGGTGCCGTCGTTCATGTTCACAAAGTAGGGCTCCCACTCGTCGTTCAGCAGCGACTCGTCCACGGCATAGCCATGGTTCTGCGAGGTGATGAAGCACTGGTTGGTTCCCACCTTGCGTACCGGCTGGTTGTGGCTGCGATGGCCATATTTCAGCTTGTAGGTGTCGGCACCGGCCGCCTTGGCCAGCAGCTGGTTGCCCATGCAGATGCCGAAGATCGGCTTCTCCTGCCGCATCGCCTCACGGATATGTGCCACCGTGGGGAGACAGTAATCGGGGTTGCCCGGTCCGTTGGAGAGGAAGAGACCGTCGTAATCGAGGGTGCTGAAGTCATGGTTCCACGGCACGCGGATCAGCCGTACCTGCTGTTTGAGCAGCTCGCGGATGATGTTGAGCTTCACACCGCAGTCGACCAGCACCACCCTCTTCTCCCCCTTCCCATATTCGATCACCTCCCTGCAGCTCACCTTCGCCACCAGGTTCTCCTGCTCCGGGTCGTAGAACGCCACCTCATCCTCGCGGTCATAGACGATCTTGCCCAGCATGGAACCTTTCTCGCGCAGCACCTTGGTGAGCATGCGGGTGTCGATGCCGCTGATCCCGGGGATGCACTCCTCCCGGAGCCAGTCACCCAGGCTCCTGATGCTGTTCCAGTGGGAATGCTCCTCGCAGTAATCCTGTACGATGAGCGCTTTGACATGGATCCTGCCGGACTCAAAAAAATCGGAAATTGCGTCTGTTTCGCTCTTGGCGGGAACTCCGTAATTTCCGATGATGGGGTATGTGAGTGTTAAAATCTGTCCTTCGTAGGAGGGGTCTGTCAGGCTCTCGGGGTAACCGACCATTGCGGTGTTGAAAACGACTTCTCCCGATGTGGCCTGTTCGGCTCCAAACGATTGTCCGTGAAAAACCATCCCGTTTTCAAGGATCAATCGCACCGGCTTGTATCTGTGCATAGTGCCAATAATGTTATGTTGAATTGAATCCTTTTGATATCGGGATACAAAGATAGCAAAAAAAGCGAAAAAGAGAACAAACAATCAGCGACGGACCTTTTTTTTAACAAATTGACAGGGATGGTTTCTCCCGGTCAGTTCCGGATCACTCCTGCGGATGCTCTCTTTTCTCCTTGCTGAATCCGAGGATCCACAACACCACACCTACAATGATCACCACGATGGTGAGGATGGGGAAAAAGCCAAGCAGGTACTCCCACCCCATCAGGTATCCAAACAGCAAAAAAGCGGCTGCAATGGTTGTACCGGCCAGTGCAGCCAACAGTCGTGCCGTGTTCTTTTTGAGTCGTGCCATTATCGTATATATTCTTCCAGATTTATTTTCAGCAGTCAAATATAGCATATTTATCCGAAAAATTCTCCTGTTCGCCAAAGATGATTACCTTTGTGCATAGAGATAACAAGAATCATCGACAAAGTCAAGCGCATATGAAAAGCAGAATCATTGAGGCAGCAATCATCGCTGTGGGGATCACCCTGCTGGGGTATATGATCCGCTCAGGAATAGAGAATTTCAAGGAGCGAGACCGCGTGGTCAGCGTGAAAGGGCTTGCCGAGTTGGAGGTGGCGGCCGACAAGGTGGTATGGCCATTGATGTACAAGGAGCTGGGAAACGACTTGCTGACACTCTATCACAACATTCAGACAAAAAACAGGACGATTGTGGCTTTTCTGCAAGCCAACGGGATCAAGGACGAAGAGATCACCGTAACCCCTGCGGAAATCATCGATATGGAGGCAGAACGATACTCCTCGCAGACGCACCCGTATCGTTACAATGCCACCTCGGTGATCACTGTCAGTTCAACCGATGTGGAGAAGGTTCGCAAGCTGATAGCGGAACAAACGGAACTGCTGAAGCAGGGTGTGGCGATTACCGGTGGCGATTACCGCTACAGCATCCTCTATGAATTCACCGGACTGAACAGCATCAAACCGGAGATGATTGAGGAAGCCACCAACAATGCACGGCGGGCTGCCGAAAAGTTCGCTACGGATTCGGGGAGCAAGTTGGGTAAGATCCGCGACGCATCGCAGGGACAGTTTACCATCACGGACAGGGATGCCAACACCCCTTTCATCAAGAATGTGCGTGTGGTGACCACCATCAATTATTACCTGAGAAAATAGGGATATGAAGGGGATATGAAGGGGATCAGAGCGAAAAACGTTTCCCCTTTGCCACAAAGGCGGCATATTTGTTCCGGTTGAAAACGTAATAATAGGCACCCCGTTTTGAGTTATCCTTGTCTTTCTTCTCCAACCTGTCCAGCAGATCCATGGTCGTCAGTTTTTTTCGGAAATTGCGCTTGTCCATCGGCATCTGAAAGATCGCCTCATAGAGATCCTGTAGCGCAGGAAGTGTAAAGCGATTCCCGAAAAAATTGAAAATCACCGGTTCGGTAGAAACCTTGTATCTGAGCAGTTTCAGTGCGTCCCGAACCATCTGGTTGTGATCAAACACCAGTGAGGGTACATCGTTGATATGGATCCATCTGGCATCAAACTGCTTGGCCAGTGAGGTGTCAAACAGCTCCATTTGCACCAGGGCATAATAGGCCACGGAGATCACCCTTCCCCCGGAATCCCGATGGAGTTCCCCATAGGCCCCCACCTGTTCCATGTAGATGTTGCCCAATGCCGTATAGCGGTATAAAATCTTTTCTGCGGCCTGATGCAGACTCTCCTGTTCCTCCATGAAACCACCCATCAGGGACCATTCATTTTTCAACGGTTCCACGGGGCGCCGGGTAAGCAACAAAAACAACTCCTTTGCCCGGAATCCCAGGATAATACAGTCTACGGCGATCAGGAAGCGACTATTGTCTTTGTAATATGCTGGCATCATAACAAGTAAGGTTACAAATAAAGAAAAAAGGTTGGAAGCTGGCCATGCAAATGATGGATCGCAACTTCCAACCCCATGTCACCCAAGCAGCTTTTACAGCTTGCGTGCGCCGTCGCTGATCACCACGTCGTACACCTTTGGTTCATGGCCATATCTGGCTTTAAACTGCTTTTTGGCATCCTCGATAAAAGAGTCATACAGCTCATCCTTCACCAGGTTGATGGTACAGCCACCAAAACCGCCCCCCATCACACGTGATCCGGTGACGCCATGCTCGCGCGCCACCTCATTGAGGAAGTCGAGCTCTTCACAACTCACCTCATAGAGCTTGCTCATGCCATGGTGTGTGGCATACATCTTCTCACCTACCGTTTCGTAGTCTCCCCGCTCCAGTGCATCGCTCACATCCCGCACACGCTGCGTCTCCTCAATCACATACTCGGCACGCATGAAGTCCTCGGCGGAGATCTCTCCCTTCACCTCGTTCAGCATATCCATTGTCGCGTCGCGTAGAAATTCCACACCAGGGTGCCGTTTGGCAATGGTGCGGGCAGCATGCTCGCACGACTCGCGTCGTTTGTTATAGGCAGAGGAGGCCAGTTCATGTTTCACCACCGTGTCGAGCAGTACCAGCTTGTATCCTTTGGGATCGAACGGGAAGTAGGCATACTCCATCGATTTGGTATCGAGGCGAATCAGATGTCCCTTCTTCCCGAAGATGGAAGCGAACTGATCCATGATGCCACACTTGACCCCCACATAGTTATGCTCGGTACTTTGTCCGATGCGGGCCAGTTCAAATTTGTCGATACCGAGGTTCAGCAGGTCGTTTAGGGCAAAGGCGTAGGTGCTTTCAAGAGCTGCCGAGGAGGACATCCCTGCGCCGAGCGGCACATCACCGGAGAAGACGGTATCGAATCCCTTCACGGTACCGCCCCGTTTGATGATCTCACGGCAGACGCCGAATAAATACTTTGCCCACCCCTCTTTGGGAAGATCCGCTTCGTTAAGCCCAAATTCAGCCGATTCATCCAGGTCGATCGCATGTGCTCTGACCTTGTCCGTTCCGTTGAAACGAATGGCCGCGATCATCCCCTTGTCGATGGCACCCGGAAAAACAAAGCTACCGTTGTAATCGGTATGTTCTCCAATCAGGTTGATGCGTCCGGGAGAAGCATACACCTCTGCACTGTCCGAACCGAATTTTCGCTGAAACTGTGATATGATCTCTTGTTTCGTCATTTTACGTATACTGTTTTTAATACATATGTTGTTGCAAATTTGCGTTGTGTCATCTACTCAACCGGGAATTATTCATCTGCCACATCAATGTTCTTGTTTACATTCTTCGAACCGATCAGGGCATAATAGAAGAGATAAACAAGGCAGACAAACACCAGCCAGTAACTTGTCATATAACCAGCCATATCAGCTATTCCACCCTGGATGGCGGGCAGGATCCCCCCCCCCACAACCAGTGTCATAAAAATACCCGAAGCGGCGGCAGTATATTTCCCCAGACCTTCTACGGCAAGGTTGAAGATACCACCCCACATGATCGAAGTGCAAAGACCCACCAGCACGATATACATTGCATTGATGGGCACCTGTGCCAAACCGAATGAGAGTGCTCCTGCCGCTGAGCGCTGCAGTACCGGCAGAGAAACCATTGTATCCGTAGAAGAGAATATAGCCAGTAGAATCAAAATCATACCGACAAAAGAGGCGGTACCAAGCATTGTTTTGCTGGAAACCTTGCCACCAATGGAGGCTCCGACCAGACGTCCGATCAGCATCAGGAACCAGTAGGTACCTGCCACAAAACCGGCAATGGTCTTTCCTACTTCCGGGTTGTCAGAAAGCCAGTAAAGCATCACATAGGGTGTTCCTACTTCCACCCCCACGTAGATGAAGATCGCGATGGCACCCAGCACAAAATGTCTGAACTTGAGGGCACCGGTCATCAGCTTTTTCAGCGACTCCTTGCTTTTTGACACGTAAGGTTCAGGAATTTTCACGGCCAGCAACACGATGAATACAACGGCAAACACACCCATCGCGATATACATCACCGGGAAAACATCCTTGATGTTTGCCTTGGCCGCCTCACCGATCAGGATACCCACAAAAGCAGGGGTGAAAGTAGCCATCACCGAGTTAAAGGATCCACCCACCTGGATCAGCTGATTTCCTTTGTTGCCCCCCCCGCCAAGGGTATTGAGCATCGGGTTTACCACGATGTTCAGCAGACACATGGAGAAACCTGCCACGAAGGCGCCCAGCAGATAGATGCCGAAAGCCATGTTCTGGGCGGAATGGCCCGAGAGGAACTGGATCAAGACACCGACAAAGCCGATGGCAATGGCAATAAGAGCTGTTTTCTTGTATCCCACACGTTGCAGCAGGATACCACCGGGAATCCCCATAACCGCATAGGCAATAAAGTTGGCGGCATTGCCCAGCAATCCCTGGAAATTGGATGCGCCGAATTGTTCTTTTAAAACCTGTCCCATCGGTGCGGCAAGGTTTGTCACAAATGCGATCATTCCGAACAATGCGATCATCATGATAATGGGCACAATTCGATTCGCTTTCTGATCAGTAGTTGTATTCATTCTTTTTTAAATTTATGAGTTAGTAAATCCTATATTGATACATTGGTACATCATTGCAATTACAGGGAGAATCGATAGGTTGTTCTTGAGTGGAACTGTTCCCCGGGATGAAGGATAACAGTGGGGTACTGTGGCTTGTTGATGCTGTCGGGGTAATGCTGTGTCTCAAAGCAGACTGCCGAACGGCGCGGATAGTGTCTACCCTGTTTTCCGGCGAAATTGCCGCTCATCCAGTTGCCGGTGTAGAGCTGAAGACCCGGCTCGGTGGTGTAGATCTCCATCTTGATGCCTGTTTTGGGTGATTCACAGATCCCCGCATAGGTATATTCGCCCAAAGCTGTTTTGTTCAGGACAAAAGTGTGGTCATACCCGCTGCCAAAAATCAACTGTTCAAAATTCTCATCGATCCGTTCCCCTATACTGTGTGGTTCGGTAAAATCCATGGGCGTACCTTTTACAGGCGCTGGATCACCGTAGGGAATGGCGGTCTCGTCGGTAGGCAGGTACAAATCGGCATTCAACAGCAACTGATGATCTCCCACAGAGGGATCCCCCTGACCGGAGAGGTTGAAGTAGGAATGGTTGGTGAGATTCAGGATGGTCGTTTGATCGGTTTCTGCCTGGTAAAGAATATCCAACGCATTGTCCTCGGTAAGGGTGTAGAGGATGGTCACCGAAAGATTGCCGGGATATCCCTCTTCGCCGTCGGGAGAGAGGTAAAACAACTCAATACTGCTGCCACTCAGCCGTTTCACTTCCCACACCACGGCATTGAATCCCTTGATCCCGCCATGCAGGGCATTGGGGCCGTTGTTGACCGCCAGCTGATAGCTGATACCGCCGAGGGTGAAGCGTCCTTTGGCAATACGGTTTCCCGTTCGGCCACAGACGGCACCGAAGTAGGGTTCTTCCGATGTGAGGTAATCATCGATGGTGGGATGTCCCAGCACGACATCGGTCAGCTGACCGTTTTTGTCGGGTACCATCAGCGACACAATCTTCGCACCATAGTTGGTAACGGTTATCTCGGATCCACTCTTGTTTGTCAGAGTGTATAATCCGGTTTGCCTGCCATCCACTCTTGTTTCAAATGCTTCGGCAAGCAAACCGGATTTGCTATACATTTTTTCCATGTAATTCTCCAGGTTTTAAAGATAAGATTGCGATGAAGATTGATCTTTTATGTAAAATTGGTGTAAAATTAACACAGTTATCCGTTTCTTCCTAATAAAATTTTGTGTTGTACAACATATCAATCCTCCGTCACATCTTCTGTTTTTCTATTTTTCCTGGTGACCAGCACCTTGTCGATCCGGTTGCCGTCCAGATCGACGATCTCAAAGAGCAGGTTGTCATATTCAAAGGTATCGCCCACAAAAGGTATCTTGTTGACACATTCAAAGACAAATCCAGCCACGGTGGCATAATCGATCTTGTCGAAATCGACGATGAATTCCTCGTCGAGACGGGTCAATATCTCGATGGGAGCCTCTCCGCTAATCAGTGCGGAGGTCTCATCGCGTTGAAAGTAAAGTGGGTCGGCCGAGGGTTCTTCACTCTCTTCAGGGATAGCACCCACCAGGTTTTCGAAGATATCGTGGATGGTGATGATGCCATCCAGACTGCCATATTCATCGACCACCACCGCCACAAATTTGTGGTTGTTTTTGAAGTTCTCCAGTACTTTTTGGGCACGCAACGTATTGGGCACGATGATCGGCTCCAGGATCAGATCTTCTATCTCAAACGGCTCCTGGTTGTAGAGGCGCAACAGCAGGTCACGAACGGTGATTGTTCCCGCAAACTCATCGATCTTCTTCCTGCAGGCAAGAATTTTGCTGTGTTTGGTTTTCAGGAGATCCTGAATGACCTCATCCCTGCCTTTATCGATGTCCACCCACTCCAGGTCGGTGCGGTGTGTCATCAGATGTATCGCCCGCTTATCGGAGAAATAAAAGACCTGCTCATGGATGATGTTCTCCTCCGCATCAATTACACCCTCACGGGAGGCGGTCTTCAGCATCGCCCGCAGCTCCATCTCGGAAACAACCTCACTCCTCGGCCTGATGCCGATCAGCCGGTTGATCACGCTTGTAGAGTGAGAGAGCAGCTTTACGAACGGATAGAAGATGATGCTAACCAGGTGAATGGCAGGGGCAGCGGCAATGGCCAGCTTTTCCGGATTGTTCAATGCCATGGTCTTGGGTACCAGCTCACCCACTACGATGGAGAGATAAGTGATCAGAAAGACCACCAGCACCATGGCTATGGCATCAGCAAACGGAGCGGTGACTGGAAACTGCTGAAAGAGCGGCACCAGATATTCGGCAAAAGCCCGGCCTCCATAGGCACCATTGATGATCCCTATCAGGGTGATTCCCACCTGTACCGATGAGAGGAAGTTGTCCGGCTCGTCACGCAACCCAAGGGCACGCCGGGCTCCTTTGCTGCCCTTTTTCCGTTCACCCTCCAGCTTGTTTCTCCTTGCCGAAACGATTGCAATTTCCGAGAGTGCAAAGAAGCCGTTCAGCAGGATCAGCAGGAAAATGATGAGTATGTCTAACCACATATATCTCGTTGGGAGAGGATCTCCCTACCGGTTTTACCAGAGTGGTGAAGGGTAACTACCCTTCTCTGCCAGCTCCTTCAGTCTGGCAACGACGGAGGGACGATCTTCGGCGTAGGTGACACCAAACCAGCGGGAAGGGGTATCGAGCACCTTCACCGTTGCAATGCCCGCAACCGTGAGATGATTGACCAGCAGGGGAATGAAAAACTCCGCCTTGATGTTGTCTGCGTTCTCCCGGAGGAACTGAGCAAAATAATCGTCCGAATAGCGGAAATAATCGGGTGTGAAACCCCACATGTTCATGGAGACAGGGGTGTTATCGTCGATGGCGACCCAGTTGTCGTTTTCATCCTTGTAGCAGACCCGGCCATCCAGACGCATCACCTGGGTACGCTCCACAACGCCGGTGAGGTTGCCTTCAGCATCGGTTTCGCAGACGCCACGCGCTACGGTACCACTCTCCGAGAGGGTATTGCCAACCCGGTAACCCACCATGCAGTAGCGGTTCTCGCTGCCGGCAAGCTTTTTCAGCTGGTCACCCAGAATGGCAAAGCTCTCCCGCCCATAGAAATCATCCGCGTTGATCACGGCAAAAGGCTCGTTGATCACCTCTTTGCCCATCATCACCGCATGGTTGGTGCCCCATGGCTTCACCCTGTCGGGATGAGGTGTAAATCCTTCCGGAAGGGCATCCAGCTCCTGGAATACCAGTTCCACCGGTATTTCTTTTTCATACTTCTTTACAATTTTCTCTCTGAAATCAGCCTCAAACGATTTGCGGATCACGAAAACCAGCTTGCCGAAGCCGGCATTCACCGCATCGTAAATGGAATAATCCATGATCGTCTCCCCTGACGGACCCAGTCCGTCCAGCTGCTTCAGGCCACCGTAGCGGCTGCCCATACCTGCTGCCAGTACAAATAATGTCGGTTTCATTCGGTCTAACTACTATTTTAATGTTTGCCGCACAAATGTACATTTTTTTGTGCAAACGAGCCGAACGAAGCGTGATAAAAAACTCAGCGAAGCGGTAAAGTAGCCGCTTTTTCAAATGCTTTCCATAGATTGTCTTCCGGTACGGGGGCCGTCACCATTATCCGTTCTTTTGACACAGGATGTATGAAAGAGATCGATCGTGCATGCAGGCTGATGCTGCCGTCCGGGTTGGAACGCTCCGCTCCGTATTTCAGGTCCCCCTTGATAGGGGATCCTATCTTCGCCAGCTGACAACGGATCTGATGATGCCGTCCTGTCTCCAGGGCGATCTCCAGCAGGAAATAGTTTTCGGAGGCGTGGATCAGCCTGTAGTGCAACACAGCTTTTTTGGTGTGTGGTTTTTCACTGTCATAGGCGGTCGACTTGTTGTTCTGTTCATGCTTGATCAGATAATGGACCAACCTATCCTCCTCCCTGGGAGGTCTGTTCTTCACTATTGCCCAATAGCTCTTCTCCACCTCACCGTTGCGAAACAGATCGTTGAGCCGCGACAACGCCTTACTGGTGCGGGCAAACACCACCACGCCGCTGGTGGGGCGGTCGAGGCGGTGTGTCACCCCGCAAAAGACGTTGCCGGGCTTGTCGTATTTCTCTTTCAGGTATGCCTTTACCGTTTCAGACAAGGGGGTATCACCGGTTTTGTCGCCCTGCACGATCTCACCCGATGCTTTGTTGACAACAATGATGTGGTTGTCTTCGTATAAAACGGTCATCCTCTCATCAGGTATTCATCCCCCCGCAGACATTGATCACCTGACCACTCACATAGGAAGAGAGGTCAGAAGCAAGGAACAGGGCTGCATTCGCAACATCCTCGGGTGTACCTCCACGACGTAATGGAATCTGCTTGGCCCATTCGTTGCGCACCTCCTCCGAGAGCGCTCCGGTCATCTCGGTGATGATGAACCCGGGGGCGATGGCATTGGCACGGATGCCTCTTGATCCCAACTCCTTGGCAATCGATTTGGCCAACCCGATCATCCCGGCCTTCGATGCGGAGTAGTTGGATTGTCCGGCATTGCCGGAGACACCTACTACCGAGCTCATATTGACAATGCTACCCGCTTTCTGGCGCATCATCACCGGGGTGACCGCATGGATGAAGTTGAAAGCCGACTTCAGGTTCACGTTGATCACAGCATCCCACTGTTGTTCACTCATTCGCATCATCAGCCCATCCTTGGTGATGCCTGCGTTGTTGATCAGGATGTCGATACGACCGAAATCCTTTACAATCTCTTCCACCACACGATGGGTATCATCGAAGTCTGCAGCATTCGATGCATATCCCTTACACTTCACTCCCATTGCTGCAATCTCATGTTCGGTGGCTTCACCGGCCTCGTCTATTCTCAGGTCCGTGAAGGCGATATTAGCTCCTTCAGCAGCAAATTTGAGTGCGATGGCTTTCCCAATTCCTCTGGCCGCACCGGTTATGATGGCCGTTTTTCCTTCCAATAACTTCATATAACTGTTGATTTGATGATGTGTTGATTCGGAGAATCATTCATTTTTTTGCGTAAATCCCCTTGAAGAGGATGCTGGCAATGATTTCCCGATCCTCTTTCTTATTGTAGTCCAGCTTCATGGCCCCACGTATGGTCGGCACCTCAAGCCCTTTAAATGCATAATGGAGGATCTCAGCCGTTTGACGGGGATCTTTCAACAGAAAAATCCCCCTGTCAAGTCCATCCCGGATAATCGTTTCCAGATATTGAATCTCTTTCCGGTCAAACTCTTTGCGTACATTCTCCACCTGCCATATATCTCTGAAAAAATCTGCGCGCAGGGTCCCGTTGCGGGTGACCACCTCCTTGATTGCACCCAATCGGGTGAAAGCCAACAGAATCAATTTCTCATCGGCCGGAATATCACGAGCAAGCACCTCCTCCAGCTTTCCGTACAACACATCCAGTTCCGACTCGATAACTGCCCTGTAGATGTCATATTTGCTGTTGAAATAGGTATATAGGGTGCGACGCCCTCGGTGAGACGCTTCTGCGATATCGTTCATAGTGGTATTCTCGACCCCTTTTTTTGCAAAAAGCTGCCGGGCTACATCTATCAGATTCTTTTTTGTTTTCGAAATAGCTGACGTCACGGTAACTGCACACTAACTGTATATATGTGCAAAAATAGCACAAAGATTTCACATAGCGAACGCAAAAGAGAAAAAAAGCTATTTTTTCTCTTTTGCCAGCAGCCGGGCTGCTTCACAAACCTCATTATACCAGGCTTCTCCGAACTTGCGGATCAACGGATCCCTCAGGAAGCGATATAGAGGAACTCCCTCCTTTCTCCCCAGCTTTACGGCCGGCCGGCATATCGACCAACGATGATAATTGACAGCGGTGAAGTCGGCATAGTCGGTCAGTCGTATCGGATAAAGATGGCAGGAGACCGGTTTTTGCACCGGAATGCGTCCCTCCCTGTAGGCAGTATCAATGGCACATTTGCAGATGCCATTTTCATCAAAATAGGCAAAGACACACTCTTCACCGTTGATGATAGAGGTAACCAGCTCTCCATCGGTGTCGGTATAGGCTATCCCCTGGGCTGCAATCAGCTTTTGGGCTTTTGGCGGGAGATCGTCGATGATATCTGGCAAGATCGCGTTGATCTGCTCAAACTCCTCCTCTGTAAGCGGTGCGCCCGATTCACCGGCAACGCAGCATTCCCCCTTGCATTTGCAGAGATCACAAATGAACTGCTCCTCGAAAATATCATCCGACAATAGGGTGTTGGCAATTTGTATCATAGTCGTGCAAGTTTATATTGTCCGCCGCTGACCGGTGGAAGCATCGGTGCGGTAAAGGCGGAACAGCAGCAATGTGACCAATCCGCCGGTCACCGACACTGCCAGGTATGGCAAGGTGAGTGGCAGTTCATCCAGTTCCCGGAACCAGGTGGTACTACCCCAGAAATAGTGGACGAGAATCACGATTGCATTGTTGATGAAATGAAAGAGAATGGGGATCCAGAGATTGCGGGTATAGAGGAAAAGGTAACCCAGCAAAGCCCCCAACAACATGCGGGGCAGGAAACCGTAAAACTGAAAATGGATCAGGCTGAAAATGACTGCAGAAGTCCAGACAGCTGCATGGCCGCTCCTGTACCACTCCTGCAACAGTTGTTGCAGTGCCCCACGGAAAAAGAGCTCCTCCGATACAGCAGCTAGCACGCCTACTACCAGCAGGTTGACAAGCAATCCACCCACGGTGTCGAATGAGAGAATCAACTCCGTGGTCTCCATTGCCGCATCTTCCATCGACCGCATCATCCTTTCCAGGTCGCGGAAGGCTTCCGGCAGTACCATCTGCCTGTTCCATTGTGAGAGAAAAGATGCAAGGGGATAGGAAAAGAGAAAAATGGCCAGGGTGAAGACAATCTCCCGGCCCATCTTGTCGTTGCCACTCAATCCCAGGTAGCGGGCCGGTCTTTTTTCTGTGAGGAATGCGAGCGAAAGTGCGGGTGCGGCAATCGCGATCAATGACTGCACCACGGTTCCGGCATAGATCATCACCAGCCGGCCTTCCTCATCCGGCGAAGCCCATCTGCCAAGGAGCGTAACAACTGCTCCGGCCAGCAACAATCCGGCCAACAGCAGCAGAAAGAGAAGGGCTATTCGGGTACCGGTGGAGAGTGAAGTGGGCAGGTGGCGCATGAATCTACATCTTTTGTCTGCAAAGGTAGGGAATATTTGCGATATGGGAGAAAAGATGGGGAATGTGGCGACAAAATATTTTTTGCAGATTGGAAGAATAACACTAATTTTGCACTCTTATTTCAAAAAACATTTCAAACGGTTGAAATATACCGACTTTCAACAAAAAAAACCATTCATCCCAATGAAGTCGACACTGAATAAAACGAGCGATGTAAACGGAACCATCGTTATTGAGCTGGAAAAAGAGGATTATCAGGAAAAGGTGGAAAAATCGCTGAACCAATACCGTCAGCGTGCCAACATTCCTGGTTTCCGACAGGGCAAGGTGCCCAAAAATGTAATTCGCAAAATGTATGGCAAAGCAGTACTGGTAGATGAGATCAATAAGATCGTCTCCGATGAGCTGGGCAATTTCATCCGCGAAAACAAACTGAAGATCCTGGGGGAACCGATCGCCGACGACAGTGAAGAGAAACAGGTGGACCTGGAGAGGGATGAAAAGATGAGTTTCTATTTCGATGTGGCACTCACCCCCGAATTTGAACTGACACTCGACAAACAGACCGAACTCACCTGGTACAACGTGAAACTGGAAGATGACCTGCTCGAGAAACAGATGGAGAGCTACCGCCAGCACTATGGCAGCTATGCATCGGTGGAGGAAGAGGCGAAAGATACCGACCTGATCAAGGGCACGCTTACCGAAATGGAAGGTGAACAGGAAAAAGAGGGGGGTCAGGTGATCGAGAATGCCATTCTGATGCCCTCTTACCTGAAAGATGAGACGGTCAGGAATAGCTTTATCGGCGCAAAGGTGGGCGACACTGTTGTCTTCAACCCGATGACCGCCTACGACAACAACAAGGCTGAGGTGGCCTCACTGCTTCAGACCACCAAGGAGAATATTGGTGATGCAACCCCCGACTATCGCTTTGGGATCAGCGAGGTTACCCGCTACAAGGAAGCCGAGATGAACCAGGAGCTGTTCGACAAGGTGCTGGGTGAAGGCGTAGCCACCTCGGAGGAAGATTTCAGGGAGAAGGTCTCAGCCGAGCTGACCCGTCAGTTCAAGTCCAGCGTGGACCATCTCTTCATCCACCAGGCCAAGGATCTGATCGTGGAGAAGATGCAGGATGTGGCTTTTCCCGACGACTTCCTGAAGCGGTGGCTGCTGGAAACCAGCAGTGAGCGCACACCGGAACAGCTGGAGGGTGATTATCCCAGGATCCTGGAGGATCTCAAGTTTCATATCGCCAAGCAGAAGATTGTGGAAGAGAATGAGCTCAAGGTGGAATACCAGGATATCGAGGCGCTTGCTGCCGAGGTGGCCAAGGCGCAATTCGCACAGTATGGCATGACCAACCTGCCGGCCGACGTGCTGCAGAACTACACCAGGAGCCTGCTCGAAAAAGAGGAAACGGTACAGAATCTGGTGGAACGAGCTACCGAGGAGAAGGTGATTGAGTGGCTGAAGGGGCACGTAACCGTTGTGGAGAAGGAGATCTATTCAAAAGAGTTCAACGAACTGATGAGCGAGCATTCCCATACGCACCACGAAAAGGAGCATGAGGAAGGTGATGAGGGGACAGCCTCAAAAGAAGAAAACGAAGAATAATCGGGGATTTGATTTCCTGTTTCAACAATTCATTATACATTTGTTTTTCAATTTACTGCAGGGGAATCTGTATGGCATCCGACGCCTGTAGTGATTCCGGCACCATCTTTGCAGCAAAGGAATAGACAAACAGATTGTTGATTAACGAAAAAAATATGCAAAACGAATTTAGAAAATACGCGGTGAAGCACCTGGGCATGAGTGGCTCCAGGCTCGACAGCTACATCAATATCACCAGCCAGGGTGGCGGATACATCTCTCCCACCATCATCGAGGAGCGTCAGCTCAATGTGGCGCAGATGGATGTCTTTTCGCGACTGATGATGGACCGCATCATCTTCTTGGGAACAGCCATTGACGACTATACGGCCAATGTCATTCAGGCACAGCTGCTATACCTCGACTCGGCTGATCCGGGAAAGGATATCTCGATCTATATCAACTCACCTGGAGGATCGGTTTATGCCGGCCTGGGGATTTACGACACCATGCAATTCGTCTCGAGCAACATATCCACCATCTGCACCGGCATCGCGGCTTCCATGGCTGCTGTGCTGTTGGTAGCAGGCAGGGAGAAAAAACGGTTTGCCCTCACCCACTCCCGGGTGATGATCCACCAGCCGCTGGGCGGTGTGCAGGGACAGGCTTCCGATATTGAGATCACGGCACGTGAGATTGCCAAGATCAAACAGGAGCTCTATCAGATCATCTCTACCCATTCCGGCAAGCCGGTGGAAGAGGTGGCGCGCGACTCGGATCGTGACTTCTGGATGACGGCTGCAGAGGCGAAGGCCTATGGCATGGTAGATGATGTATTGGTAAGAAAATAAAAAACACCCTATGGCGAAAAAGGCTAATAGCAGCAATCATTGCAGCTTTTGTGGCAGAAGCGAACAGGAGGTCAACCTCCTGATCTCCGGCATGACCGGTTACATCTGCGACATGTGCGCCGAGCAGGCTCATGAAATCGTCAATGAAACATTCAAGGGCAGTGCCAAGAGTGACATGGGCATCACCCTCTCTTCGCTCCCCAAGCCTGCGCAGATCAAGGAGTTCCTCGACCAGTACGTAATCCGTCAGGAGAATGCGAAACGATTCCTCTCGGTAGCGGTTTACAACCATTACAAACGCATCCTGCAAAAGAACCTGAAGGATGATGTGGAGATTGAGAAATCGAATATCATCATGGTGGGAGCCACCGGTACGGGAAAGACCCTGTTGGCGCGTACCATTGCGAAGCTGCTGCATGTGCCTTTCACCATTGTCGATGCGACCGTGCTGACCGAGGCAGGTTACGTGGGCGAAGACATTGAGAGCATCCTCACCCGCCTGCTGCAGGTGGCCGATTATGACGTGAATGCCGCAGAAAGGGGGATTGTTTTCATCGATGAGATCGACAAAATTGCCCGCAAGAGCGACAATCCCTCCATTACCCGCGACGTGAGCGGTGAGGGGGTACAACAAGGATTGCTGAAACTGCTCGAGGGATCGGTGGTAAACGTGCCGCCACAAGGTGGCCGCAAGCACCCGGAACAGCGGATGATCGCAGTCAATACAAAAAACATACTCTTCATCTGTGGTGGTGCCTTCGACGGTATCGAAAAGAAAATCGCCCAGCGGCTCAACACAAGGGTGGTAGGATACGCTGCCAGCAACGAGAAGGCAAATATTGACCGGAACAACATGATGAAATACATCACCCCGCTCGACCTGAAATCGTTCGGACTGATACCTGAGATCATCGGACGGCTACCCATCCTCACCTATCTTGAGCCACTCGACCGCGAGGCTCTGCTGCGCATCCTGACTGAACCGAAGAATTCCATCATCAAGCAATATCAGAAACTGTTTGAAATGGACGGCGTTACGCTCACTTTTGACCAGGAGGCCTACGAATACATTGTGGATAAGGCCATCGAGTTCAAGCTGGGGGCACGCGGCCTGCGTTCCATTGTGGAGGCCATCATGATCGACGCGATGTTCAGCCTTCCCTCGGAGGAAAAAAAGAAATTGCACGTCACCCGCAAATATGCGGAGCAACAACTGGAAAACTCCGATCATCATCATCTGAGGGTGGCCTGAACAAAAAGCAAACGCCACAAAAACAGATGGCTCCCCAATTTGGTAAAAAACGCATGGTCTCCCTGCGTTTTTTTCTTGCAATCCCTTTTTTGTGATTGGAAATATGAAATACTTTTTTAATTTTGTATCAACCTTTCGGTGACAACCTTCTTATCGCAGGGGCATGTGCGCAATGGCAAAAAAAGATTCAATACACAAGGGACTAAAGAAATATTTCGGCTTCGATACCTTCAAAGGGAATCAAGAGGCCATTATCTCCAGTATTCTCTCAGGAAAGGATACCTTTGTACTGATGCCCACCGGCGGCGGAAAGTCGTTGTGTTATCAGCTCCCGGCTCTTTTGATGGGGGGAACGGCCATCATTATCTCTCCACTGATAGCCCTGATGAAAAACCAGGTGGATGCGATGCGCAACTTCAGCGAAGAGGATGGGATTGCCCACTTCCTCAACTCCTCACTCAACAAACAGGAGATCGAAGTGGTAAAAAGGGATATCCTGTCGGGAAAGACCAAAATGCTCTATGTGGCGCCCGAGTCACTGACCAAGCTGGAAAATGTGGAGTTTCTCCGCACGGTGCCCATCTCATTCTACGCAGTGGATGAAGCCCACTGCATCTCCGAGTGGGGACATGACTTCCGGCCCGAATACAGGCGCATACGACCCATCATCAGCGAGATCTCCGCTCGCCCCATCATTGCCCTCACTGCTACCGCCACACCCAAAGTACAGCACGACATCCAGAAAAACCTGGGCATGAGTGATGCTGCCGTGTTCAAGTCCTCCTTCAACCGCCCCAATCTCCATTACGAAGTGAGACCCAAAACCGAGCAGATCGACAAGGAGATCATCAAATATATTCTCTCACAGGGAAGAAAATCGGGTATCATCTATTGCCTGAGTCGCAAGAAAGTGGATGATTTTGCGGAGATCCTTCAGGCCAACAACATCCGGGCTCTCCCCTACCACGCCGGCATGGATGCTACTACGCGCAGCTTTAACCAGGACGCCTTTCTGATGGAGAGGGCCGACGTGATCGTGGCTACCATTGCCTTCGGGATGGGGATTGACAAGCCGGACGTTCGTTATGTAATTCACTACGATATCCCCAAGAGCCTGGAAGGTTATTATCAGGAGACCGGCCGTGCCGGTCGTGACGGAGGGGAGGGGCGCTGCATCGCCTTCTACTCCGAAAAAGACCTGCAGAAGCTGGAACGCTTCATGCAGGGTAAGCCGGTCTCGGAGCAGGAGATTGGCAAACAACTGCTGCTGGAGACGGCAGCTTACGCGGAGACCTCGGTATGCCGGAGAAGGATGCTGCTGCACTACTTCGGTGAAGACTATAATGAAACAAACTGCGAACATTGTGACAATTGTTTAAATCCAAAAAAGAAAGTGGAAGCGAAAGAACTATTGATTACCGTACTGGAAGCGATTACGGTATTGAAGGAAAAACAAAAAGCCGACTATCTGATCGACTTCCTTACCGGAAAAGAGACATCCGATATTGAGACTTACGGACACAATGAACTGGAAGAGTTCGGATCCGGATCGGACGAAGAAACCGATACCTGGGAGAGTGTGATCCGTCAGGCACTGCTGGACAATTACCTGAAAAAGGATATCGAGAACTACGGCATCCTGAAGATCAGCAAAAAAGGAAAAGATTTCTTGAAAAGTCCTGTCTCATTCAGAATTACAAAAGATGATGAAGATGAAGGGGATATCAGCGACATGGAAAGTGAAGATTCAGATGTGCTCGGAGCAGCGGCCGGCAGTGGTGGTGCTGCCGATCCGGTGCTTTTCTCCATGATGAAAGACCTGCGGAAGAAGTTATCGAAGAAACTGAACGTCCCTCCCTATGTCATCTTCCAGCCATCCTCCCTGGAGGCAATGGCAACCTCCTATCCCATTACACTGGAAGAGTTACAGAATATCCCCGGTGTAGGTGCCGGTAAAGCCAAGCGCTACGGTAAAGAGTTTGTGGAGCTGATCCGCAAACATGTGGAGGAAAACGATATTACCCGACCGGAGGATCTACGCGTAAAGACCGTGGCCAACAAGTCGAAGTTGAAAGTATCGATTGTGCAGGCAATCGACCGGAAGGTAGCGCTCGACGATCTGGCAGAATCGAAAGGGATCGACTTCAACGAAATGCTCTCCGAGGTGGAAGCGATCGTGTATTCCGGCACAAAGATCAACATCGATTATTTCCTCAATGAGGTGATGGATCAGGATGTGCTACAGGATATCTACGCCTATTTCAAGGAGGCGGAGACAGATAACCTCGACAGGGCACAGGAAGAGCTTCCTGAGTACACCGACACGGAGATCCGGCTTGTGCGAATCAAGTTTTTCTCCGACATGGCCAACTGATCTGATTGTATAAACAGTAAACTTATTTACACCCGTTTCGTTTAGGTTAGAAAGACGAAAGGTGTATGAATCATGAAATACTTACAAGATATAAACAGCCCTGATGACCTGAAAAAACTCTCCATTCCGCAACTGGAAGAGGTGTGTGAAGAGCTGAGAGAATTCATCATTGAACAACTCTCCCTCAATCCGGGTCATTTTGGGTCCAGTCTCGGTACGGTGGAGCTGACCGTTGCCCTCCACTACCTTTATAATACCCCTTACGACCGGTTGGTATGGGATGTGGGGCATCAAGCCTATAGCCACAAGATTCTCACCGGCCGGCGGGATCGTTTTCATACCAACCGCAAGCTGGGTGGACTCTCGGGATTCACCAATCCGGCGGAGAGTGAATATGACACCTTTTCCGCAGGTCATGCATCCACCTCAATTTCGGCAGCTCTGGGCATGGCCGTGGCTGCCTCACTGCGGAACGAGGAGGATCGTCATGTGGTAGCGGTGATCGGCGATGGGTCCATGACAGGGGGACTGGCCTATGAGGGACTCAACAACGCCTGCTCACAACCCAACAACCTGTTGATTATCCTCAACGACAACAACATGTCGATCGACAACAATGTGGGAGGCTTACAGGATTACCTGGTGAAGCTGACCACCTCCTCAAAATACAACAAGGTACGGCATGAAGTTTATCAGGGTTTCCGCCGTCGCAATCTGATCTCGGAGAGAGACAAGAACAGGGTGCTGCGTTTCAGCAACAGCGTGAAGGCACTCATTACCAAGGAACAAAACCTGTTTGAGGGATTCAACATCCGCTATTTTGGCCCGGTGGACGGGCATGACCTGCGTGGGTTGATTCGCATTCTTGCCAACATCAAAGAGATGAAGGGACCCAAGTTGCTCCACATCAAGACAGTAAAAGGAAAAGGTTTTGAACCGGCCGAACGCTCCGCTACCGAGTGGCATGCACCCGGACTGTTCAACAAGGAAACCGGTGAAAGGGTGGTAAAAAAAGAGCTGAACCAGCCACAAGCCTATCAGGATGTCTTTGGACACACGTTGGTGGAAATGGCCCGTGAGAATGCATCCATCGTGGGAGTAACACCTGCCATGCCTACCGGTTGCTCCATGATTTACCTGATGAATGAGCTGCCGGGGCGAGCCTTCGATGTGGGAATAGCCGAAGCACATGCTGTCACCTTTTCAGCCGGAATGGCCAAAGAGGGGTTGACACCCTTCTGCAATATCTATTCCTCCTTTATGCAACGGGCTTACGATCAGGTGATTCACGATGTGGCACTACAAAAGCTGAAGGTGATCATGTGTCTTGACAGGGCAGGCCTGGTAGGTCCCGACGGCCCCACACACCATGGGGTATTCGACCTGGCCTATTTGCGTCCGATCCCCCATCTGGTGATATCGGCTCCCTATAACGAACATGAATTGCGTAACCTGATGTATACTGCCGTCTATGGCAACGAGGGGCCGTTTGTGATCCGGTATCCGCGCGGTCAGGGTGAGATTGCCGAATGGCACAATGAGCCGGAGATTCTCCCCATTGGCAAGGGAAGAAAACTCCGGGGGGGAACGGATGCGGCACTGCTCTCCATCGGAGCCATCGGCAACAATGCTGCCAGGGCGATTGAACAGGCTGAGCTGAAAGGATTCAGCATTGCCCACTACGATATGGTTTTTCTCAAACCGATCGACGAGGAGATCCTCCATGAGGTTGCCTCCCGATACCGGACTCTGTTCACGGTGGAGAACGGCGTGATAACCGGCGGTCTGGGAAGTGCCGTAGCAGAGTTTTTGTCCGACCACCAATACCAGGATGTTCACCTGCATAGAATAGGAATCCCCGATACCTTTGTCACGCACGGATCAATCAGCGAACTGCAACAGATTACATGCATCGATGAACGGGGAATATTGGAACAAATACTTTTATTGCAACGCAATCAATGAGAATTTTAATTGCCGGTGCAGGTGCCGTTGGAACACACCTTGCAAAACTGCTCGGACAGGAGAACCATGATATCACCCTGATGGATGAAGACAAGGATCGTCTGGCCATCATTCGGGATAACTCGGACGTGCTCACCTATATTGGAAACTGCACCTCACTGAAGGATCTGACAGAAGCCGGCATCAACGGCTCGGACCTCTACATCGGTGTGACACCGGAAGAGTCGAAGAACATCACCTCCTGCATGCTGGCCTCCAACCTGGGGGCAAAGAAGACACTGGCCAGGATCGATAACTATGAATACCTGCTGCCCAAGAACAGTGAGTTTTTCGAGAAGCTGGGCATCCACTCCATGATCTATCCCGAATTGATCGCAGCCCGCGAGATCGCCATGTCGCTCAAAAAACCCTGGACCCGCTTTTGGTGGGAACTCTGTAACGGCACCGTGATACTCGCAGCAGCCAAGGTGCGGGAGAATGCACCCATCGTCAACAAATACCTCTACGAGTTGATGGAAGAGAACAAGCGGTTTCACCTGGTAGCCATCAAACGAAACAACACGACCCTGATACCCAGGGGGAATGACCAGATACTGCCCAATGACATCATCTACTTCACCACCCTACGCAAGCATATCGACAACCTGTCGGAATTGCTTGGAAAAAAGTCGTTTGAAACAAAAAAAATCATGTTCATGGGGGGCAGCCGCATCACCATGCGTACCATCCAGCAACTACCGCAGAACATCAGCATCAAGATCATTGAAAAGGATCGGGAACGGGCGGAGATGCTGGTGGAGATGGCACCTTCCAACGTCACCGTTTTCGTGGAGGATGGCAGAAACACCGAGTTTCTGCTGCGTGAGGGAATCACCGAAACCGATGCCTTTCTGGCACTGACCGCCAACTCGGAAGCCAACATCCTGGGATGCATGATGGCCAAGCAATATGGGGTGAAGAAAACAGTGGCTGAAGTGGAGAATATCGATTACATCTCCATGGCGGAGCGGTTCGATATCGGTACGGTGATCAACAAGAAACTGATTGCCGCCAGCAAGATCTATGAGTTATTGTTGAAGGCGGATGCCTCCAACATCAAAAGTCTTACCATCGCCGATGCCAACGTGGGTGAGGTGACTGCCAAACCCAACTCGAAAGTGACCAAGAAACTGATCAAGAACCTGAACCTGCCTTCCGATATCACCTTCGGTGCTCTGATCCGCAACGGCGAGCCCATGTTGGTGGATGGTGACACCCTGATAGAACCCTACGACCAGGTGGTGGTCTTCTTTCTCAACAAATCACTCAAAAGCATCGAAAATCTCTTCAATTGATGGTTCATCGGGTACGTGGAAACAGGTTGCTGTGAGAGTTGACACAGGTGATCAGAATCAATACAAGTAAACATGCGGAGATTCAACTATCGGTTTGTACTGAACAGCATCGGGCTGCTGCTGGTGATCGAGGCGTTCTTCATGCTCTTATCCGCTTTTGTGGGTGAATATTACCGGGAGAGGGCTGTTACCAGCATCTACCAATCCACACTGATCACCTTTCTTTCGGGTTTCCTCCTTTCCCTACTGGGCAGGAAACGCAACCGCAAGAGTGGGAACATCAGCAAACGGGAGGTCTATCTCACGGTAACCCTGGCCTGGCTGATCCTGGCACTTTACGGGACACTGCCTTTTCAGCTCAGCGGAGCCATCCCCTCCTTTACCAATGCCTTCTTCGAAAGCATGTGCGGCTTCACCACCACCGGCAGCTCCACCCTGATCAACATTGAGGCTTTCCCAAAATCACTCCACTTCTGGCGTAGTTTTACCCAGTGGATAGGGGGATTCGGTATCATCATCTTTGTGATGTCGTTCATGCCGGTATTCGGTGGCAGCTCGGGTCAGTTCTTCGATGCCGAGGCTACCGGCATCGAAGAGGATATGTTTCGTCCCCGCATTACCGAAGTAGCACGCCGCATGACCCTCACCTATCTTTCTCTGACCATTATCGGTTTTCTGTTCCTCTGGGCGGGACCGATGGATGCGTTCGATGCGGCCTGTCACACCCTCTCGGCTGTCTCCACGGGAGGTTTCTCCACGCGCCAGGCCAGCATTGCCTTTTTCAACTCACCCTACACCGAATATGTGATCACCCTGCTGATGTTTCTTGGGGGTACCAACTTCATGCTGCTCTACACCTTTTTCACCCGTTTCAAGTTCTCCACCTTCAAAGAGGAGGAGTTTCGCTGGTACCTGGCCATCATCCTGCTCTTTACAGTTCTGATTACCTTCCTGCTGCTCACCACGGGCGAGATGAGCGGGTTGGAGACAACCTTCCGCACAGCGCTCTTCCAGGTGGTAGCTGCTGTCACTACCACCGGATATGCCACCATCGACTTTCAGATGTGGGGACATGTATACTGGCTCCTGCTGCTGGCGATGA
>Ga0265294_10001908_pt1 | contig 27676 bp, 14 predicted proteins | sample MunlanPumphouse3_FD_192504 | JGI IMG/M metagenome (GOLD analysis project Ga0265294, IMG submission 192504) | Groundwater microbial communities from a municipal landfill in Southern Ontario, Canada - Pumphouse #3 | ecosystem: Environmental > Aquatic > Deep subsurface > Groundwater | place...
GCGATTTCTGGCAATGCTGATTATTCTCAACATGATCCTTACTATGCTTCCTTCCGGCTCACTTTCAGCAATGGAGGCCGGCCAAGTTACATACCAACCTGCTGTGCTGAAGTATTCGGTAATGCCCGCAGCCATTGCGCAAAACGCCGATTTTCTGAATCTGGGAAGTACGAGGAACTGTGCATTTAATCACATCTACAATTTTTTGACCGACACAGGCAGCAGGAAATTTATTCTGTTTGACACTGTTTATACTCGTCTGCAGGGAAGGTACACATACGATCTCGGCGCACTGTCTGCCGCCGGACAGCTCAGTGTCAGTTACACTCTGTCCATGCAAAACTACCATTATGGACTCTTTAAAGATAAACGACAATGGCCATCTACTGAACTTTATGAAATTAGGCCAGCTAGAGTTGGTACTGATTGGAATCTTCTTTTTGAACATACCGGTGCACGAACCTCTCCCGATAAAGTCTGCAATTATGGTTCAAGCACATACTTTTCGGACTTAAGTGCGGACACAACCCAACTCTGCCTTGATTTTAACGTAGATGTTGAAAAAGACAAGGGAGACGCTAACGTCAGAGATTTGACCGTTTACGTGGCGGACAGACTGAAGCCCACGTTAGAAAAAATAAGCTACCTTGACGATTCCGGCAAGGAAAAAAACGCCTTTAAGGCTGGAGAGACAGTAACCATCGTTCTAACTTTTAATGAAAATATTCGTTTTTCAGACAACAGCCCCAATCATAACGATGTACAGCTGGCACTTAACGTGGCCAAACGTTCCACCAAAAGTACAAACAATGTTTCTGATCAGTTTGCTGTTCTTACCGAACTTACCGGTAAGCAGCTAATCTTTGCTTACACTGTGCCAGACACTCTGGACGACTCCCAGACCGATCATTATATTACAGGTATTAAAGGATTAAGCTCCCAGACCACATGGTATCAAAATACGGCAAGCTTTGACCTTGTCTATCCCAATGCGTACAAAGCCGATTTTTTGCCGTCCAAAGCCGCAGAGTATGGCTTTAATAAAACCTATTCGCTGATCACTGATCTGGCCGGCAACCCGGTAGCCCCCTTTAAGGACAAAGGCTCAGCATCTTGCTATCTCGACAATGTAGCACCTTTGATCAATAGTGTTACTGTTTCCGGCAATATGATCACGGATAAATCCGAAGAGAATGAAGCCGAAGAACGCTGCAATGATGCTCTTTATGCCGGTGTTGGTGACTGGCTGCAGTTTAAAGCTTGGTTTTCCGAAAAGGTTGTTATAACAGGCAACTTATCCGGAATAACAGCTAAACTCAATATTACCACATCCGATGGTTCCGCCCGGGCCACCCTTGCGGGCGCAACTGCCAGCGAAGAGAATGGTGTGACAACAGTCACCTTTAATAAGCTTGAAATTAAAGAGGGGATGAAGCCGCTTGAAAGCGGGACAGTTAAATTCATTACCCTTGAATCTATTGACCTTACAAGCACTGCCACGGTGGCAGACCCCGCAGGCAATGCCTTTACCGGACAGATTCTGCGGGAAAACGGCATAGTGGCAGACAAACAGGAGAGACTCGATACACTTACCCCTGCAGCAACAACCAACGCCACGGAATCTGAGGGAAAATTTACACCTTCATATATTGAACAATCGGCCTCAGTTGCTCGTATCTACTTTCCCATTACCATAGAAGACGACTATGCGCATGGAGATGATTATGTCAGTGGTGTGAATGGTACCATCGGGAGCTTTTGCTGGCAATCCCCTTCCGCTTTCAACTTTGATTACTGTGTCACCTCCACAGCCGCTGAGCCTACTGACGGCTGGAAAACCGCCTCTGCCAATACCGATATCAGTTTTCAGCAGGTGGTCACAACATCCGGAGGCAACTATATCCACCTGCGTCCAAGTACCGAGCAAGAGATAAAAGACACTTCCCTCATAATTTACCCGACTGATTACGCAGGAAATATATCCTCGGGTGTTCCTTTCCCGCTAAATTATACATTAGACGTTACAGGTCCTGTGATCACCAAAACGTCTCTTAACAACTATTCCGATCCCGAGACAGAATCGGGTTACATTGAAACCGATGTTAAGATCACTGATCCCAGTACTGTCGATGTTTCCTCCATTAAGTACCAGTGGGTAAAATGGAGCGGTAATACATCGCCGGAAACACCAGCTGCCTCCGATTCTAAGTGGGTTGCATATAGCGATAGTGGTCTATCGGACGCAGAAACAGTTGACATTAGCTTCACACTCAGTGATCTTGAAAAGGGTGTGCCCCACAGGTATATGCTATTTATAAAAGCTTCGGATCTAAGTTCTGTCGGTGCCCAAACCAGTATCACCGGACTGGAATGCTCATTTGATCTGGGTTACCCCGATTTTAAAATTAGTCCTTCTACCGCTCCTGCTTCGCAGGTACAGATGTATGTCTCCCCTCCCGGAGATGATGGTGAAACTACTGTCGGTTGCGCCGTCATCATGGTGAAGGATCCTTGGAATACTTCGGACAGTTCCAAATACTTTGTCCGCCGTGTTGCCACCAGCGAACCTGTCGATATCGGTGGACGCTTTGATTTATTTGACAAGCTGTATTACCAGAATGGTTGTACGGAGGAGATGAAGAACTGGATTTACTGCACTGTGCGTGAAGATACCGATGGGGCCGGGTTTGTCTTCACCGACCCCATAACGGTATATGACCTGATGTCCATTGACATTCCTACCGCCAAGCGCCTGCTGGCCATCATGGGGGTGGGGACATCTGGAGGCGCCGCCTATTACGGTGATGTAGATGTGACGGTCATCACAGGCTACGGAGATCTTAGCGGTAACATTTCATCCACAACCAATGTGCTGGTGCGAGACTTCACGCTCAAATCAGCATACCCCGGTGCCGTCTATTATCAGGGCGGAGAAGCACCCGCCGATACAAACTTCCAGTTAATGCTACCGTATGCTGTCCATACCATCACCTTAAGCTCAGATGATGAAAACCTGCATCCGGAGAATACCTGGACCAATCCTAACAGTGGTGCCAAATACCTTTCATCGATGGATGGCATCATCTTACGGGTTGATATTTCCAACAGCATTATTCCCAACTGGGGTATAACTGATGCACGCCTAGATGGAACAAATTCTAGGATTGAGCTTTACCGCGTCAGTTCGCCCGACGTAGCAGACAGTAACATTCTCCAATGGTCCGCTCCCTTAACCGGAGCCAGCCAGAGTTTCAGCATTCCGTCAACCGCTTTTGATTACAGCGGTGAATATGAGCTGAGAACCTCTGTTTGTTCGGTTGGCGGCAACCGCACCGATACCACCAGCGACTTCATCTATATTGATAAGAGCAGTCCGCATTTTGACTGCGGGCTTGCCTATTCCGACCATAAATACAATTATTTATCCCATCATCTAAATCACCGGATTAATTATGGCTACGACCAGGACGTGATTTATCTTGGGGAACAGCCCGATAAAGCCGTAAGCCTTACCTTTGGCATTGATAACAGCACCGCTCGAGAATACGACGAAGAGCACGTTTTCGGCGAGACCTTTATCCGTGCCTGGAATGCTACCGAGGGTAATGAAACCCAAGACCGTGCTTTATGGCATAGCTTTCCTGTCGGAGATAACAGCATCTGTTCTTACCGCATCACCTATGCCGATACAATCACAGTGACGGACACTGCAAGTGTCCCCAAGCTATGTCTGCTCTCTAAGTGCGAAAACATAGTCTGCTATCAAATTGCCACCACTACGGGCTACCTCTCCCCGGTACATACGGTAACGGTTAATACCAGTAAAGAGACAGCCGCGTTTGATATGGCACTAACGCCTGAAACCAGTGACAAAGCACTCTCTAATGCTACAGCCTATGTGCAGGAACTATCAGGCTCGGCCTCAATGGAAATGACGGTTAATGAGCTCACCATCACAGGAGATAATGTTCAAAGCGTTCCGCTGACATCCGATACAATCCAGATTACCGATAATGATCCCCACCACTACTATGTGACAAACCTCTATGGCAACTTCAGTTTTGCTACGGTACAGGCGGATTATGTTGATTGCATCAAGCCCTTATTAGAAGGCGGCTACACCCATGAAACTGAAGGAGGTTACTCCCCTATTGACGAAGGTAATACCTTTAACGCCTTCTATCTTGACTTATACGATGACCGAATCTTTGATCCTGCCGAGATGCAGCTTTACCTTAAACTGAATGACACCACCTATATGAACAAACTGAAAAACGACTATGGCCTGGAGCTTAATGAACAGGGCTATTTTAAGGTTGCTCTGCCCTCTTTACCCATTAATGAGGAATTTACTACATGGCTTGCGGATAGCGCTTCCAATAATGGAATCTGGAAAATTCAGGCTCAGCGTTGGCAATCATCAGGATTGAAAAAAGATTATCATTGTGTCAGGCTTTTTATCAATATCTGCAAGCCCTATGAGCATGGTGGTTCAGATCTTAACACTACTCTTTCGGCCTATGCGGTGGATATAGCCGGAAACTTCTCCGCTTCCGATGAAAATATCGTGAATATACGGCTAACCAACCGGGAAGCAAAATTTTCGTCATATGAGGTGTCTTATAGTTCTCATTGCCCAAACGTAAACTTTGCCTTCGAGGCTCCCGTACTGATGACCTCTCCAATCCATCTGCTTAACGGTTCCTATAGAGCCCCGTCTGCTAAAAATGGGTACGGCTTCTCCCTACTACCTTTCCCGGCCTGGGTCGGCGGCAATTATTCCATTACCTATCAGGATGTTTTTGGTGTAGAAACAACCGAGATTGTTGAGATTGAGAACAGCGAATTTTATACCTATGGCCTCGAAATCACCTACAGTGATACTATGCCGACGCAGGAGAACGTAGTAGTGAAATTGCGTTCTACCAATCCCGGGGTAGTGATGATTACTCCAGACTTTTTACATAGTCCTCCAAATCCGCCGGTTGAATTTACACTGCCTGACGGCACACCGGTGACCAACTCTTCTAATTACTACAACGAGCTTGACCTTACTTTCACCGACAATACAGATATATATCTTTCCGTTCGGCAGCCTACCCTTCACGGAAGCTATTATTATGAAACAATCAGAATTCCTATCTATAATATGATTGCACGAGCACCCGATGCGGATGTGTCATATTATTACCATGAGTTTTGTTTAAACGAACTGCCGGCAGGAAAAACCTCAACTGAGGGTCTTGTCACCGCCTATCTCTCATCAAGCGATTCAACACGCACTATTAACGGTGTTAACTGCTCGCTTGAATATACCTTCCCTTACGGCACGAAAGCGGGAACCTCCTATACCTTTACCTATAGTGACAATTATGGTAATACCGGCACAAAGATTGTTACCTGTCCGGTGGAGATATTAACACCGACTGCCCCCGAACCCGACACTCTATCTCCCACCTATAATATCTGGGTGTATGGTGGCTATAACGGTGTTTATCAAAAGCTTGAAACATGGTATGGGAACATCTGGGAGCCACAGGTAGATGGCGACGGCAACATTACAGATTTCTTATCCATACCATCGACGCTAAACACAACCGACAACTTTGCCAACCTGATTCAACAAATCTCCTACACCGGCGGTTATCAACTGGAGTTTAAAATCACCGACGCCAGCAGAACAAAAATGGTACTGCTACCTGAATCAGCCGCTACTTCAGGCCTCACCTTTAACAGTGCCCAAAGTACCGCTATCTCCGGCGTCACGATCAACGGCAATTGGATTACCGTTGATGAAGGAGCCGGTGCCTTTAAGGTTGTAATTATTGACGAGCATGATAATTTCACTGCTATGGACTTTTCTGATAGTTGGCTTATTGATACTATCTCGCCGGTTATAGAAGATACAGCCGAGGTAAAGCTTGGCTACAGCAAAACCCGTATCTTCCTGCAGGTTACCGATGCAAATACCGCTCTGGAAAATGTCATCACCGCAATAAGCCCCAGCGGACTTTTGCAGATAGCATCTACAGATCCGATCTATGGCGTGGGAGGTACATCTGGAACCGACTACACCGGCTGGTATTATTATGATTACACCACCAACGAAACAGTGAACTTCAAGTTTCGTGATACCTCATATAATACAGCTAGCAAATCCATTACCATCAGTGATCTGGATATTAGCGCACCCAAATCAACAGTGGCCTGGTGGTCGCCATCGGCAAGCAATGATCCGAAGATTGCGCCAACTGCAAAAACTAACCGTAATGTAAGTGTCGGTCTGGAATTTGATAAAACAATCAGGGATTTAACCCTAACCTTTGATAACGGAACGGATTATGTAGATTCAATTGAATTTGGCAGTGAGCCGGCAACCGTTAGTTCCCTTTCGCCAACCTCGGCAGTAATAACCTTTACCTCGGGAGCCAGCATTCGTGCTACCTACACCTCTCTAAACGGTATGACAGGCACCCGCGACCTTACACTTGGCGAGGTGATTGATAAAGCTCCTCCCGTCATCGATGTCATTATAACGAATGATGAACCTACAAAGACCAAGGCCACCATTACCCTCCGTCCCGAGGAAGATGTGCGCGATAAATTTAATAAAGTGCATCAAGCCGGTACCAGCATGGAACATACCATTTTCACCCGTGGAACTTACTACTATACCTTCACCGATGATGCCGGAAACATTACCACGGTTGCACCAGCAATTGAGAATATTGACGAAATGGCTCCAGCAATCATCTTTAATGATCTACCCGATCCAAGTGATCCCAACTACTACACCAAGGAAGATGTCTCGTTTCAAGCCGCCATGAATGAACCGGGTAGTATCTACGTCGATGGAGAACTCCTGACGGATAAGGCTCAAGGTCCCGTCGACAGCAATTCAAACGGTGAAATTGAGATAGATGAATGGAACTGGCACAACATCACCGTTTCTTGTAACGGAAGTTACGGAATAACCGCCATAGACGTAGCCGGTCGTAAAACCACTTCCTATGTAAGTATCGATTGTTTTGACAATACCGCTCCGATCATTACCCTTTCACCGTCTCCTCTTCGTATACGCCAGGGAACTCTACTGAGTGAATTAACCAATAATGTTCTGTTAAATGGGGTCGCCGTCTCGGACAATGTTTCCCCACTCTCCAAAATAACGTTTACCGTGAATCACACACTCACACAGAACGACCTGAACACGTTAGGCGTTTATGAGGTCGAGATAACCGCAACCGATGAAGCGGGCAACAGCACGACCGCTACACGCTATCTCAAGGTCTACGCAAAAAATGAACTCGATGTAAAAATCAATGGTATTAAAGCTGATCATGGCGGTACCACTGGCGTTAGCGGAACTGCCGTCAACATTGAGGTGGATCTGCCACCCTCTTTCAAAGGGGAGCCTTATACCGTCTTTTACAGAGAGGGCCTTAAGACGGCCGGGCAGATGAAAAACAACGCAACCGTCCTTGCTCCCGCTGCCGGTTTAACAGACAGCTATACCTTCACCGCCTCTGCCGGCGGCTTCTATACAATTTATATTGTCCGGCAAGATAGAGAAGCATTCCTTACCAAAATTTATGTGCAACAATAAAGGAGGTGTGCCACGATGAAAAAAATAGTAAAGAAAATTATTTGCCTTACGCTGGCCTTGGCCATTTTATTCCCAATTCTTCCCGTATCATCACTATTGGCCGCTAATAGCCCTTCTGCTACCTATACCCTCTCCAATGACAACATTAAGGTAACAGTATCGGGAGATAACGGTGGCTTTGTCGTCCGTACTGTAGATGGAGATGCTTTAAAAAAGGATGACAACAACAAAAATCTGCTCTATCACAACGGGCTTTATGACACATCTTTTACCTCATTTCGTGTAGACTATGGTTCCGGCAAAGTCAAAGATTATCTCTTTGGCGGTGATTACGGTTTTCTAGGTCTTAACAGCAGTGAGGTGACAGTGACACAGGATGATATGGGCATAACCGCAGTCTGGACGGTAGACAAAATCACCTTTACCCAACGCCTTGAACTGTCCACCGGTGGTTCGCAGGAACATGGCATGGTTTCGGTTAAATACAGTGCCAAAAATTCAGGCAGTTCTGATGTTAGTATCAAAGCTCGTGTCCTTCTGGATACCGCTCTGGGTAATCAGGATTATGGTTATTATCAGCTGATGCTGGGGGGAAAAACACCCCTTACCGTAGAGTCCGAGCGTATAATCACAAGCTTGGACGGTATTCCGAGCTCACTATATGCAACCGATGATCTGATGCTACCGGCAATCACCGCATACACCGTCAATCCCACCAGTAGTATCCCGTATCAGATCGCCTTCGGTCATTGGAACAATCTGGCGTCAACCCTGTTTGACTTCACACCTGATAGTACCATGACCTTTACCAACCTTTACAATGCGGATTACCTTACAGCTGACAGTGCATACGCTTTGTATTATGATTTGGGCAGTATCGCCCCCGCAGCTGAAGCTAAAAGCATCTCCACGTATTATGGTGTATACTCTAACGCGAGTGTCGCGGCCACTAACAGCGTCTCCCTTAATGTAGTGGCTCCCACCGCGCTTACACTGTCCAGTGACAGGAAGACATATGAAAAGGCAAGAGGTGCCGTTGGCGAGGCTACCTTCTCCATAGATGTGGCTATGGAAAATTTCATCAGTAATAACGCAATCGATATCAGCCGGGTTGCCCTGGCGGCTTATACCTCCAATGGGATCACTCCTATGAACAGTTTGGGGGAGGAGCTTACCCCCACGCCCACCTATGAGAACCCTTACCATATCACCTTAATGGATGTGGTCAAAGGAGATATCCGCAATGAAACCTTCCAGTTCAAAGCTGATGTTAACTCGTCAGCAACCTATCGTAAGGTGGAGTTTCGCGCCTATGACATCTCTACCCATACTGATTTCACTGAGCAGAACATGATCGGCTCGACAAGCCTTTATATACTTTGCCCGGGCGGAGACGGTGAGCTTCCCACAGTAACCTTTACGGGTGCCGATCCCACTATTTTATATTACAAAGGCACCAATCACTATATCGTTACGGGAACAAATTTTAAGATGCTGGAAGTCACAGATAGGTATAACCTCATGCTTAAGTCCACCGAACCAAACGGTAAAACCTACGACATTCCATCTGCTAACATCTTCTTCCCCGAAGGGCCTGCAGGCAATATTATGGATATTGTTCTTGACGGTGAGTACGCGTTAGGCAGCTACAACCTGTATGTGGAATGGACCCAAGTCGCTGTAGAGGACGGCATTGTCACCAAGGAGACCAAAAGTCAGACCGCACCGGCATTAAATATCACCTTTACTGATGACACCTCCTATAAAAATGACAGTTATGGGATCCTGATCGTCTATCAGGACAAAAGCCCTGCACCCAATCAGAAATATTACATCAAGAGCTTTCGTGGTGAATCTCAGTATAATGCATTTAAAAACGCTGCCAACCCTGAGTATTCGGAGATTCTTCTGGAATTTCGCGGTGAATTTGTCGTTGATACCTATGTTAGCGGCAGCCCGACAAGCTGGACCGCAACTTCTCTTTCGGCCGGCAGTAATGTGGTCTCGTTGAATAACTGTATTGATTTTGAAAACGGTGTACTGCAGGTTCACTATGCGAATAACTTAACTAACAGCGGCAGTATCCAGGTGGATTTTGACGGCTCTCTATATACCTCAGACGCCCGCACCTCCATTTGGACAGGTAAAGCCGCTCTCACCGAGATTGAAAATGGTGAAGAATACAGCCTGATGCGCTATGATCAAAATGGTACTCGGGACCCCAACTTTAAAGACAATACGATCACACTTGTTTGGCCCGCACTATTAAGCATTGCGCAAAAACTATGCGGTCTGGTTTTCAACTTTACTTATGGTGAGTTGGGTGTCATGAAAGACGATAAGGGGAAAGAAATCGGGCGTGTTCTTGCTTTTACGGCAAATATGAAACTGGACTTTTTAATTCCTGAAGGCGTAATGGCTGAGGGCATCGAAGAGGACAGCACCTGGAAGAGAATTAAGAGCGCCTTTGATATGAAAGCTCTTTTTAAAGAATATGATTACAGGGATTTGCGTACACGGATGGCTTCTATTGTAGCAGAATCAGCTAATACCGATGAAGAGAAAGATGCTTTGGAAGAAGCCAGCGGGCAGCTCAGTGTGATGGTAAAAGATATCCTCTTTGGATGCGGCAAAGGCTTTATCGGCTTTAACACAGCGGTGAATCTTACTCTTCCGGCCTACACCGAATCCATGCCCAAAATGAAATGCAAGCTGTCCATTAATACCATCGGCAATTGGTCTTTTGGTGCCGAAGGCAGTGCCAAGTTCAGTAATATGATTGAGCTTGAATTTGAAATAGATATTAAAAGTTATAACAACATACCGGTTCCCGACAAGCTTTATTTTTACGTAAGCGGCTTTGAACCCGGGATTAATGTTGACGGCTTTGGCGTTATCTGGCTTACCGGAGGTGGCGGTGGCATCGACAACCTTTATGATACAATTTTTGTAAGTAATACGTTGCCTCCTCTGAAATTGCTTCTTTCGGTCAGTTTTGATATTCTGAAGGTTCTTTCAGCACGTGCCGATCTCGGCCTTAGCCTGCGGGGACTATCATGTTCTGTCAGCGATGTCAAGATAAAATACACCAATATTAAGGTGCTGAACAAAGCAAAATTGCAGTTTGACTGGTACCCTGATTGGTATTTCTTGATCGCTTTAAACATGGATTTTTGGGGAGGATGCATTAATGGCTCCGGCTATATTGTCGTCATCGATAATGACACCTATCAGGGCTTTGTGGAATTCTTTGTGCGAACCAAGGTCAAAATACCTGAAAAGGTACCCATTGTGGGCGGCATTGAGGCAGGCGGCGTCGATATGGGCGCCAACAACGAAAAATTATGGGGTCTGGCTAACATCATCGGTATAGATTTTGGGATCGTCTACTACTGGGGCGGCGAGCTTGATTGGGGTACCGGTAAAGACTCCGCCCAGCCGACCTTCCCCAGTCTTTTGGGATATGATGCGCCGGTTCCGGTATATTATGACGAGGAAACGGGTGAAACGCTTTATATGTGTGTGGGCACCAACCTTTCTGTAGCGGCTACGGCCGAAATTGCGGAGAAGACAGCGGTGGCTCCGCGGCTCCTTGGTGCGGGCGCCACAGTCACCTCCAATCTATCACGTACTGTCCATACCGTGAATATGGGTACTTATGCTGATACGGGTGAGGTATTCACCATCACCTTTGACGCCGCAAACATGAACGATGCAAAAACTAAAGCTAATACCATCACCATGAGTGTGAAAGGCGAAAGCTATACTCCCACACATTACGATACCACTGTTAATGCCGACAACTCCGAGGCAAACGCCAACCTGACCTATGATGAGGATACGGGCAACGCCACTTTAGCGATATTTGTCACAGACCCGTCACATTTTAGCCCCAACACATGGAATATTACTACCCCGATATCCGCCGATATTGTAATTTATAGTGTGGCCGCAGTTCCTAAAGTAACGACTGTAAACGCAGACCTTAGCGAAAATAATGTTACCGTGAGTTGGAGCGGCAATGAACTTGATAAGCTCGATCAGCTTGATTTTTATCTAACAACTGATGATGGAACAGGTGCCGATATTTCAGATATGGGCATCCTTATTGCCAGCTATAAAAAAACAGCGGACATCATTAGTTCATCTCAAACCATCGCCCTTCCCGAATTTCTCCAGACAGGCACCTACTACATTAAGGCCATCTACAAAAAGGAAGGGTTGGTGAACGGAAGCATAACCGGTAACAGCATCGCCTACACCAACCAAAACCAGCCGGAGGACCCAGCTGATATTTCCGTTGACGCTTCAGGTGACTTAAAGTTCACTGTAAACGTCGGCAACAGTACCAATACTGATTATGACGGCTATATTGTAAATATCTATAATGATGATGGCACCATTACCGACATCAATAATGTCGTCTTTACACGGGATGATACAACGCCGCTCACCGATATGGTTGTGGGTGGTAGTTATACAGCTCTGGGGCGGGACGAATACGGCAACCCCATTACCGCAACCCATGGTCTTTCCGGCGGGGAAAGCTATAAAATAGGTGTTACGGCTTATCAGAACATCCTGGACACAGACGGTAACATCTCCTGCAGTGTCTTTAGTACTGAAACACTGTCTAACTTATGTTATCTAGAGCAACCGACTCCGAGTACAATCACACTTACAAGCAGTACCACAAGCCAATCCCTGGCTCGCAACGAGTATGCCACTGATGCTAACGGTGCCTGGTGCCCAACAACTAACTATTATGACACCTTCGCCACCCATGACCTATCCTTTACCGCCACTTCCAATAGTGAAGCAATCACTGCTAAATGGGACATTGACGGCAGCTATGGAAATACTTTAACGGGAATTTACGGTGATCTGAATGATGCGTCTACAAGCCACAGTCTTTCGCTTACCGGTCTTTCCGATGGCGACCACACCCTAACCGTATGGGGCACTGATGCCACAGGAGACAGCTTCAATGTGCAGAAAACATTTACAGTAGATACTACTGCCCCAAGACTTCTTATCAGTGCACCGTTAAACGGAGGTTACTTTACCGAGGATGGAATACTGACTGTTACCGGGGTAACTGATTCCGAAGCACTCCTCACGATCACGGTGGATGGAAATACAATATGCAATAAACAGCTGATTACCGGCCTGTGCACACCACGGATAGATGGTACCTTTAGCTTTACAGTATTGGTGCCACAAGGTGTTTCCTCCCATCAAGTGACGATCACAGCAGAAGATGCCACAGGCAATGCCGTAACTCATAAGGTCAAGATCAAAAACCAGGGTCTTGCGAACATCAAAAGCCTTGATCTTTATATGAACAACGCATCAACGGGCACACCTGTGCTTTACTCTAATACCAACCTGCCGGTTGCCGCTTCGGGCAACACCACCGCCAATTTTAGCCTGGTGGCTAATACCCAGAATAGCAATCAGATCGTCCTCAACGACGAATCTTTGGTCGCATGGACAGCTTCTGCCGTCCAAGGCACCAGTTCCATAACTGATACCGGTACGCTCTCCGTCTCTCCCGGAAGTATCGGTTGTGTGGTAGGTGGCTATCGCGTCGCCGCAAATGCCTCCATGACCGCTGCCGCTACTTTTGGAGCGGAGAAATACAGCCACCCGTGCAGTGTTGTGACTGCTCACAGTATCGGCGGTATAGTATCCGGAGCCGGAGAGTATACGGCAGGAAAGATTGTAACCATAACGGCGACACCACTTCCGGGATATGTGTTTGAGCGTTGGGTCATCTCAGGCCTCACCGCACCAGATCTAACGCAGAGCACCTTAACTTTTACCATGCCACCTCGCAATGTTACGATGATGGCATACTTCCGTAGTCTAAATACAACCGGGGGTGGAAGCGAATCAGATGGAAGCAAGCCAAGTGATAATTTACAGATAGTCCCCGAGCGAAGCATAAGTGGCAAGTCCGGGGAAATAATCACTGTGCCTATCCCCGCCGGAGTGAATGGCAATACTTATGTGCCACACTATTACAACAGTGCCGGCTTACTAGTTCCGGTACCTTTCAGTATATGGAAAGATGATCAGCTTACCTTCCGCTCACCCAAAAACAATATCTATTATTTTGTAGAAACAAATGTTACTTTTAATGACGTTACCACTGATTACTGGGCAGCAAATAACATTGATTTTTGTGCGGCCAGAGGATTGTTTTGTGGTATTGGGGATGGGCAATTTGCGCCCATGGACTCCATGACGCGCGCAATGTTTGTTACAGTTCTATGGCGGCTTGCAGGTTCGCCGCCTCCCGAAACTAGCTCATCCTTCCAAGATGTCTCAGAAAAAGATTGGTATACTAAAGCAGTGGCCTGGGCAAGTACGAATAACATTATTAGAGGTTACGGGAACGAACTTTTCGGCCCTAATGATGGCGTAACACGTGAACAGATGTGTGCTATTTTACTGCGCTATTTGCAACATTCCGGTTATGAGCTAGATACCGTCAACACGCTTCCTCCTTTTGCTGATAACGCAACAATTAGCCAATGGGCGATGGAATCAGTGACCTACTGCCAGCAGGCAAGACTGGTTGGCGGTAAAGGCAATGGTATCTTTGATCCGTTAGCTAACTCTACACGTGCTGAAATCTGTGCTGTCTTCCACAGGCTCATATCATCCATCCTTGGAGGATAAAACTAATGTTAAGAAAATTGGCGACTCTTTTCCTAATTCTGGGCATCCTTTGTGGCGTTCCTTTCACCACCTCTGCAGTAAATGCGGAGGCGGTGAAAATCGCCCTTATTGACACCGGTATCGATTTAGATAAACAACTTTTGAACAGGGAACGTATCCTTGATGGCACAAATTATATCTTTCCGGGTTCCACCTGCGACGATCTGGTGGGTCATGGTACTCGTGTCGCTAGTATTATCCTGGGCACAACCGACGGTACCATTCCCGGTTCTGCACCGGAGGCCGTACTTGTTCCCCTTGTTTTCTTAAGTAAATATCCATCCGGTGTTGTGAATAACGGTGGCGTTGCCACAATCTGTACGGCAATTTATGATGCGATTGATCTTTGGGATTGCCGGATTATTAATCTAAGCCTCGGCGTTACTGCTAGTGACCCTGCTTTAGAGAAAGCTATTTCCTATGCCGAAGAAAAAAATGTCATCGTTATCTCTGCGGTAGGAAATGACAATCTGATCGCACCTAATCATGTATACTATCCTGCCGCCTATGCTTCTGTTGTTGGCGTAGGTGTTGCTGATGGGCTTGGGGCGGCAGACTTTTCGCAACGTGGAGAAAGTGTGATGGTATTGGCGGGTAGCCGCGATGAAACTGTGCTGTCTATTAAAAACTGGCCCGACTACGAAACAGTAAGCGGCAGCTCCTATACTACAGCTTATGTAACAGGACTAGCCGCTACACTTTTAGCACAATGGCCTGACCTAACCCCCGAAGATTTTCGCCAAATCTTAAGGCACAGCTGCAAAAAGATGGGAAATGCAGGCTATGATACAGACACAGGCTGGGGCGTACTAGATACAGAATATGCCAAGGGGATGGGGCTGTTGGCACATCTGCTTACCAAGGTTGCCGGGCGTGTCAAGGGAACAGGGTTGTTGACACATTTACTTATCCCTTGTCACCTCTATTGATTCCGGTAGTTTGGTACTATCAGACATTCTTGACTTTCGCTTCAAAATTATGCTGTTGGCTACATGCCCCAGGTAAAATCCAGATGGCATTAAAACCCAGAACATCTTATTATCGTCGCTGAACCTGTGAATGCAGCCAAAGCTGGGAATAAAGAAGCAGCAACAGATGCTGAAAAAAGGTGGTTTGCTAATGCAGATGAAATCGAGAAGCAAGCTCTCAGCATGGCTGATATGATGACTAAAGGCATTGTGAGACAATTCCCCTGCAAATTTATAGGAAAAATATTTAGACACGTTAACCATTTGATTAACGTGTCTTGTTTCTTAATGCGTACCTTTTATATCTCTCTCCATTTAATGCTCTTTTTGTGCTCTTACAAAGGCTGCAAAGTCCATCTCATTTCCTGAAATAATTGTCTTGCCGGAAAATCTGTACATCAAAGTATAATCTTTACTTCTTGCCAGTTCAGGATGACAGGGGATATATACGAGTTCAATTTTAGTTACTGTCGATTTATCAGCCGCAAATCTGTCTCCATAAGAATAGCCGAACAAATTATCGATGGTCATGATATAATCATTTTCCAATAACATTTGTTTAGCCTCTTGCGGAGATATCAATTTCATTTTTTCCCCCATAGCTTCCATAGGCATCTTACTATCTACTGACCACAGTGTACCGTCCTTGTATAGACTGATCACAATATAAGATACATAACCGGGGAAACTGGGAGTAACTACCGGTATTCCCTCATAAATGAAGGGGAATCCTATCGTATAAAATTCTTCTCCACCCGTAGGAAGTATCCACGGTTTTCCCAGAGTCCCGGGAACGACCGGGATGTCGTTGGCAATCTTTTGCGCAATTTGTACGGCTTTTTCTTCAGATAGTTGTTTTGTTGTGGTATGCGTTTGCCCGCGATAAAGCCAGCCATAGTCATAAGAAGTGTAGTGAAGCTCTTCCCCTTTTGTGCCATTTATTGAGTTTTCCTCTTGACTTTTTTTCTCTATACCAAAGAATGAAGCAAGGCTTTCAAGTTCTGCTTGAGTTAAGCCCTGTTGTCTTTCCGCTATTAAATTGCCCTTTTTTCGATACTCTGGAAGCTTTGTTTTGATTGCAAAATTTGCTGCATTTTTCATTGCAGGTTTTTTTAGGAGAGGAATAGAGGCGGTAAAATCTTGGGTTGTCTCTTGTGAGGTAAACTTCCCCGCAAAGATACAGGTAGGGACAAGATAAGGAGTATAATCGATGCCGTAAGCCAATTGATGGCCAATCTCTACATCTTCAATCGAGGCAACACCTTTTTCGCCCCAATACCTTTTAACATTAAACCTTCCCTCGCCGCGATTTAAGGCCTCTATGGCTTCAGTGTAATCAGCTAGAGGGATTTCAGAAGTTTCTTTTAGCTCCGGCCAGTTATAGGAAGCATTTATTACTTGGCCCTCAGTACCTATAAATATCCGAATCCGCCTGCCTGTTTCAACTGATTTGTTTGCATCCGGACTAGATTCAGGGATAAACACAACGTTAAACCCCAAAGCCACAGGAATATCACTATTTCTTGTATCTTCGACGGTCATTTTATACTTCTCATGGGGAAGCTGCTCCAACTTTTTTAACCATTCTTCAGCTATCGCTTTGGCCATTTCTTGATCAATTTTTTGGTCATCTTCCACATTTTCTTTGACCTTGCCCTCTTCTAAATCACTATCCAGCTCATCAAGTTCATAGTCCCTATATTCATACTCCCAGACCCCACTTTTGGGCCAGACCATAAGATAATGCTTCCCACTTATTATTGAAAAAAATTGACTTACTGATTCCTGCGACTCTTTACCCATTACCTCCGGGTTTTTCATGCCCATGTTTTTTGCCATACGGAGATAATCATCAACTGTAGTGAGCTTGCTTTGCAAACGGAATATCTGACCTTTTGGCGGTGCAGTAGGCAAAGCCTCTTTAACTTCAAACCTCACATCCCTAAGGGTATTAAACCCTGCATCAAGAGCTAAATCACTGCCTCCAAGAGCAAATACCTGTGTTGGAGAAAGCAGTGAGCTCATTTCGACATCATTGGTTTCTCTTAAAGGTAAAAAAGTAATCACCAGTAAAACAGCTACAGCGATGGCCCCCCACTTCATGTACAGGCCTTTCTTCTTGCACTTCGCAGTACCAGTATTATAAGTTTTATTTGCCTTTACGGGATTTGTTTCATTGTATTTGAATTTTAGATCTTCCCAAAGCTTATTTTTAAACTCTTCGTCCACATGGACATCTGTTAAATTACTCAATCTCCTACCTATATCAAGTTCCAGCTCTAAAAAATCCTTTTTCTGATTATCCATTACCTTGCGCCATCCTTTCTTTCATATTTTTTAGTCCTCTATAAGCCAGCTGTTTAACAGCACCTTCAGACTTCCCCATGATTTCCGCCACTTGACAAATACTTAAATCCTGGACATATCTCAAAAGCAATACCTGTTGCTGCTCTGCGGAAAGTTGGTAAAACGTTTGTAAGATTATCAGCTTATCGTCAATCTTTTCAGAAAAATCAACATCATTATTGTCAAAATAACAAGGCAAAGCACATTCGGCACGAGAGCTTTTGCGCCAATTATCGATGATGATATTAGAACACACCTTATACAGCCAATTCTTGAAGGAAATATTTTTTATTTCTCCCTTTTTTAAATGTTCCAGTGCCTTTATAAATGTGAAAGATACAACATCCTCGGCTTCCTGTTTACTTCCGGTTCGATAAAATGCATAGTTATAGAGTTTTGGCAGGTAGAACTGGTACAGTCTGCTAAATGCCGCTATTTCAATTTGGGCCTGTTTTACCAGATGTAGTTCCTGCTCACTCGTCAAAACCTCCACATATGTTCACCCTCTCTTTTTCTCCATTATTATACTCTTCATTTATATAAACGCATGAGATACACAAAAAGTTATGCATAACTTTTTTGATATTCTATTTCCTACGTATCGTACTTAATATTTAATTACAATAAAACAATTTGCCCCATACCTCTTCCGTACGATCGCCATTTTATTCAACCAGCCTTTCGCTGTTTTTTCGGAATTCGACGTTCGCAGGAACATGTCAACCTGTTGTTAGAAATAAACGCCTGCACGAGCAGAAACAGAAGGCTCAGGTTGAAAATGCAGGACGTGATGAACTGCGAAAACGGATAGCCGATATGAGCATATTCCTTCATGAATAGCCCGCCACCATTACTGAATACGATGAGCAGCTGGTCAGGCGGCTGATTGAAAAAGTAATTGTTTACGAGGACAAATTCATTGTGGAATTCAAGTCCAGTGTGAAGGTGGATGTGGAAGAATAACGAGATAAAAGAAGCAAGGCACTCTACGAAATAACAACGTAGGTACCTTGTCTGTTCTGTTTAAGTTTACAGGAAAATGCTATCTACTGTTCGAATGTCGTATTTTCATATACTGTTATCCCAAGCACCTTAATTACAATACCAGTATCATATCCATCAGTACCTCTAAGCGCATGATAATCCGTTATGCTGTACAAGATTGCTTGGTATTTAACAGTTCCGCCATCCTTAAAGCGCAGTGGAATTGGAACCAGCAAAATTAAGGTTATAATAATAATGGCGATTCTAATTACCTTTTTCTTCAATATTCCCCCCCTTTGTATTAAGCTTCTGTTCTTTCAATATTACTGAATTCAAGGTTTGTATTTCGGATCACTCATAGAAAATTCAATTTCACCTTTGGAATTGGTAAGCGTAGCGTCTGTAATACCATTTTTCTTCAAATGATTATATAAATTATCATACAGCAGGGTGCGAATATCATCATAGTCTGTGTAATGCTTGAAAATTTTATCTGCAAGACCTTTGATTTCTTTCCCGGATACTGGCAACATGCAATATTCCCTGATGGATGGACCAAATTCCGATCCGTCTCGTGCTTGCTCGTATTTTTCAAGGACATACCTGCCGTTATCATCTTTGCGATATGTAATTGCGGCTGGAATGATGCTGCCTCCTTCTTGCGATAAAGTATTACCATAAAGCTTATACCGTGCACTATAAGTGGTCACGAAGACCTTTAGCAGATCTTCTTCCTCATAGTTTCCGAATACCTTTGGGGCAACAATTATAAAACCACCTCTTTTATTAGACGCTGAATCCATTTCTATTTCAGTATCATAGACAAGTTTTTCAATTGTGTCCTGACCGTCATACTCAAAATGTGGAAGTCTAATTTCCTGGCGGATGGACAGGGCATCGTACCATTCCTGTGGAGAGAGTGATTCGTCGGTTACGTTATTTCGCTTCCCTAAAAGCTCCTTGCACAACCTCATCATTATTTGCCCTCGCAAACCTTCAGCGTTGCCGACTTCGAACTGGGTCAGCATGTATTGCAGAGCTTCTTCACCGCCATACTTAAAGAAGTATTCATATTCGTTCTTATGAGCATTAATATAATCCTGCGGATTGGAAGAAGTTTTTGGCGAGGACATAATAATATCCAGTTTACTTTCAACTTCAAATCCGATTTGTTCTTTCATCTGCTTGTTTCCGACATCTGTGAAGATGGTAATGATTTCTTTCATAGTATTAAAGGCAATTTTATTGATATGATCATAAGGTTTATCAATATAGTAATTTTCATTCTCTGAATAGAGAAAATAGGAATTGTAAGTTTTATCTCCACTTATTTCAATCCGTATATAATCACTAACAGGAGGAATATCGTTCTGAGTTGAATCTAAAAACAGGGATGGGCGATGCTTTTCACCATTTTGCATAAGGACTGCCATCCGCATAATTGTTTTATCGTCGGTAATAGTAATAGAAGCATTATCACTGCCATTCTCATGCTCGGTAAATGTTATACTCTGAACCAAGGGATAGCCCATTTCAGCCATAGCCGCCAAAGCTGAATAATCTTCTTCAGGAATTTTGTAATACCGGTATTCTTTTTGATATAAGGTCATGGCCAAGGTAGGCTCAGATTCAAAAAAACGAATTTCATTCCCTGTTTCATCATCCACATGAATAGTGATAGAAGGAGAAAGCTCATAAGGTGAGGAAACATTTTTTCTTTTCCAGTCGTTTTCAGCTATGTCCAGCCATTTTGCAAGTTCTATACCGGAAACAAAAGTATTGCCATAATCGGTTGATTTAATCTCTATCTGTTCCTGTTCTCCAATTGTAGACAGCATACTTTTAGGATTAAGAAAAGATAAATCCGGTTCACTGATTGTGGGATTTGATAATAGTGCAATTCCGACACTAATAACGATGATTACTGAAGCAGTTACCACCCAAAAAACAGGCTTCTTATAATTCAAAACATTCTTAATCCGCGCCTTTACATGACTTTCGCCGAATGCCAGAGGATTGGCTGCAAAAAGTCCGTTGCTTTTTACTGAAAGTGTAAGCAGTGAATTGGAATAACCGCACTTGGCATCATAACTCATCTTTTGCAGAACGCTTTCATCACAAGACATTTCCATGTCCCGGCTCATGAGTGCAAAAGACAACCACATAAGCGGATTAAACCAGTGAAGAATTAGGGCGAAAAAGACAAAGGGCTTAATGAGATAGTCCTTTCTTCGGATGTGTGTTCGTTCGTGCTCCAATATATAGGAGAGATCAGCTTCTCTGACGCCAACAGGCACGTATATTTTCGGATGAATAAACCCACATACAAACGCTGTACCGATTCGATCAGACTCGTAAACATTATCTTTAACCAGAGTAGCGGTTAAAAGCTTTCTCTTTATTTTTATATATGAGATTACACTGTACAAAAGCAGAACAACAATACCTGCAATCCAGATAAGGCTTAAAACATCCATCCATATCTGCATAGGGTTTGCACTTGCGATTGGTGTAGCCTGAGGCAAGGATGAATTCACAGCACTGTCTAAGCTACCTATACCGGATTGAACAGTTGGTGTTTGAATAAAACCTATATTATTAGGCACATATTCCAGCAGACCCGCATTGTTCTGAAGATTCACATTCAGTAGCCCTAAAAAGCTATATGCTGTAGTAAAAGATAAGGGGCAAAGGAGCCGAAACAACACCACCGCCCATAAGGAATAGGAGAAGAACTTTGGGGCTTTCCTTAAAAGCAGGCGGACAAGAATCACCCCGACAGCCACATAGGATGCAGTAATGCTCATGTTCAGAATGGTTGTAAACACTCCTTGCAGGTTACTCATTTTACCGCCTCCTCAATAATCTGCTTCAGCTCATCAGCCTCCTGTGCGGTAATCTTTCGCGAGCCAAGAAAAGACGTTAGAAATTTGGGAAGAGAACCATCGAATGATTTTTCTATTACTGCATTACTCTCGTACTTTTGCACATCCTTTCGTTTGACAAGTGCGGTTACCACTGCATCCTGATTTTGCAGTATTCCCCGATCGCAGAGCTTTTTTAACACTGTATAAGTGGTAGATTTCTTCCATCCGAGTTTATCAGCACACAGTCGTACAAGCTCTGTCGAATTGATTGGCTCGTAGTCCCAGATAAGACTTGTAAATTTATACTCAGCGTCATACAGTTTGAATTTTTCCATATATCTCAACCTCCTAAGGTCTATTTGGATAAACCATACTTCGAGTCTATCGCAATAGACCCTATTCGTCAATAGTTTCTTTTACCGCAACATCTAACCTGCTCTGTCAGCAAACACCGACATCTAATCTGCTCTGTCGCACTCAAAATCACTTGCTTTGACTTGTTTCCACGAACCGATAAAAAAGGGATCTCGAAGTTACAGTTTAGAACATGTAAATCTCCAAAACCCCTTATTTACTAAGCTTTTTTACGCACTTGTTTGTCTGCTTTTGTTATCAATGTTACCGTCTCAACGTGGCTCGTCTGGATTTTATTAATTACAACAATCGCACATTTCAACCTGTTGGTTCGGTAGATACAGTCCACACTTTTTGCCTGTTCGGTAAATACAGTCGACCAATAATGCCCGTTTGGTAGAACGGTCAGCGATAAATTTGAATTTGTATTAATATAGTTTTTTACTTTTATTTCTCACTTAATTAATATATTTAGTAATTGGAACTGTTTTTCCGCTAACAATCAGATTTCCTTGACTGAAAGCTGCCAGAACTTGATACGAACTTTCATCCAAAAGGGTTCTGTTCTTTTCTTCAAGCATAAGACTAATCTGGTTCATTACTTCTTTTGTCCCTAATTCCTCCAACTGTTTCTTCGATGCCTCAAGCTTTTCCGTAAAATGTACACATAGCAATCGAAAGATTTTTCCGTTCATATAAGTGGGAACGCTTGTATTTGCTGTGCCCTGAAACCGTTCATGAAGTTAAATCACTCACTAAAGAATACATAGAAACATACAATTACAAAAGAGGCCATCAAAGTTACAACTACCGTACACCAGCCGATGTGTACTATGGACATCAGCCACTTGCAGCCTAATATTTTATCACGAAAGGAGACTTATCTTAGAAAATCGAATTTCGTGTCTTGACAAGCGTGCACATTATAGTTCTTTTTAATTATTCCATAGGTTATACCAATAATTGAAGCTATTACAATTAAAATACCAAGTGCCATAATCTTCATCTCCATAAGCGAATGCATATTGATGTCGCCTAAACAAAATACGCAGCATCACTGAAAAGCTCAATCGAGCTTCTCATGTTTTGTGCTATGATGCATTTCGTTTCTTTTTTTCCAGTTGATCAGAAATAGAACACCTATTATAAATGCCGGCCCCGCAATAGTTAGGCTCCATGTTATAGCAAGATACCACGGTAATCCCGAATTGACCGCCCCAAAAACCACAAATCCAATATATAAAAGACCAGCACCAAAGTAGCTTACTGCGCCTACTATTTCCTTCCTCCAAGCTATTATTAACAAGACGGCCATAATGATGGAGGGAATATTGTGCATAAGCAAACCAATCAAGATTTCTCCTATGCTTTTTCCTTGCTCAAACACGTCAAGCGAAAACAAAGTCAGAAAACAAATGAACAAAATTGATAGAATCCTTGGTGCCCAATACAATACTTTCTCTGTTTTCTTCATTTTTCTCCCTTTCAAATCCAACACTTATAGCACAATACGGTTTATCGTAAACGCTTTAAGGCCGAATAAATAACTGTACCGGCAAAGGCGCATACCAGCAGTGCATAAACGCCGATGGTACCGAACATTAAATCGAAACTTCCATTTCCAATACTGATTAATATATAATACAGCGCAAGGATACATGTCCAGATAATTCCTCTCCGCAAGGCATCCTTTCTGCTTTTTGTTTTTAGTAGCCAGGTAAAAGCATAAGTAATAAGTGCTACAGGCAGAGCGGTTAAAAGTAATTCCCTGTTTATTAAAAACGCCCATCTGGCTCTGTTGCTTTCACTCGCGACCTCGGTAAACGGAATGGTAACAATGAACTCAAAAATTAGAGTAACCATTATAATTAAAACGCCAAACAATAAATCTTTAATGACTTTTTTCATAACTTCTCTCCAATCCATCTCAATTATAACATCTAACCTGACCACACAACCTCATCAAATCCAAAAAACATCTAAATCGACCACTCGTCAAACACTGACATCTAAATCGCTCTGTCACTTACAAAATCATGGCTTTGGACTTGTTCCTACGAACCGATATTTTCACGATTTTTACTCATCGGATTTTTACTCTCAAACCTCGAAAAGCCCTTATTTCAAGCCTTTTTCACACACTCATTCTTTCACCCTCGTTATCAATACTACCGTCTCAACGTGTGTCGTCTTTGGTATAAGAACACGCTTTATCTTTACTTGTCGGAGGTTGTATCCCTGCTCTATATATGAAGGTTATTTTGTGTGGGTCAACCGTTCCGTCTTCTATGCGTTCCCCGATTACAGCATGGTCTATTAAAACTTCAAATACTGCCCGGTCAAATTCCTGTAGCTTAGCATTAGACTCTAAGACAGCTTTATAGTCGTTAATCTGTTGTTTCAATGTCTTTTCGTCAGTGGTTGTTTCCTGCAATGCTTTCTGTTCGTCATATAAAGGTTGTAAGTCTTCTTCTATTTCTGATTTCTTCTCTGTATAGGCTGACTGTGTTATTGTTCCGTCCAATAAATAATCTAATAGCTTTTCCAGTTTCAACTCGTAACTTTTTATTTTCTTATTGATTTTAGTCAGTTGTTTTCCAGTACCTGTTGTTAGCAGGCTGTCTTCAAGGCGTGTTAAGAACTCAGATAAAACCTCACTGTTATCTCCTGACAATAGATTATAACTCTGTACGAAGGCGTCCTCTACTGTTGTTTCGTCGATAGACTTGCACTCAGGGCAATACTGCTTACCTTTCTTAGTGTAAGTTACGCAGTGCCAGACCCACTTTTGGTATGCCGTACCACTATGATGACTCCTTCTTGATAAGTTACTACCACAAAACCCACACTTTAACATACAGCTAAAAGCGTATTTTCGGCTATACTTATTACGGTTTTTGTCCGTAGGCTTAGTCTTACCCTCGTTTCTTTTATTACGAATTGCTTGAGCTTTTTCAAAGGTCTCAAGGTCTATTATAGCTGGGAAGGCATTTTCCTTAACATACATACGAGCTTCACCCCTATTTTCAAGCCGCCGTTGCGATATAGGGTCCAAAGTTACAGTCTTACCTTGACGCAGTTCCCCTATGTACTTCTCATTCTTTATAATTCCAAGTACTGTTGTATCAGACCAAGTTGTACTGTCTCGCTTAGTCTTATATCCTAAATTTTCAAGCTCCCGTCCTATTATACGCCCACCTGCTCCTTCTAAGTATCTCTTAAATATATATCTTACTGTCTCGGCTTCATCTTCATTTATTACAAGTTTGTTCTTATCTAGTGGGTCTTTATCATAGCCAAGAGCCTCAGGGTCTCCAACAAATTCACCTCTAAGCATCTTTGCACGTAGTCCATGTTTAACTGAGCTTGATAATGTCTCTACATATTGCTGACTCATTGCGGATAAAAATGTTATAAGTGTTTCTCCCTTAGCAGTCAGTGTATTGATACCCTCCTCCTCGAAGATTATTGCAATGTTACGCTCTTTTAATAACCGAACGTATTTTAAGGTATCTACGACATTTCTACTGAAGCGTGATAGTGATTTTGTTATTACGACATCTATTTTACCTCCCACGCAATCGTTAATTAGGCGGTTAAAATCGTCCCTCTTACCTGTACCAGTGCCACTTATAGCCTCGTCTTTATAAATATCAACCAGAGTCCAAGCAGGGTTATTATTTATCTTATCGGTGAAATAAGCTATCTGTGATTTATAACTCGCAAGTTGTTCTGCGTGGTCTGTAGACACCCTTACATACGCTGCAACCCTTTGAGTTTCAGCTGTCGTAGATAAAGAACGGTCGGCTTGCTTTGCTTCTATAATTTTTACTGGATTATTCATATGTTAATACCTCCTTAATTTTGTGTTCTCCGTATAGTGTATATAATTGATGATAGTGAACACGCTTCACTACGTCAAGAGATTATTCCCGTAATGACGGGATAATCTCTGTATATTGTTTCTTTTACTATCTCATACTCCTTTTCTGTGATTAAGTCCTTCGCTAGTAGTGTAGCAAGCATGGCTAGTTGCTGTGCAGCCCTCATAATTTGTTGTTGCTTACGATTATCTTTGGACATAATTAAACCTCCTAAATGTTTGAATTTAGGAGGTATTGAACAGGGCACACAGGTTTCAGATAAAAAGTAGAAGAATTTATATCAAAAATAGGGTAAAATGGTATAGGCTTAGATACATATGCAGGAGGTGGTTCATTGGCTAAGCAAATAAAACAGTTGAATCGTGAGCAGAAGCGTAAGCTTGTAGAGGATAGATTACGAATAGCTCCTGAATTATCCGACAGGAGTATTGCGAAAATGGTTGGGGTTTCTCCTACAACAGTAGGTGTCATTAGGCGTGAATTAGGCTTGAATAATGTCCAAACTGGACAAGTGGACACAGGTGGTTATGATTGGACTAAACACCCGTACCTCCGAGAAAACCCAAACCTGTTGACTGGGTTGAGTGAAGCGTCTCTCCGGGCAGTTAAAGTCGAATGTGTGCTTGACCTCATGCAGCAGAGAGGTAGTAAAAGTCCCCGTTATTGTCAACGGCTTCTCTATCAGGAGCGTCTGAAGGCGAATAAATCACCTTCTGTGACTGTTACCGAAGACGATGTAAAAGTGTTTGTGGGCGATGTTAGGACTGGCTTACCTCAGATAAAAGATAATTCCGTTGATATAATCTTTGTGGACCCGGCGTACGACAAGGTAGCCGTAGAAACGCTATATAGCCATATCGCAAGTGTTGCGGGACGTATCCTTGTAGAACATGGCTCTTTAGCAGTTATGTGCGGCGGAACACACCTTGATATAGCTCTTAGAGAGCTCAGTACTGACGAAAGACTTAGGTTTAACTGGGATATTGCGTATGTCTGTCAAAGTGGAGGTATCCCTTTAATTCACAATAGAAAGGTATCTACTGCTGTTAAGCATATTCTTTGGTTTACTAAAGGCAATTACAAAGGACAGATAGTGTACGACCTTATCGAAGCACCCCCAGACCCTAAAGGTACTGATAAAACCCACCATCATTGGGGACAGAGTGTAGAGGGGGTCAAGGAAGTCCTGCGTCGGCTTAGCACCGAGGACACTGTAATCTGCGATGTCATGTGCGGCGGTGGTTCTACGGTCGTCGCTGCTTTGGAGTTAGGTGGGCGTAAGGTTATAGCCTGTGATATTGACGAGGACGCTGTTAAGACCACTAAACAAAGGGTTAGACAGCTCTTTGGACACACTAGATAATGTTGCGTCTTTCATATGGAAGCCCGTCTGTGTCATGTTTCTCTATGTTTTACTCCTCCACTTTTACATCTACATCTCCTCTGCTAATATTTTAATATATAGCAAGACTTGATAGCCTTTTGTATATGTGGACTAAATTTAAAACCTTATCAATAGTAGATGAGGTTTTAAATTTATATTTTGCTCTCATATGAAATACAAATTCGTCACTATACTATTTTTATCGAAGACACTTTTAACTTACCTAATTTTGAGGTTACGATATGCTGTAATCCTTGTGCTACCGAATAAAACCAAATGTCGTTGTAAGCCGTAGACGAAGAAGGTGTCGGCTCATAATTATGAAAGAGAGCATGGACGAAAAGGAGTTTGCGTAGCTACCTCGTAAGCCAAGGAAGCCCGTTGTAGTCGGACAAAGTGACGGACGCAATAAGCTACGCAAGAGTCGACGATATGATTTGTCTCGTCTTCATTTAAAGTCCCTTTTCCTTTTATCTTTAAAATTTAAAACAAATTGCAGTAGAAACTACGGAAAAACAAGAGTTTCAAATACTAAGTGCTGGATAGATAATAGCCAG